>JAEAMG010000724.1_pt1 | contig 33328 bp, 33 predicted proteins | sample 8958741 | NCBI WGS metagenome assembly JAEAMG01 (sample SAMN16933256, study PRJNA681125) | bioreactor sludge metagenome | isolation source: anaerobic bioreactor treating anionic surfactant - SDBS | place: India: Bengaluru | collected 2019-02-28 | reverse complement strand
TCCGTCGAGATATCAAATCGCTTGAGCTTGTCGTACAGGGTTTTCTTCGGGATATTCAAGGCAGCCGCCGCCTCGATGACGTTGCCATTGTGGCGGCGCAAGGCTTCCTCGATGATGGAGATTTCGAAGGTATCGACTTGCTCGGCCAGCGAGGCTTCGCGGCAGCCGGCCGGACTCAGGGTGTCGTCGAGCAAGCCCAGCACGAAGCGGTCGGCCACATTGTGCAGCTCGCGCACGTTGCCGGCCCAGCGCTGCGCCATCAACGACGCGATCAGCTCGCCGCTGACGAGGGCGGCCGGCTGGCCGTAGCGCAGCGCTGCCTGCAGCACGAAAAACTCGAACAGCAGCGGGATATCCTCGCGCCGGTTGCGCAGGGCGGGCAGGGTCAGGCTGGCCACGTTCAGGCGGTAATACAGGTCGGGCCGGAACTTGCCCTGTTCCGCCAGCACGCTCAAGTCTTCCTTGGCGGCGGCGATCACGCGGAAATTGACGGAAATCAATTTGTTCGAGCCGAGGCGCTCCACTTGCCGTTCCTGCAGCACACGCAGCAGTTTCACTTGCAAGGCCAGCGGCATACTTTCGATTTCATCGAGAAACAGGGTGCCGCCGTTCGCGTACTCGATCTTGCCGATGCGCTGGCGCTGCGCACCGGTAAATGCGCCTTCCTCGTGGCCGAACAGTTCCGATTCAAAAATCGACTCGGGCAGAGCGCCGCAATTGATGGCCACGAAAGGGTGGTCGCGCCGCTCGCTGAAGTCGTGCAGGCAGCGCGCGATCAGTTCCTTGCCGGTGCCCGTTTCGCCGAGGATGATGATGTCGGCCGACTTCGGCGCCAGGTTCAGCACCAGCTGGCGCACCTTGGCCATGGCCGCGCTGCGGCCCACGATGCGCGCTTCGATGCCGACCCGTTGTTCGAGCTGGCGGCGCAAGTTCATGTTTTCCAGCACCAGGTGGCGTTTGTCGAGCGCGCGGCGGCACACTTCCACCAGCAGGTCGGCGGAAAACGGTTTTTCGATGAAATCGTAGGCGCCACGGCGCATGGCGCCCACGGCCATCGACACGTCGCCGTGGCCCGTGACGAGGATCACGGGCAGGCTGGCATCCTGCGCCACGGCGATATCGAGCAGTTTCAAGCCATCCATGCCGGGCAGCTTGATATCGCTCAATAAAATGCCGGCAAATTCGGGCACCAGCCAGGGCAGCGCTTCCTCGGCCGTGGCGACGGCCGTCACTTGCAGCCCTGCCAGTTCCAGCGATTGCCGGGCGCCCTTGCGCACGACGGCATCGTCTTCCACCAGCAGCACTTGCATGCCTTCAAAATTATTCTCGTGCATCAGATGTTTCCTTCGTCTCTCTCCCCCGGGTCGCAGCTCAGGGTGATGGTAAATTGTGCGCCGCCCCCTTCCTGCGCGCTGCGGTTACGCACGGCCAGTGCGCTGCCGGCCGCGCGCAGTATGCCTGCACTGATCGACAATCCCAAGCCCAGCCCGTGTTCCTTGGTGGTATAGAAGGGGTCGAAGATCTTGTCGAGCGAGGCCAGCGGGATGCCGGGGCCATTATCGGTGATATGCAGCACAGCAAGGCTACCTTCGCGGCGCACCTGGAACCATATCTGCACGGGCTCGCTTTCCGGCACGGCATCCATGGCGTTGGTGATCAGGTTGGTAAACACCTGTTCCAGGCCGATGGCGTTGCACAGCACGATGATGTCATCCTCCAGCCAGCTTTCATGCAGGGTCAGGCGCTGCGAATGCTTGCGCGTGCGGATTTGCAGCATGGTTTGCGCAAACGCCTGGCGCACGCTGACGGGTTTGCGCGCATCGTCGCTGCGCCGCGCAAAGCCTTTCAGTTGCGACGTGACATAGCCGAGGCGCTTGACGAGGTCGGAAATGGTCGACAGGTTGTCGAGCGCATCGTCGATACGCCCGCGTGCCAGGAATACCTTGGCATTGTCGGAAAACGTCTGCAGGGCGGCCAGCGGCTGGTTCAGCTCGTGCGTGACGCCGGCCGCCATCTGGCCGATGGCCGCCAGCTTGCCGCTTTGCACCAGTTCCGCCTGGGCATAGCGCAAGGTTTGCTCGGCCCGCTCGCGCTCGGCCACTTCCGCCTGCAGCCGGCCATTCGCGTGCACCAGGTCGGCCGTGCGCTGCTCGACCTTGATTTCCAGCTGTTCATAGGCGCGCGCCAGGGTTTGTTGCGCATTGAGTTTGTCGGCGATGCGGCGCCGGCGCTGGCGCGCATACATCAGGGCCAGCAGCAGCAAGGCCCAGCCCAGCGCGGCGGCCATGGCCGCGTTGCGCGCCGCCTCGTTGACCTGGTCGAGTTCGGCCAGCACGGTGATTTGCCATTGCAGCGGGCCAAGAGCACGGTTCACGGCCAGGTAGTCCGCCTTGTCGGCGCTGCCGGACAGGGCCGGCGTGTCGCCCGACTGCTGGCGCTCCAGGGTCATGACGCTGGCGCCGTCGGCGAACTGGCGCAGCACCTTGTGCGGCAGGATGGGCAGGTTTTCCTGCAGGAACTGGCGCTGCGCGCTGATATCGTTCTTCGCGGCCGGCGACAAAGGTGCCAGGGTCTTGAACTTGAAGGCGGGTGTGGTGGCCAGGATGATCACGCCATTCGCATCCTTGACCCAGATCTGTTCGCCGGCACCGGGCGTGCGCCACGATTGCTCGATCCAGTCCAGGTTGACCTTGGCGGCGACGATGCCGATGATGCGCCCGTTGCGCTGCACGGGCTGGGAAATGAAATAGCCGGCCTCGAAGGTGGAGGCACCGATGCCGTAGAAGCGGCCGATGCCGCCCGCGATCGCATCCTTGAAGTAGGGCCGGAAACCGTAGTTGACGCCCACGTAGGAGCTGCGGTCTTGCCAGTTGCTCGACGCCAGGGTCGTGCCCTTGTCGTCGAGTACGTAGACGGCAAAGGCGCCTGCGCGGCGGTTCATGTCGACCAGGTAGGCGTTGATCTGTGTGACTCTGTCGGCGCTGGGCTGCTCCAGCAGTTGCGCTACGGCATCGCTCTGGGCCACGGCCAGGGGCAGGAATTCGTATTTGTTCAGGGCGCCGCCGATGGACGCCGCATACAGTTCCGCGCGCGAATCTAGCGTGCGGTGCAATTCATCGAGCTGGCGCTGCTTGACCCAGGCATACGACGCCCACGTCAGCATGCAATTCATCGAGCTGGCGCTGCTTGACCCAGGCATACGACGCCCACGTCAGCACGGCCAGCGAACCCAAGGCCAGCAGGGGGGCGAATAGCCTTGGGGTCTGACCCGGCGGGTCAGACCCCAAATAAGTTTGCAGTCGCTTAATCAAGCGCCCTCAATCGGCGGTACTGGCCATGGTTTCCGCATTGTGATGACGCTGCTGCTCTTCCATCACCATCTCGCCCAGCATGCGCTTCAGGCGGTTGAACTCGGGGTCGCTCGGGTCGCGCGGGCGGGGCAGGTCGATGGCCACGTCGCGCTTGATGGTGCCGGGACGGTAGGTCATGACGATGGTGCGGTCGGCCAGGTAGATCGATTCCTCGATCGAGTGCGTCACGAAGACGATGGTGGTGCCGAAGACTTTCCAGATTTTCAGCAATTCATCTTGCAGGTTGCGCCGCGTCAAGGCATCCAGCGCGCCGAACGGTTCATCCATCAGCATGATGGGCGAATCGAGGGCCAGCACGCGGGCAATCGCTACGCGCTGGCGCATGCCGCCCGACAAGTCTTTCGGGTAGCGGGCACGGAATTCCGTCAAGCCCAGCATGCTCAGCAGCATGTCGACGCGTTCGCGGATTTCAGCCGGCGTCTTGCCAGCGATTTCCAGGCCGAAAGCGATATTGCTCTCGATCGACATCCACGGGAACAGCGCGTATTCCTGGAACACCATGCCGCGGTCGGGGCCAGGCTCGGTGATCAGCTTGCCGCCGGCCAGGATCTGGCCCGACGTCGGCTGCGAGAAGCCGGCGATGGCGTTCAGGAGGGTCGACTTGCCGCAGCCGGACGGCCCCAGCAGGCAGATGAACTCGCCGCTGGCGATTTCCAGGTTGATGTCTTTCAAGGCGATGACGTCGGCGCCGCCCGTGGTGAAGATTTTATTGACTGCATTGATATTGATCGTGGTCATGGCCGTTCCTCTCAGTGTTCCAGGCCGCGGTGCCACTGCAGCAAATGATTATTCAGGGCATTCATGGCCATATCGATGGCCAGGCCGAACAGGCCGATGGTAAACATGCCGGCGATAATTTTGTCAGACCAGAAGTACTCGCGCGCTTCCAGTATGCGGAAACCCAGGCCGCTGTTGACGGCGATCATTTCGGCCACGATCACGACGATGAAGGCCGTGCCCATGCCGATGCGCGCGCCGGCCAGAATATATGGCGTGGCCGCCGGCAGGATCACGCGGCGGAACATCGTCATCTGGCTGGCGCCCAGGTTGCGCGCGGCGCGGATGTAGATGCCATCGACCTGGCGCACGCCGGCGATGGTATTCATCAGCACGGGGAAGAAGGAACCGATGCTGATCAGGAAGAAGGCGGGCGGGTTGCCCAGGCCGAACCACAAAATCGCCAGCGGGATGTAGGCGATCGGCGGAATCGGGCGCAGCACCTGCACCAGCGGGTCGAACAGTTTATAGATGGTCTTGTTGGTGCCCATCAGCAAGCCCAGCGGCAAGGCCAGGCCGGCGCCGATGGCGAAGCCGCCCAGCACGCGCGACAGGCTGGCCCAGGCGTCGTGCGGCAATTCGCCGGAGAACATCCACACCAGGTAATTGCCCGCTTCGGGCGTGTACGCTTGCATGGGGATCAGGTATTCATACCACTTCACGACCACGGCCACGGGCGAGGGCAGGATTTGCGGGTTGATCCAGCCGAACGTGGACAGTGCTTGCCAGAATAGCAGCACGACCACGGGCACGATGGCACCGTGCGCGAAGCGTTTCATCATTTGAATATTCATCGTGACACTTTCAGATTAGCGTGGAGCGTAGGTTTTCTTGGCTTTTTCCAGCAGGTCGAGCTTGACCCAGTCCTGAGCGGCAGGCGGCTTGGCCATGCGGCCCACGCCGAATTTCACCATGTAGTCGGTGGTCAGCTGCACGTGGCTCTGCGTGATGTCTTCCGTGAAGATGGCGTTGTCGATGGCATCGCGGTAATCGTCGGAGGTGATCTGGTTCTTGAACATCGATTCGCGCACGTATTTTTCCGCCAGTTTCGGGTCGGCCAAAAACGCCCGGGTGGCGGCGACGAAGCAATCCATGAAGCGCTGGGCCACGGCCGGCTTTTCCTTGTACATCTTTTCCGTCATGACGAGGGCGCGTACGGGCTCGCCCAGCGGCGTGTCATACGGCTTGAGGATGGCTGCGCCGTATTTCTTGTGGATCGCCTGCGTGGAGTAGGGTTCGGACTGGCTCATCACGTCGATATCCTTGGTCAAGAGAGCCTGGTTCAAGTCCGGGTAGCCCATATACAGGATCTGCACATCCTTGCCCGGCTTGTCGGACCAGGTCAGCTTGGCCTTGGAGAGTTCGGCAAACAGCAGGATTTCCTGCGGGCCGCCGCGCGTGACGCCAACTTTCTTGCCTTTCAGGTCGGCAATGCCCTTGATGTTCAGGTCGGGACGTCCGACGATTTGCACGCCGCCCTTGGCGAAGCCGCCCACCAGGTACACGGGCAAGCCCGTGGCGCGGCCCGTGATGGCCGCTTCCAGCGCGCTGGCGGAGACGTCGATTTCGCCGGCGATCATGGCCGGCACGATGTCGAGGCCCTTGGCGAAGATGCGTTCCTCGATTTTCAGGTCGTATTTGGGCGCGATTTCCTTCATGTAGGCGACGGCGCCGTAATGGGCGAATTTCAGGTTGCCCAGGCGGACCAGGTCGGCCGCATGCGCGGCCAGCGGGAATTGCGCGGCCAGTGCGACGGCCACGGCCAGTGCCTTGGTGTTCAGGAAGGACGAGATACGGAAGGTGCTTGCCATGCTGTTGTCTCCAAAAGGTAGATGGTTTTTATATTGGGTCAGGCTGCCGCTCTGGTGGCGGTTATGAAAATATAAAAGCATCTTCCGTGCCAGTGGAGCGCATTTTGGCGTTTATTGCAAGTGATTGTTTATAAAGGTTTAATTTGATTCTATTGAAAATGGGAAATATCGATATTCCGCCTTTCCGCACGGCGAGGGGAAAGCTTGTGCGGATTGCCGCATTCCGGGCGCGGCGCATGCGGGACGGCAGCGGGTGAACCTTCACGGCGCGGCCGACTCCAATCGTAAAAAAACGCGTTGCAAACAGGCTGGCAACGCGTAACTCCCCCGTGGAGTAGGGGCGGCGCCGCGCGGGCGCCTGATCGAGCGCCAGTTGGCGGGTTTATTTCGGCGCTGTGGCGGGCGGCAGTGCCGGCGCGGTGGCTGGGTCGGTCAGCGGCGCGGGCGGCGTCACGTGGCCGGGACCGGCTTCCGGCATGGCCGGTGTGACGGGGGCGGGCATCACCTGCGGGGCGGAAGCGGGGTTCGGTGCCATTTCGGGCAGGGGCGCATCTGCCGGTTTTTTACAGGCGGACACAGTGACGAGCAAGGCGGCGGCCAACAGGGCAGGTATTTTCATGATGATTCCTTTGCAAGAGTCGAGGTATCGCGATGCGGGCGGCGGGCGCCGCGCGTGAAGCTTGAATTTATGGCAAGAATGCCGATGCTTCTGTTCGCCACTTCACCTTGAGCGCAGAAATGTCACTGCATGTAGATGCTTTTTAGAAATAATTCAGTGAGGAAATATTTTTCACTTTCTTGTTCCTAATGTTCGTTAACGCACAGACCAGGGAAGAGCAGGGTGGCATTCTGTGTCCAGACGCTCAGGATTCGTGGTGTTCTGGTATAAAAATTGCCAAGAACTTAACAATCCGGGCTACCGGCAATCGTTTAAAAGGAGTATTCAAATGCATGCAATGACTCAGTCTCACGTGAAGAGCGAATTAAAGGCAGCGCACCAGGAACTTCGTAGCCCCGAAAAAGGCTCGCAAATGGTAGAGCGCGCAGCACCCATCCCCCCGGAGCGCCTGAATCCCATTTCCATGGCACCGATCGAGCGCGTGCGTTCGACGTCGGCCACCCTGCGCCGCATCGAAAACATGCAAAAGCTGATCGGCGAATTGTCGCTGCACGAGATGCTGGCCGATGAAATCGCCTGGTTCCTCAAGTTTTCGCCATCGGGCGCCCGCAAATACATCCGCGACTTGCGCGAAGCGGGCGTGATCGAACTGGCCCGCTACATCGAAGGTACCGCCACCTACCTGGGCAAGGCAGTGTACCAGCTGACGCCAGACCCTGAGCGCGTGCGCGCCTTCCTGGCCGCCATCGTCCAGCCGAAACGCGAAGGCGCGCCACCGCGCAAGGACCGTCCCGGCCTGCGCGAGCAAAGCATGGCAGGCAGCGGCCGCCACTTCCACATCCTGGCCGATGACACGCATTACGCCATCCGCGTCAACCGCGGTCCCGTGACGCGCGATCCGCTGGTCGCCGCCCTGTTTGGCGCCCCACAGCAAAAATCTGCCGAGTAACACCTGACCAAACCTCACGCGGCGTGCGGCCTGCGATGCTCACCGGCTCGGCGCCCCCGTACTAAAGTACGGTTGCGCTTCTTAGCCACAAATCATCGCCGCTCGCTACGGTTTTGGCAGGTGTTGTTATGTTGCAATGAAAGCCGGGTTACACCCGGCTTTTGGCGTTGCAGCTCGCCCTTTGATCCTGGCGGATTGAAAAGATGTTAATCAACCCCATGTGGGCTGGACTGCCCGCCCGTTCCGCTGCGGGTTCATTCGAAGGAGCTGTCCTTGTCTGCCTACACCGTCTCCCTTGGCCTCATTGCCATCGCTGTCCTGAAGCGGGCCGCCGCATGAATCCGCTGCTATGGATCGCCTTCGTCACGGCCGCCATCGTCTTGTCGCTGTGGTTTCCCCGCTGGCGCTTGAAGCGGGCCCTGTCCAGGCCCTTGCCGCCTGAAGGCCTGGCCGTGCTGGAAAAGAATATTCCCGTCTATCCCCGCATGCCGGCGCCGCTGCAGGAACAGTTGCGCCGGCTCGTCGTGCAATTCCTGTACCAGAAGAAATTCGTCGGTTGCGGCGGGCTGGAGATCACGGACGAGATGCGCTACACCATCGCCGGCCAGGCCTGTTTGCTGCTGCTGAATCGCCAGACCCAGGTGTATCCGGAGCTCGACACCATCCTCGTGTATCCCACGGAATTCATCGTCACGCGCGATGAAGTGGGGCCGGGCGGTGTGGTCACGCCATCGGCCAACGGATTATTGGGTGAATCCTGGGGTGATGGCCGCGTGGTGCTGGCCTGGGACCATGTGCAGCGCGGCGCGGCCGACTGGACCGATGGCCACAATGTGGTGCTGCATGAATTCGCCCACCAGCTCGACAGCGAATCGGGCGCCGCGAATGGCGCGCCGTATTTGCCCAGCGTGTCGAGCTACCGCAGCTGGGCCACGGTGCTGTCGCGCGACTTCGACAACCTGCGCCATGACGCCATCTACCAGCAGCACAGCGTGATGGACCATTACGGCGCCACGAATCCCGCCGAATTCTTTGCCGTGGTCACGGAAACCTTCTTTGAGAAGCCCTACCAGATGGCCGAGCACCACGAAGAACTGTATGCGCAATTCTTGCAGTACTACAAGGTCGACCCGCGCGACTGGATGGCGCCGCCTGTCGAGCCCGAGCACATGGCCTCGCCATTTCCCAACTTTGCCCAGCACTGGTAAGCGGGGACGTTAACCCAGCAGCCGCTGTTTCAAGACGGGATAGCTGCCGCGCGAGACGGGGATGCCCGTGCTGGTCTGCGTGTCGAGCGCGTATTTGCCGCCTGCGGCGATCTGCAGCCGCTTGAAACCCAGGCTGTTGACGATGTAGGAGCGGTGCACGCGCAGGAAGTGCGCCGGCAGCAGGGCCATGAGCTTGTCGATAGGCAAGTCATGAAAGCACTGTTCGCCGCTGCGCAGCACGATGTTGCTGTAGTGGCCATCGGCCTGCACATGGTCGATATCGGCCAAGGCGATCCATTCCAGCGCGCCCCGTTTCTTGACGGCCAGCGAGGCCGCTTCCGTGTGCCGCCCCGTATAGCGTTGCAGCGCCTTGTGCAGGCGTTCGCGGCTGAACGGCTTGGCAACGAAGTCGAGCACGCCAAACTCGAAGGCCGTGATCGAGCGTTCCGCGTGGGCCGAGACGATGATGGTCTGGAACGGGGCTTTTTGGGCCAGGCGCAGCAGGTCATAGCCGTCGGCGCCATGCAAATTCAAATCCAGCAGCAGCAAGTCGACCTGCCCCTGCTCCTGCGCCAGGGCGGCCAGGGCTTGTGGCACATTGTCATGCAGCGCCAGCGCCGTCAGGCGCGCGCCGAAATGCGCGCGCACCTCGCGTTCGAGGCCTTGCGCGATCAGCGGTTCATCTTCCAGTATCAACACATTCATGGCGCCGCCGGCAAGGTAAAGGTGAGGCGCCAGCCTGTTTTCAGCTGCTCGCTGGCATAGCTGGCCATATCGCCAAATACGGCCTGCAGGCTGGCGCGGATGTACTGTTCCCCCACGCCGCTGCCCGCATGCGGGCGCGCCTCGCCTTCGGGCAGGAGCAGCGTGAGCACTTGCGTTTGCGCATGTTGTGCGATGCGCAGGATAACGGCCGCGCCGTGGCGGTAGCGGTTGTGGCTGAACGCATTTTCCAGCGCCGTCAGCAACATGGCGGGCGGTACGGTAATGCCCGCCGCCTCGCCATCGAGCTGCAGGCTGCACGGCTGCTGCAGCCGCGTACCCATGATGCTCAGGTAATTCTGGCACAGGGCCAGTTCCTGCGTCAGGGCGATGCTGGGTTGCTGCGCAAACTCGTTGAGCATGCGCAACTCGGCGCCCAGCGCTTCGATGAGTGTTTCGGCCGCCTGCGGCGATTGCGCATTGAGTTCGCTGATCAGGCTCAGGGAATTCATCAGGAAATGCGGTTGCATGCTTTTACGCAAGAGCTGGTTTTCCAGCTGCTGGGCGCACGCCGCCTTGCCGCGTTCACGCAACAATTGCGCCAGCAATTGCGCGCACAGGGGCAGCAGCAAAAAGCACACGACGAGGGCGAAGCCGCCTTCGGCAAACTGGCTGCCCGTCAGCAGGAACAGGGCGCACGAGGCCAGCGCGATCAAGGTGCCGCCACGGCTGCCTGGCAGGCGGCGCCACAGGGCGCCCAGGTTGAGCGCCAGGCTTGCTGCCAGGCCCGTCAGAAACATCAGCCAGCAGCGCGAGTCGAAATGCACGGGCAGCGCGCCGGCCAGCGCGATGCACGCCAGCAGCACTGCCGCCGCCAGCGGCCAGCGGGGCAGGCGGTAGGCCGTATAAAAATACAGGGGCAGCAGGGCGGAAAACAGCCAGGTCAGGGCGCTGACGGCATACAGGCGCGGCATGTGCCAGGGGTAGGCATAGCCGGTAAAGCTGCGCCAGAGTTCCGCCACCAGCAGCAGCGCCGCCACCAGGCACAGCGCGGCAAACATGGCCCAGTGCCGCTGTCGCTGGTACAGCACCGTCAAGGCCAGGAAGAGCAGGGCGACGGCGCCCAGCGCCCCGGCCAGCAGCAGCGGCGGCAGCCGGTACCAGGCCAGCGCCGCGCGATAGTCTTGCCGGTCGACCAGGTACAGCGCATAAAATGGCGACGTCAGGTGCGCCGGCACCTGCTGCGTCGACAGCAGCAGGCGCAGGTGGTGCTTGCCCACGGTCAACTGTTGGGGCGTCAGGTGGATGGCGAAATCGATGTCGCCCGGCCTTTCATCGACAGCCTGGCGGGCAGGTTGGCCATTGCTGCCGATCCTGTCGCCATCGAGCCAGAGTTCGCTGGCGGCCAAGGCCGACAGCACCAGCAGCTGCGTTGACGAGGGCGTGGCGGCCAGGGTGACCTCGCGCTCCACGCATAGCAGCTGGCCCGGCTGGAGCAGCTGGTGCAGCGCGGCGGCGGGCGCGGCGCTTGTTGTGCCGCAGGCGCGCCAGCCTTCGTCCAGCGATAACCTGTCCATGCCCATGGCGAAAGAGGGCAAGGTCAGGCAGCACAGCAGAAGGTAGCGGAAGAAGGAGGGCATGGCGGGCATTGTAGCTGCTCATTTGCTACCCCTTTGCAACATTTTCATCGTCTTCGGTGCCGTTCGTGCGGGCCGCGTGCATTTCGTGCACGGCCCGCCAAAAGTGTGTAAAAGACACTTACCATGCATCAGCACCGTGCTGTGCACACGGTCCTCACCATGGAATAATGACTATGCAAAGCAGCAAATACTACGCTTTCGCCGGCGCGCTGGCACTGCTGTGCGGCGTGGCGCAGGCCGCCTCCGCTCCCTCATCTGCTCCCTCCGCTGCGCTGGCCGCGCGCCTGGCGGACTTCGACGGCTGGGTGGCCCGGCGCATGGCCACGCAGCGCTTGCCGGGCGTCACCGTCGGTTTTAGCCAGGGCGAGGTGGAATGGGTCAAAGGCTATGGCTATGCCGACCTGGAAAACCGGGTGCCGGCCACGGCCCGGTCCAGCTACCGGCTGGCGTCCGTCACCAAGCCCATGACGGCGGTGGCCATTTTGCAGCTGGTCGAACAGGGCAAGGTCGACCTGGATGCGCCCGTGCAAACCTATGTGCAATACTTCCCTGTTAAAGCGTTTCCCGTGACGGTGCGCCAGCTGCTGGGCCACTTGGGCGGCATCGACGCCTACCGTGACAGCAAGGTGGAGCAGCATTTCAAGGAGCACAAGGATACGCGCCAGTCCATCGCCGTTTTCGAACAGTTCGACCTGATCGCCGAACCGGGCACGCGCTTTCGCTATACCAGCTATGGCTACAATTTGCTGGGCGCCGTCATCGAGGGCGCCTCGGGCGAAAGCTATGGCGGCTACATGCGGCGCCACGTATGGGGGGCGCTGGGCATGGACGCTACCGTGCTGGATGATCCGGACGCCGTGATTGCCCACCGCGTGCGCGGCTACCGGCTGGCTGGCAATGAATGGAAGAATTCGGAATTCGTCGACATCAGCAGCCGCTTTTCGGCTGGCGGCACGCGCGCCAGCGTGCCCGACATGCTGGCGTTTGGCAAGGGCGTCCATGCAGGCAAGATCCTGTCGGCAGCCAGCGTGGCCGCCATGGTGCAGCCAATGGCCACGCGTGCGGGTCGCTTGACGAATTACGGCATGGGCTGGGAAGTCCTGCCGACGGGTGGGCGCTACGCCATCGCCCACAGCGGCCAGCAGCCGGAAACCGTCACTTATCTGTACAGCTTTCCCTCGCGCAAGCTGACCATTGCCGTTGCCGCCAATCTCGAGCGCGTCAATCCCGAGGCCTTCGTGCAGCGCCTGTTCGAAGTGGTCACGGGCGAGCCGTGGCAGCTCAATACGTATATCGCCGAGGCGAGCGCGCAGCGCGCTTACCAGGTGGCGCAAGGCCTGTTCGAGGAGGGCAGGGCGCATGCGGAGCGCACGCATGAAGCTTATGCGGATGCGGCCGCCACGCGCGAGGCCTTTACGCAAATCAACGGACAAGCGCTGGCACCGGACGCCAAGGCGGCGCGCGCCTACATTGAGGCGGCCCGCCATCCCGCAGGCGGGCGCGTGTTCCTCACGGCAGGCGCCAGCATGGCCGCGGCGCTGCGCCAGTCGGGCATCGACCTGGACACCTATTCACGCGGCGGCGCGCTGGCGTTTGCGCGCGACTATGTTTTGTTGTCGCAAAGCAAAGCGGCCGGCACCTTGCCCCGTTTCGATTCCGCCTTCGAGCAAGCCATCGTGGCCCTGGCCGCCAGCTGGGACCGCACGGCCGCCATCGCCTGGCCGGCCGCACCCGCCTCCGCGTCCATTTCTGCACTCGATAGCCAGCTGCGCACGGCCTTCCGCGGCCAGCGCGCCTATCCCGATTTCGTGCCGGAACTGCTGGCGCTGGCGCAAGCGTCGGCCGCGCGCGGCGAGGCGGAGACGGCACTGGCGGCCAGCCGCCTGGCCGTGGCACTGTATCCGCTCAGCGACCGCGCGCATGCGCTGCAAGGCTTGACCTTGCTGCACGCTGGCAAGGGGGAAGCTGGCCTGGCCGCCCTGCGCCTGGCGCTGGAGCGCGACCCGCTGGGCGCAGCCAGCCCGGCGGCGCTGAACCTGGAAGCGTATCGCTTGAAAGGCAGCGGCGCCGTGGCGCAAGGCATGGCCGTGCTGCAGGCGGCCGTCAGCCTGCATCCGCGCGATGCGAATCTGCAAGACAGCCTGGCCGAGTTTTATGTGGAGCAAGGCTTGCACCCGCAGGCCGTCGCGGCCTATCGGCAGGCGCTGCAGCTCGATCCCCGCTATCCGGGCGCCGTGGGCGCCAGGGCGGCAATCATTCGCCTGGGTGGCGAGACGAAGGCGCTGTTGCCTTAGATGAAATCTGCATAAACATGGGTGAAAAGATTCCTTTTTGGAAATAAGCGTGCTGCGGTCTAATGGCGGCATTCTTTATCCACCAGAGGACTCTCATGCAGACCCGCCGTCACTTCGCCGCGCTTCTTTTCACCTCCATCGCCTTCACCCAGGTAGCGCAAGCGGACCAGCTGGCCGCCATCAAGGCGAAAGGCGAGCTGGTCTGCGGCACTCTGGGCACGGACGAACCAAACAGTTTCATCGACGCCAGGTCGCGCCAGCTGGTCGGCTATGAAGTGGACCTGTGCCGCGCCATCGCCCAGGGCCTCGGCGTCAAAGCGGTCGTGAAACAGCTGGCCGTGGCGGCCCGCATTCCCGAATTGCAGCAGGGGCGCATCGACATCCTGACGGCGTCCTTGACGCACAACAAGGAGCGCGAAGCGCTGATCGATTTTTCCCTGTCCACGTTTTACACGGGCCAGCGGGTGCTGGTCAAAAAAAGCAGCAATATCACGACGGTCGCGGGCCTGGCCGGCAAGAAAGTGCTGACCGTCAAGGGCGGCACGCAGGAACCGAACATCCGCAAGGCCGTGCCCGGCGTGGAGGTGGTGACGTTCGAGACGGCGGGTCAGGCCTATCTGGGCTTGCAGCAAGGCAAGGGTGTCGGCTATGTCGACGATGAAGTCTCGCTGCTGAACAACTACGCCAAGCTGGGCGCCGCGCAAAAGGATTACCTTGTGCTGCCGCAAAACATCAGCCAGGAAGTGTTTGCCTTCGGTATCCGCAAGGGTGAGAAAGGCGTGAAAACAGCCGTCGACCAGGTGTTGCGCGGGCTGGAAAAATCGGGCGAGGCGGAAAAACTGTTTTTCAAATGGTATGGCCCGACGAGCAATGTGAAATTCCAGAAGCGCACTTTCAAGATCGAGTCCGACAAGATCGACGCCTGAACCTTGCCTGACGCTTCCGCATGTTTGATCTGAACTTTTTGCTGTCCGGCGACTACCGCGACTGGCTGGTCTCCGGCTTGCTGCTGTCCCTGCAACTGATGGGCATTACCTTGCTGTTTGCCCTGCCGCTGGCGTGCGGCGTGGCCATGCTGCGCCTCGCGCCGTCGCGCCTGCTCAACTGTCTGGGCGCCGCGTATGTCGAGCTGATCCGCAACGTGCCCTTGCTGGCGCACTTCCTGTTCTGGTATTTCGGCGCGCCCGAATTGCTGCCCGACACGTGGAAGGAGCGCTTGTATGCCGGCAATATTGAAGCGGCCAGCGCCATCGCGGCCCTGACTTTATACACGGCCGCCTACATGGCGGAAGACATCCGCAGCGGTATCCGCGCCATTCCCGCCCAGCAATTCGAGGCGGGCCGGGCGCTGGGCTTCAGCTTTCTCGCCACCATGCGCCTGTGCATCGTGCCGCAGGCGCTGCGGCTGGCCGCGCCGCCGCTGCTGTCGCAAACCCTGAACCTGTGGCAAAACACCAGCATCGCCACCGTCATCGGCGTGGCCGAGCTGATGTACCAGACGCAACGCGTGGAAGCGGCCTCATTCCGCAGCGTGGAGGCGTTCGTCTTCGCCAGTGCGGCCTACCTGGCCGTTTCGCTGCTGATCGCGGGCCTGGCGGCCTTGCTGCAAAGGAAGGTGTCCTGATGCTGGAACTCATCCACGATTACTGGCTGTATTTCCTCGTGGGACGCTATCCCGAGGGGCCGCTGGGCGGCCTGGCGCTGACGGTATTGCTGGCCAGCCTGGCGCTGGTGCTCAGCTTGCCGCTCGGCCTGCTGCTGGGGCTGGCGCGCCTGAGCCCCTGGCGCCTGCTGCGCTGGCCCGTCGCCGCGCTGATCCACGTGGTGCGCGGCATCCCCTTGCTACTCGTCATCTTTTGGGCATATTTCTTCCTGCCCAGCATCACCGGGCATGAAAGCGGGCAATTCGGCACCATGCTGGCGGCCCTCGTCATCTTCGACGGTATTTATCTGGCGGAAATTGTGCGCGCGGGTGTGCAAGCCGTGCCCAAGGGACAGGTGGAGGCGGCCCGTTCGCTGGGTTTGAATTACATGGACAGCATGCGCACGGTGGTGCTGCCGCAGGCGCTGCGCCACATGCTGCCCTCCCTGGTCAACCAGTTCGTCTCGACCATCAAGGAAACCTCGCTCGGCACCATCATCGGCCTGGCGGAGGTGTCGTGCATCGCCTCGCAAGTCAATGGCCTGGTGCTGACCAAGCCCGTGCAAGTGTATTTTTTGCTGGGCATGACGTACTTTGTTTTATGTTTCAGCCTATCGCGCGCCGCCTTCTGGCTTGAGCGGCGCCAGGCGCGTCTTTTGAAAGCGGCAGCATGATCACCTTTGACAACGTCAACAAATACTATGGCGACTATCACGCCTTGAGCGATATCAATGAACACGTCGCCAAGGGCGAGGTGCTGGTCGTGTGCGGGCCGTCCGGCTCTGGCAAGTCGACCCTGATCCGCACCATCAACCGCCTGGAGGCGATCGCTTCGGGCCGCATCACGGTGGCGGGCCAGGATATTTACGCGCCGGGGCTGGACGTGAACGCCATTCGCTCGCACATCGGTTTCGTCTTCCAGCAATTCAACCTGTTTCCCCATTTATCGGTGCTGGACAATTGCGCGCTGGCGCCGCAGCGCTTGCGCGGCCTGACCCGGCGCGAAGCCGAGGAGCGGGCGCTGTCCCTGCTGGAACGGGTGGGGCTGGCGCACAAGGCGCGCGCCATGCCGGCGGCCCTGTCGGGCGGCCAGCAGCAGCGCGTGGCGATTGCCCGCGCGCTGGCCATGCAGCCGCCGCTGATGTTGTTCGATGAACCGACCAGCGCGCTGGACCCGGAAATGGTGGGCGAGGTGCTGCAAGTGATGCGCGACCTGGCGCAGGGCGGCATGACCATGGTGTGCGTGACGCACGAGATGGGTTTCGCGCGCGAGGTGGCGGACCGCGTCTGGTTCATGGACCACGGGCATGTGCTGGAGCGCGCCACGCCCGAGGATTTCTTTGCGCGGCCACAACATGTGCGCGCACAACAATTCCTCTCCGATATACGCAGCCCCTTCGGTGTGTCGGCATGAGTGGGCACAGGAGTGAGCGGCTGTGTGCGTAAGCGAACGGTATTTCGTGGCGGTCAGGCGCACGCTGGAACGGTGGCGCACGGTGCGCCCGCAGCCGACCAGGAGGGCCGTATCATGTCACGCATCATCGCAGGTCATTTTCAGTTGCAGGAACAGATAGACGCCGCGCGCGCCGCCCTGAACCAGGCGGGTTTTTCCGATAGCCGCATCAGCGCCTTCTTTGTCAACCAGCCGGGGCAGCACGATTTGCACGCGCTCGGCGGCGACCGCGACATGTCGCCCGGCGCCAAAGAGACGCCGGAAGGCGTGGTGGAAGGCGTGGCCGTGGGCGCCGTGGTGGGCGCGGGCATCGGCGCCGCCGCCACCCTGGCGACAGGACCGCTCGGTCCCGTCGTCGGCGCGCTGGTGGGCGCCCACGTGGGCTCGCTCTACAGTTTCAATAAAATGAAGGAGGCAGGCGAGTCCGAAGAACATGGCGAAAACAAGGGCGAAAACCGCCGCCAGCCGCGCCACCCTGGCATGCTGATCGCCGTCGCGCTGGGCGGCCTCGACGAGCGCGAACGGGCGCTCGAGGCGCTGCACCGGCTGGGCGCCGAGCATATCGAGGAAGCGCAAGGCACGATCGCCAATGGCGACTGGCTCGATTTTGACCCGCTCAGCATTCCCGTGCTGGTGGCGTGATCCGGCGCGCCAGCCGCGCAACATGCATAAATGCCGCGCTGCATGCAATTTTAGGTATGATACTTGTTAGTATTGGTAATTATTGGTAAACAATGCCGACAGGGATAGTTTCCGCGCGCCCGTAGTGACACTGGACCAAGGTGACTGCCTGTAGTACTTGCCTCGCATGCTAACGAGTATGGATAGGAGGGCGCGTCATGACACAGGCATGGTTCATTCTGACACGGGCCGATGGGCGCGACATCTGCGCGCCCTCGCCGGCACAGCTGGCCGATGCGCTGGCCGAGGTCTACCGCGGCGCCACGCCGGACGGCAGCCCGGCCGCCGTCTTGCTGCGCTTTGGCTACGACGATGGCTTGATGTATCAGGTCGAGGTCGCTAGCGGAGGCGAAGTCACTTTCGAGGAATGGTCGGACCGCGATTGCGAAATCGCCCTGGCCAGCCCGCGCCACATGTCGGCCTTGCCGCAGGGCGACGCGCTGCAGCTGTGGCAGTGGCTGGCGCAGCGCCAGGTGGCGAAGATCCGCAGCCAGCCCTGGCAGGGCGGCTAGCCCGCCGTTTTCAACGGACCTTAGTGCGCCATCAGCACGGGGATCGTCATGCTCTGCAAAATCGTGCGGGTGACGCCGCCGAGGATGGTTTCGCGCAGGCGCGAATGGCCATACGCTCCCATCACCAGCAAATCGGCCGACAGGTCGGCCGCCTGCGACAGCAGCGCCTCGCCGATATCGCCGCGCCGCACGCCGCCGCCATCGAGCAGATGCAGCCGTGCTTCCACGCCGTGGCGCGCCAGGTAGTGCGTCAGCTCGGCGCCCGGCTGTTCGCCGTGTTCGGGCGCATGCACCTGGGCATCGAAGATGGCGACGTGGACTTGCCCGGCACGTTGCAGCAGGGGCAGGGCGGCACTCACGGCGCGGCTCGCTTCCTTGCTGGCGTTCCAGGAAATGAGCACATTGCGCGCGGCCGCCGGCGGCGCCAGCAGGGGCAGCGGCGGCGCATACGGCACGATCAGCACGGGGCGGCCAGAATGCAGCAGCACGTAGGCGGGAAAGTCGCGCATCACGGACGGCGATTTATCCTTGGCATTGTATTGGCTGATGACGACCAGGTCCGCATAGCGGGCCAGCAGGCTGATGCCGCCCGCCGCCTCGTCGTCGAGCACGCGCTGTTCGAACGAGGCGACGCCGGCCGCGCGCACCTGTTGCTCGAAACCGTCGAGGGCGCGCGTCGCGCGTTCGCGCAGGAAGTTCAAATGCAAGCTCAGGTTCGGGTCGGCGTCGAGGTCGGGCTGGTTCTGGTACAGCAGCCGTGACACGCCCGTCAGCGCCACGCCCGTCAGGTGGCCGCCGCACGCCTGGGCGATGCTGGCTGCCGCGTCGATGCGGGCGGCACGCCCGGCGCTGTCGTCGATGTGGAGCAATACGGTCTTGTACGTCATGGCCTGTCCTCTCGCTGTGCGGTAGGGGACCATTCTGGCACAGTCCGGGGTGCCGGCCGCGCACGACTGCATCAGGCTGAGCACTTGATCTGGCGCAAAGCTGACGATAAAAACTGCTCCTACACTTGATCCCACGCAGAATAACCATAACAAGCGGGGAGAGACAGCAATGAAGGAACAAAAAGTAGCGCTGGTCACGGGCGGCATGGGCGGCCTGGGCACGGCCTTGTGCCGCCGCCTGCATGCGGCGGGCTTTGCCGTTGTGGCGGCACATACGCCGGGCAATGCGCGCGTGGCAAGCTGGCTCGACGAGCAACAGGCGCAGCAATATTATTTTCACCCGCTGGCCATCGATGTGAGCGATTTCGCTGCCTGCAGCGAAGCTGTGTCCAGCGTGCTGGCGAAGTTCGGCCGCATCGACGTGCTGGTCAACAATGCCGGCATCACGCGCGACCAGAGCATGCGCAAGATGGAATTGCCGCACTGGGCCGAGGTCATGCGCACCAATCTCGACAGCCTGTTCAACATGAGCAAGCAGGTACTGGAACCGATGCTGGAAAAAAAATGGGGCCGCATCATCAATATCTCGTCCGTCAATGGCCAGAAGGGCGCGTTTGGCCAGTGCAACTACGCGGCCGCCAAGGCGGGTGTGCATGGCTTCAGCAAGGCGCTGGCGCTGGAAGTGGCGCGCCACGGCATCACCGTCAACACGGTCTCGCCCGGTTACCTGCGCACGCAGATGGTGACGGCCGTGCCGGCCGATATCCTGGAAACGAAGATCCTGCCGCAGATTCCCCTGGGCCGCCTGGGCGAGCCGGACGAGGTGGCGGCCCTGGTGGCCTACCTGGCGTCCGACGAGGCGGCGTTCGTCACGGGCGCGAACATCGCCATCAATGGCGGGCAGCACATGAGTTAACTAGCGTACAGCTGGATACTTGCAGCAGGGCAATGGCAGTAGAGGAGACCCGTCCACCCAGCCGGCACGCACGATGCTGGCGGAGGACGGAAGGCAATGGTAGTCACGCTGGAAAACAGGGGGCAGGGCAGCGATGCCTTGCCCTTTGTTGTTGCGCAGCGGTCATGGTACGCTCACGCTGCTCAGCGCTGGGCTTTTTCCAGCCGCGTCTGGCAATCGATGCACAGGCGCGCTTCCGGGCGCGCGTTCAGGCGCGACAGGCCGATGGCTTCGCCGCAGTTGTCGCACTGGCCGTAGCTGCCATCGGCAAACTTGGCCAGCGCGTGCCTGATGATGGCCAGCTGCGCCAGGTTGTGCTCGGCCGCTTCGCTGACGAGGGCGTTCAAGGTGTGCACGCTGGCGTTGTCGGCCGGCGAGGCTTCGATTTCATTGAGCAGCGAAGCGCGCGCATCCGCTTCGGCCGCCTCGTTCTCGATCTGTTCCAGCAACGCCAGCTTGCGTTGCTCCAGCACGCCTTGCAGGCGTTGCAACTGATCTTGCGGCAATTCATTCATGGTTGTCACCCGGTAGAGGTTACTTCCATTATGGTAGTCCAAGATTGGCTACTCTGCTTGCGCTAATGCCCGCGCCGCGTTTGACGCGGCGCAGGCAGGCACGGGCCGTTCTATGCTGGCTCCTTCAGGCAGTTGACCATCCAGGCCACGCCGAACTGGTCTTTCAGCATGCCGAAGCGCTTGGCCCAGAACGTTTCTTCCAGCGGCATCTGGATGTCGCCGTCACGCGCCAGCGCGTCGAAGGCCCGTTCCGCCTCCTCCGGCGTGTCGAGGGTCAGGCAGACCGAGCTGCCGCTCATGCCCTTGGCGCCATCCTCGGTGCAGCCGCCGTCCGAGCCCATCAGCATGGTGGGCCCCAGCTGCACGGAGCCATGCATGATCTTGTCGTACCAGTCTTCCTTGACCTGCTGCTGGCCCGGCGAGCCGCGAAACGGCATCAGGCACAGGTCTGTGCCATGCAGGTGCTGGCGGTAGTATTCCAGCGCTTGCGCGCAATTGCCATTGAATTGCAAATACGGTTCGATACGCATATTGGCCTCCTCTGGTGGTTCCGCCGGCACGATTGCCAGGCAGGGACGTCCCAGTATAGGCGCTGGCCGGCCAAATTCAATCAGTCCGGCGCCATCTCTTGCAGCCGCTCACGCACCTTGCCCAGGGTGCCGAGGATGCGCTCGGGATTGCCGGCCAGGACGGCGCTGCCCAGGTGTAACAAGCTCGTCGCCAGGCTGATCCAGTGCCGCACGTCGTCGTTGCGGGCGATGCGCAGGCGCACCGTGTCGAGCAGGCCGCTGAGCTGGCGCTGCGCCGTTTCCAGGCCGGCCACCGTATGCCCGGCGGCATCGGCATACAGCTGGTTGGCTTGCTGGCGCAAGGCCACTTCCAGGGCGAAGACGGCTTGCGCCTGGCTGTGGCTGATACCGTTTTCTCCCTGGCTGGCGCGCTTGCGGATGGCGCGCATGACGGCGCCATGCAGGGTGACGGCCGCCTGCGACAGGCTGTCGGCCAGTTGCTCGACGCGCATGGCGCTGCTCAGAGCCGCTTCGCGGCGTTCGCTGCTGTTCCTGTCTACCGATCCGTCCATCGTGCCTCCGTGGTGGTGAGGGCGGCAGCGAGCCGGGCGTGTTCGCGTCCCAGTGCCGCCAGTTGCCGGCGCGCCAAGGTATGGCGCAATCCAAGCAGGCGATATTCCTCGGTTTTGCTTTGTTGCATGTTTTTCGCCAGCACGGCCAGCAGGCGCTGCTGCGGCGTGTCGGCATACGCGATTTCCACGTCCAGCAAGCCGAGCACCATGTCGCGCTCGTTGTCGCCGCTCTTGTCGTACAGCGCCAGCAAGCTGTCGAGCGCGGCCAGCAGGGCTTGCAGCGGCGCATCGCCGTCGTGCAGTACCTGCGCCAGGTGCGCCTGCTGGCTGGCCGCGCCGGCCAGGCGCGCGAGTTGCTGCAGCAGCACGGTGTAGGCGCTGACATGCCGGTCATCGATGCCGCTGCCCGGCCAGGCGCGGATGGCGGCGCCGGCACTGGTCAGTTCCGGCTGCACGTCATACGCGTCGTCCTGCGCCAGCCGGCCCAGCGCCTGCAGGTACAGGCGCACGGCTTGCGCCAGGCGCGCGACATCGGCTTGTGCGGCACGGCGCTGGGCATCGAGCAGGCGTTCGCGCGCGTCTTCGGTGGGCGACAGATAGGGACGGGCGCGCCGGTAAGTGTCGACGTGGCGCTGCGACAGTTCGCTGAAGGCGTTCAGGGCATCGGTGCCGGCGGCCAGGGCGCGCACCTGCGCCAGCTCGGGGCGTGAAGTGGCGCAGCCGCACAGCACGGCAGCCAGGAAGAGGCTCAGGTACAGGTGCAGGCCAAGGGCGCGGCCATGGCGGGCGGGCAGGGCGGACACGTCACCTCTCGACAGGAAATACTGTATGGAAAGGTATTGTCGTGCCGGCCTGCGCTGTCCGCCTTGTGCCGGCGCAAGCGTGCTGCGATCAGGCGCCGCTTGTGCCCGTTAATTGTTCGCGCCAGCCCAGTCCGGCCACGGTATCGCCCGCGGGACGGTATTCGCAGCCGACCCAGCCAGCGTAGCCGACCTGGTCGAGCAGCTTGAACAGATGGCGGTAGTTGATTTCGCCCGTGCCCGGTTCGTGGCGGCCCGGCGTGTCGGCGATCTGGATGTGGCGGATCAGGGGCAGCAGGGCGCGGATGGTGTTGCTCAGTTCGCCCTCCATGCGCTGCATGTGATAGATGTCGTACTGCAAGAAAATATTGCTGCGCTGACAGTCGGCGATGATGTCGGCCGCTTGCTGACTATGGTTCAGAAAGTAAGCGGGCATGTCGTAGCGGTTGATGGGCTCGATCAGCACGTGGATGCCATGCGGCTGGCAGGCGTCGGCTGCATATTGCAGGTTGCCGATCAGGCTTTGCCGCGCCCGTTCCAGGCTCATGCCGGGTGGCACGATGCCGGACATGCAGTGCAGCTGTTTTGCGCCCAGCGCCAGCGCGTAGTTGATCGCCAATTGCACGTTGCTGCGGAATTCTTCGCCCCGGCGCGGATCGCAGGCGATGCCCCGTTCGCCGTTTTCCCAGTCGCCGGGTGGAAAATTGAAGACGGCCAGCTGCAGATGGTGGCGTTCCAGCCGCATGGCGATCTGCCGCGCCTCGACGGCATAGGGAAACAGGAATTCGACGGCATCGAAGCCCGCTTCCCTGGCGGCGGCAAAGCGGTCCAGGAAGGGCAGTTCGGTAAACATCATGCTGAGGTTGGCAGCGAAGTTCGGCATGGCAGTACGCAGGTGAGGATGATGGACACTATCCTAGCCCAAATCGGCAATCGGTGGCGTGCATAAAAAAACCGTTCCAGAAACAAGTCCTAGAACGGTTTTTTTGTCGTCTTTCTGATAAAGACAAACGCCGCCGGAAAGCGTGGCGAGCGGGAGTGATATTGCGTCGAGTAGCGCAGCCGTACAAGAGTACGGCGAGCAACGCAAACGCAATAGCGCCCCGCGCAGTAGCTTTAAGGCCGCGTTTTAGCGGCCGCGGCCGCCGGAGCGATGCGAAGCTGCAGAACGCGGCGCATTGCCGGAACGGTTGCCGCCGCCACCGCCGCCCGCCGGGCCAGCGCTGCGTGGCTTGGCGCCGCTGCCGCCGGTTTTCACGCGCACCACGGCGCCCGCTGGCGCGCGGCTGTTGTTGCGGTGACCGCCGGTGCCGCTGCGCAATTGCACAGGCTGGGCGCGGGCGTTCAGGTCTGGCTCGAAGCCTGCGATGACTTCGCGCGGCAGCGTTTGCTTGATCAGCTTTTCGATGTCTTTCAACATTTCGTGCTCATCCACGCAGACCAGCGACACGGCTTCGCCCTTGGCGCCGGCACGGCCCGTACGGCCGATACGGTGCACATAGTCTTCCGGGATGTTCGGCAAGTCGTAGTTGACGACGTGCGGCAACTGGTCGATATCGATACCGCGCGCGGCGATGTCGGTGGCGACCAGCACTTGCAGGGTGCCATCCTTGAACTCGGACAGGGCGCGCGTGCGCGCCGACTGGCTCTTGTTGCCGTGGATGGCCAGGGCGCCGATGCCGTCCGCGCCCAGTTGCTCGACCAGTTTATTGGCGCCATGCTTGGTGCGCGTAAATACCAGTACTTGCGTCCAGTTATTCGACTTGATCAGGTAGGACAGCATCGGGTGCTTCTTGTCGCGATCGACCGGATGGATCTTTTGCTGGATCACTTCCACGGTCGAATTGCGGCGTGCTACTTCGATCATGGCTGGCTTGTTCAGCAAGCCGTCGGCCAGGGCCTTGATCTCTTCCGAGAACGTGGCCGAGAACAGCAGGTTCTGGCGTTTCGGCGGCAGCACGGCCAGCACTTTCTTGATGTCGCGGATGAAACCCATGTCGAGCATGCGGTCGGCTTCATCCAGGATCAGGATTTCCACTTTCGACAGGTCAACCGTGCCCTGGCCCATATGGTCGAGCAGGCGGCCCGGCGTGGCGACGAGCACGTCGACGCCGTGTTTGAGCTGCTTGATTTGCGGGTTGATGCCGACGCCGCCGAAGATCACGGTGGAGTTCAGCTTGGTGTATTTGCCGTAGGTGCGCACGCTTTCCTCGACCTGCGCGGCGAGTTCGCGCGTCGGTGCCAGGATCAGGGCGCGGATCGGTCGCGTGGAAGTGTTGCTGGTAATGGCTGCGCCATTCGCGTCAGTCGACAGGCGGTGCAGCAAGGGCAGGGTGAAGCCGGCCGTCTTGCCGGTACCGGTTTGTGCGCCGGCCAGCAAATCGCCGCCAGCCAGCACGGCGGGAATCGCCTGCGTCTGGATCGGGGTCGGCACGGTGTAGCCGTGTTCGGTAACGGCACGTACGATAGCGTCGGACAATCCGAGGGAGGAAAAGGACATGGTAACTTTATTGTGAGATCGGCCTGTCGCCATCGGGGGGCGCCAGTCGCAGGCAATCAGATTAGGGGTCGAAAGACAGCGGCAAGGGGACTGGTCATATGTGCCGCACACGCGAAGTATAACAGCATGGCAAAAAAGCGCCGAGTTTGTTTCAGCTTTGCAATGTCGCAAGTAAAGAAAAAGGGAGGACTGGCGCGCCTCCCCTTGTTGCTGGTCATTCCATGGCGCCTAGTCGCATGGCGCCTAGTCGTCGATCTCGTCGACGGTGTAGCGCACGCCTTGGGCATCGAGCCAGGCGCGCAAGGTCTCCAGGCCGTGCCACGGATCCGGGCGCAGGTGCTGGCATATATACAGGCCGGCATCCGTCAGCCGGATATCGGTCTCCGGCATGGCGCTGCCGGGTGCGCGCGGCGCCTGCGGCAGCGCCGTCAGCAGCTGCGCGATGTGCTGGCGTTGGTCCTGCGCCAGGCTGGCCGTGATCCTGAATTCAAATCCCATGTACTTCCCCTTGTGTGTATGTCGGTGGCCTATTTTATATCATCGAAAAAATTGACTATAACTTGGTATTCTTTCCGTTTTTATTTTCGTTTTTGTGCGCGCATACTGCATGGCACTGGCCCTGCACGCACAGCTTTTCCGTATATCAGGAGCAGAAGCGCCACACAGTACCATCTTTTTTCATATTCAATTATTTTCACCAAGGAAAACATCATGCCTATCGCCACCGCCCAAGCCGCCCAAAAACTGCTGACCCCGAACGACCATACCCTGATCATGATCGACCACCAGTCGCAGATGGCGTTCGCTACCCGCTCCATCGACCTGGCTCTGTTGCGCAACAACGCGGCCCTGGTGGCCAAGGCGGCGTTTGAATTCAAGGTGCCGACCATCCTGACGACGGTGGCCTCCAAATCGTTCTCCGGCCCTATTTTCGACGAAATCCAGTCCGTCTTCCCGGAACAGGCGCCGATCGACCGCACCACGATGAACACCTGGGAAGATGCGCGCATCGCCGACAAGGTGAATGGCTACGGCAAGGGCAAGATCGTGCTGGCCGGTCTGTGGACCTCCGTCTGCATCGTCGGCCCCGCGCTGTCGGCGCTGGAGCAGGGTTTTGACGTTTACGTGATCGCCGACGCCAGCGGCGACGTCTCTGACGAGGCGCATGCGATGGCGATGCAGCGCATGATACAGGCGGGCGCGCAGCCGCTGACGTCCGTGCAATACTTGCTGGAACTGCAGCGCGACTGGGCCCGTGGCGAGACCTATAACGAGACGGTGGCGACGGCCGTGGCGCACGGCGGCGGCTATGGGCTGGGCCTGATATACGCCAAATCCATGTTCAACGCCAGCGAAGGCCATTGAGATTTTATTGATATCGCGCCACCGCTGCCTGCCGGCGGGGCCGTGTTTTCATTTGATTCGGGAGTTTCCATGCACGCACACACGATCTTGCTCAATGGCCGTTTCCACACGGTCGACCGGACGCAGCCGCTGGCGTCCGCCGTCGCCATCGCCGATGGCACATTCCTCGCCGTGGGCGACGTGGAAGACGTGATGCGCCATCGCGGCCCCGACACACAGCTGATCGACCTGGCTGGCCGCACCGTGATTCCCGGCCTGAACGACTCTCACCTGCACCTGATCCGGGGCGGCTTGAACTACAACCTGGAATTGCGCTGGGAAGGCGTGCCCTCGCTGGCCGACGCCTTGCGCCTGCTCAAGGAGCAAGCCTTGCGCACGCCGAACCCGCAATGGGTGCGCGTGGTGGGCGGCTGGACCGAATTCCAGTTCGCGGAAAAACGCATGCCGACGCTCGACGAAATCAACGCGGCCGCGCCCGATATCCCCGTCTTCATCCTGCACCTGTACGACCGTGCCCTGCTCAATCGCGCCGCCCTGCGCGCCGTCGGCTACGATAAAAATACGCCGAACCCGCCCGGCGGCGAAATCGTGCGCGATGGGGCCGGCAACCCGACCGGCTTGCTGATCGCCCGGCCGAACGCCATGCTCCTGTATGCGACCCTGGCGAGAGGCCCGAAGCTGCCTCTCGACTTGCAAGTCAATTCCACGCGCCAGTTCATGCGCGAACTGAACCGGCTCGGCATCACCAGCGCCATCGACGCGGGCGGCGGCTTCCAGAATTATCCCGAGGATTACGCCGTCGTCGACGAGCTGGCGCAAAAGCAGCAGCTGACCATCCGCATCGCCTACAACCTGTTCACGCAGAACAAGGGCGCGGAACTGCAGGACTTCCAGAAGTGGACCGGCATGGTCAAACCGGGCGACGGCACGGATTACTATCGCCATAACGGCGCTGGCGAAATGCTGGTGTTTTCCGCCGCCGATTTCGAGGATTTCATTGAGCCGCGTCCCGAGCTGGCGGTCGGCATGGAAGACGAGCTGGAAAAGGTCGTGCGCCACCTGGTCGAGCAGCGCTGGCCTTTCCGCCTGCATGCCACCTATGACGAATCGATCAGCCGCATGCTCGACGTGTTCGAAAAGGTCAACCGCGACACGCCGTTCGGCGGCTTGCACTGGCTGTTCGACCACGCGGAAACCATCAGTGCGCGCAATATCGACCGCGTCAGGGCACTGGGCGGCGGCATCGCCATCCAGCACCGCATGGCTTTCCAGGGCGAATATTTTGTCGAGCGTTATGGCGCGGATGCAGCCAAGGCCACGCCGCCCGTGCAGCGCATGCTCGACGCGGGCGTACCGGTCGGCGGCGGCACGGATGCCACGCGGGTGGCCAGCTACAACCCGTGGACGGCGCTGTACTGGCTGGTGTCGGGACGCACCGTGGGCGGCCTGGCCCTGACGGACGCGGCGGGCAGATTGTCGCGCGACACGGCGCTGGAATTGTGGACGGCGGGCAGCGCTTGGTTTTCCAGCGAGCAAGGCAAGAAGGGGTGCATCCGCGCGGGCATGCTGGCCGACCTTGCCGTACTGTCGGCCGATTATTTCGCCGTGCCGGAAGAGGCGATCAAGTCCATCGACTCCGTGCTGACCATGGTGGGCGGCAAGATCGTCTACGGCCAGGCGGAATTTGCGACCCTGGCGCCGCCACCGATTCCCGTGCTGCCCGAGTGGTCGCCCGTGCGCGCGGTGCCCGGTCATTATCGTCCTGCGGCCAGGCCGGCGCAAGCCTTGTTGCCGCACCAGTGCGCGGGCGCCTGCGGCGTGCATGCGCATGCCCACGACCGGGCGCGCAAGTCGGCCGTGCCGATCAGCGATTTTTCCGGCTTCTGGGGTGCGCTGGGCTGCAACTGCTTCGCCTTCTAGGCGGCCGGGCCTTATTTGGAAATGCGCAGGATGGCCGAGGCGAGCCGCGTGAAACAGGGGCTCAGGTCGCTCTCAGTGGCCGCATAGCAGTACAGGCCCATGGGTTCGGCCGGTTTGCGGCAACGCGTAGGCGCATCGCTTGTATTGGCCATGCAGCGCAGCAAGTCTTCGCCCAGTTCGCTGTCCGGCCCTTCCTTGGCTTTCAGCGATGCGCCCATGCCCAAGGTAAAGACGAAAATGCCTTCCTGGCGCGACTTCGCTGCGATGGCTTCGGCCAGGTTGCGCGAGGCGCGGTGCACATTGTTCCACTGGTCCTGCGACGAGGATACGGATGCCGTCACGGGGCGCGGGGTGCTGGTCACGATGGGAAATTCGCGTGCATTCGGATCGTTGGGCAGGGTGTCCGGGTTATTCGCGTTATACCAGAGAGGGAGGGAAGTAATCGTGCCGGAGTCGCAGTCACCCTTCAACAGAGTGTTGGTCGTGCGCATCTTGTACAGGCCGGCCAGGGCGTCCGATTGAAATTTGGTGTAGGTGGCGAGTCCACCGGCGTCCTTGCATTTATTGTTCGAGTTCGGAAAGTACCCGGAAAAGGCGGCCGGCGAACCATCGGAAAAAAACACGATGACGCGCAGGCTGGAACGGTTGATCTGGTCGATACCTTTCAGCTGCTTGCGCGCCTGCCACATGCCTTCGGCCGAATTGGTGCCGCCTTCAAAGGAAAAATTCTTGATCGCCGCCGTGGTCGTGGTGCGGTTGAAGCCGCGCGTGATGGGATTGATGGCCAGATCGGTTTGCGCATCCGAGGCGAAATGCAGCAGGCCTACGCGGTCCACGGTGGAATTGAATTTATTCAAAAAGGAAATGCCCGCCGCCCGTACGGCGGCGGCATTGGGTTCCAGCGACCCCGAGGTATCCATCACCAGCACCATGTCGAGATCCTTGCGGATGGTTTGCGCGCTGGCCGCCACGTTCAGGGTCTCGAAGCCGAGTATGCCCATCAGTGAGACGGGCAGGGAGGCGGTGGCGGAGACGTCGATGGTGACGGTGCCCTTGTCGAAGGTCACACCGACGGGGTTGAGTACGGGCGTGGAGAGCAGGAATTTGTCGGGATAGTTGATATCAAAAAATTCCTTGGCCGATTGGCGCGCGTTGGCTGCCTGCGCTGCCTGTGTATCTCCCAGGGTCACGCCGCGCGCCGCCGCCAGGCTGGCCGAGTCGACTGCCGCATTGAGCTTGGCCTTGACGAAATAGCCGAGCGCCGAATCGATGGCCAGGCCCACGGAGGCGACCAGGACGATAGCCGACAGCGCCACCATGATCAGCACTTGCCCGTTCTGTTTCTTGTGTGGGATGCGCATCAGAATACCGTCATCGAATTAAGGTTGGGGCCGAGGACAGGCGTTGTGCTGTCACCAATTTTTAATGTGCCGAACAGCATGTCGAAATTATAGAAAGTCTCCACGGCGTAGATCAGTTCGCCATCGGACAGCTGGCCCGACATCAGTGACACTGCGGGGGCACTTTCGGCCTGGGCGATATTGGTGCACGTGCCATTGCTCCAGCTACCGCATTGCCACACCTGGCTGGCGGGCAGGTAGCCGCTCACTTTCGCGCCGGCGTCCCAGCGGTACTGTTCCAGCACGATATTGCGCAAGCCGCTCTTCGCCGTGTAGCCCATGATCTTGGTAATGTAGATCATGCCGCGCTTGTTCATGTCCAGCGGCGGGGTGCTGGCAGCCAGCGCATTCATGATGGTCTGGCTCGATCCGCTCAGGTCGGATGTGGCGCGCGAGGCCAGGTTGGCACCTTCGCGGCTGATGTTGAGCAGGATAATCTTGGCCTGGATGGCGCGCGACAGGTCGACCACCATGAACAGCAGCAGCGCCAGCAGCGGCAGCACGATGGCAAATTCCACGGCGGCGATGCCGCGCGCGCCGCGCCGCGCAGGATAGTGGGAGCGCATCATAGGCCGCCAAAGCTTTCGTTGCGCATGGTGGCGGCCACCACGAAATGCGTCTTGCCATCCTTGAAAATGGCCGCCATCAGCGGGGTGGCAAAGGTCCAGCTGCAATCGATCGAGATAACCACGATATCGCCAGCGTTGCCGAACATGCCGGCACTGGTGCCGCTGGTGCCGTTCACCGTGATGACGGGATTGACCTTGTCGTAGATGCCCATCGAACTATCCTTCATTTTTTGAATGACGGCCTGGTAGCGCTGCTGGTTGCTGGCGTTCGGATCGAGGTCACTATTGCCCGTCACTGCATAGCGCGCGCCTTCGCGTACCGCATGCTGCATGGTGAGATTGGCAAAATATGCCATGCTCAGCTCGATGATGCCTATCATGAGCAGCAGGAAGGCCGGGGCGATGATGGCGAATTCGACGAGGGTGGAGCCACATTGCCTGAATCTGCCTTGCGGGGGCCGGAAGGGGGTGGCCTGGTTGAGCATCATGTCTGGTATCCGTATCAAGGCTCGCGCCGGCATCGGTGGCCTGGTTGAGCATCATGTCTGGTATCCGTATCAAGGCTCGCGCCGGCATCGGTGTGATTGTGGGCCTGTCGCCCATGGTGCGGGCTTTTATTGTATCTCGCTTCGAGTGCGCAAGGTTGGCACCAAAGTGTATGTAAATCAAGTTTCTTGTAATAAATGTAGTTAATTGATTACGCCATACCCCTGAGTAACGTTCCTGAGGGTAAGATGCTGAGGCTTAATAAATTAAAAAATATTTAACCATTATCCTGGCGATCCAGCCGATGGTGTTTTTGAAAAGTGAATAAATCAGCATGCTGCAACAGCAACAACTGCAAGAGGAACCAAATGCCGATACGGTATTGCCATTGGTCGATCAGGCAGATTTGATCATGATCTCTGGCATGCGCCTGCTGCTGTCGGTGACGGCGTTATTGACGCTGATTATCAACCCCGGCAAGCTGGGTGTGCCAAATCAGCTGGCCTGGCTGATCCTGTGCTCGTATGTGCTGCATAGCGCAGTGCTGTTTGTTTTTCTTTACTTTAAGCATCCGGTGCTGCATGGCAAGCTGATATCCTGGCTCGACGTGCTGTGGTGCGGCTTGATCGTGTATGGCACCGGTGGTGCCGATAGCTATTTTTTCCCCTTCTTTTTCTTCGTCATCCTGGCGGCCTCGTTTCAGCGCGGACTCGATGAAGGCGCGCGCATCACGCTTGCCTCCTGTGTTCTGCTGGTGCTGGCATCGGTGGCATCGAACCCTGAGCTGATCATTTCGCACTTGTTGCTGCGCACGACCTTTGTCATGGCGCTCGGCTACATGATTGCGTACTGGGGTGGCCTGGGGCTGTTGCAGAAGCGCCGCCTGGCGTTGTTGCGCGAGGTCAGCCAGCAATCGAATCCCCGCTTTGGCGTTGACCATACGGTGGCGTCGGTCTTGCAGAAAGCGCGAGTTTTTTTTGACGCCAGCAGCTGTATCCTCGTCATGCGCGAGGGCGCTGCGGCGCAGTGGCAGTTGCGTACGGCGCTCGAAGACAGAGGCGGACACGCGGGGCGTGTCAGCCAGCTGAGCGAAGCCGCAGTGGCGCCGCTGATGGTGTTCAATGCCAGCCAGAGCGTGCTGTACGCGCCGTCGTTGCGCGCGCGCCTGGGGCTGGCGAGCGTGCTCACGGGAGTCGAACGCGGCAGTGCGAAGTGGCAGCGGCTCGATGCGCATGGGCCGCAGGGCACGGCGCTGGCCGAACTGCTCGATGCGCGCTCCTTCATCAGCGTGCCCCTTCCTTTGCATAAGGGACTGGGCCGCATCTACGTGATCTCCGCGAAGAGCCGGCTGACCCGGGCCGACGCCAGGTTCCTGCTGCATATCGTAGCGCAAGTGTTCCCCCTGATTGAAAACATCGCCATTCTCGACAAGCTGGCCTCCGGCGCGGCGTACCGCGAGCGGCAAAAAATTGCGCGCGACTTGCACGATTCGACCATTCAGCCGTATATCGGCCTGCGCCATGGCTTGAGCGCCTTGCGCGCCAAGGCGGCCGCCGACAGCCCCTTGCTGGCCGATCTCGACAAGCTGATCGACATGAGCGGCCAGGTGATTGGCGACCTGCGCCGGATGGCGCAGACAGTGCGCGGCGGCGCGGAGCGGGAACAGGTGACCTTGCTGGTGGCGTTGCGGCGCCAGGCGGAGCAGCTGAAGAAGTTTTTTGGCATCACGATCGAGATCGTCTCGGACAGCGCGTTTGATCTCAGCGACCGGCTGGCAGCCGAAGTATTTCAGATCGTCAATGAAGGCATGAGCAATATCCGCAAGCACACCACCGCCCGCGAGGGCCGCGTGACACTCGTTTGTGATGCGCATGCCTTGTCGATATTGATAGAGAATGTCGGCGATACGTCGTCCCGCGTCGAGTTCATGCCTGCCTCCATTGCTGAACGCGCCATGGCGCTGGGCGGTCGGGTGCGGGTCAGCCAAGGCGCTGATGGCGCCACCGCCGTGCATATTGAAATTCCAGTCTGACGGCAAGAGCGTCACCACTGACCCGTTAAAGGCCATCGTATGTCAAGTCTGCATCCCATCCGCGTCATGCTGGTTGATGATCATAAAACCATGTTGTGGGGACTGGAAAAACTGCTGGAAGAGGCGCAACCGGCGATGCAGGTGGTCGCCAGCACCAGTACGATAGGCGGCGCGCTGGAGCTTGCCGAGAGTTTGCGCCCCGATATTGTCGTGCTGGATGTGGACCTCGCCGGCGTGTGTTCCGTCGATTTCATCCCCGCGCTGTTGGCCAATGGCGTCACGCGGGCGGTGATGTTCAGCGGCACGCGCGACCAGGAAGTGCTGGGCCGCGCCGTGCGCAGCGGTGCGCGCGGCGTGATCGGCAAGGAGGCGGCGGCGGAGCAGGTGATCGATACCATTGCCAGGGTACATCGGGGCGAATTGTGCCTGGACCAGGCCTTGCTGGGCAGTCTGCTGGGAGCGCTGATCAAGCCGGCGCCAGCGCCGGCGCCGCCCGATCCCGAAATGGCGCGCATTGCCCAGCTGACCCTCAAGGAACGCAAGATAGTCGCGATGATGGTCGAAGGCAATGGGGCACTCAACAAGACCATCGCGCAGCGCGCTTTCATTTCCGAGCAAACCTTGCGCAATCACCTGACGTCGATTTACAACAAACTGGACGTTGCCAACCGCCTGGAACTGTATGTTTACGCGGTGAAGAACGGGCTGGCGGCGCCCCGGGAATACTGACATCAGTACAAATGTACTGATGTCATGTAGGAAAAAAGGCTCTTTTGTACCGGCAACAAAATGACTTTTGTCTGATTGGTATCAATATGTATTTCCATACAATACCATTATCAGCAATCGGTGATCGTCGCTGAGTTAGTCAGATTGAAAATGCGAACGGTGACAGGAGCTGGAAATGCGCTTGAACGATGGTGGGACGGGTGAGCTTGCGTATTTCTTGCAAGATCAAAGTGGTAACTCATTTTTCGAACACGCTTTGCTGCTGTCGCTGATGGCCGTGGTGTTCCTGCTTGCGCTGCTGGCCATATGCAAGGGTTCATAAGCGATCGATTTACTGCTTGCATCAGCAGTCCTACATGACGTTGTTAATACTTACTCTGAATGGATTAATCATGAATTTCATCAAAAACTTTATCGCTGAAGAAGATGG
>JAEAMG010000723.1_pt1 | contig 33446 bp, 25 predicted proteins | sample 8958741 | NCBI WGS metagenome assembly JAEAMG01 (sample SAMN16933256, study PRJNA681125) | bioreactor sludge metagenome | isolation source: anaerobic bioreactor treating anionic surfactant - SDBS | place: India: Bengaluru | collected 2019-02-28 | reverse complement strand
ACATTCCAGGCCCAATGCGGATGGAAACAGGATTGCATATAACGGCGCATTGCTGCATTTGGCCCGCTCATACCCGAGTGGGCATCTCGGTAACGCGCGCCCGGCACAGGCATATCTACTGTAAATACCAAGGTAGAACAGCCTGCCGCTTTGGCACGTTCCAGGGCATTTTTCATAAAGCCGCGATCACGCAGTACATACAACTGGAACCACATTGGACGCTGAATTGCTGGCGCCACTTCTTCAATCGGACAGACTGACACGGTCGATAGCGTAAAAGGAATGCCTTTTTTATCTGCCGCCACTGCCGCCTGAACTTCCCCGCGACGTGCATACATCCCGGTTAAACCGACTGGCGACAATGCCACCGGCATCGACAGGGTTTCATCAAACAGTTTGGTTTCCAGACTTAACTGCGACATGTCATTCAGTACACGCTGTCTCAATGCAATTTTTGATAAATCTTCCACATTACGCTTCAGTGTATATTCCGCGTATGCACCACCATCAATATAGTGAAAAAGAAAAGGCGGCAACCGACGTTTCGCAGCTTCACGATAATCATTCGCAGAAGAAATAATCATGCTTATATCCTGTTTAATCTACTGGCACGCTGGCGACGAGCTTCTTCTTCATCAATCAAGCGTACCTGTTGTACTACAAACTCAATGTGTCCACAGACTGCACTGCGTGCAGCATCCGGATCACGGCGTTCAATCGCATCCATCACCTGAAAGTGCTGATCGTGCAATTGATCAAAACGGTGCGATTCGCTATAGACTTTCCGCCGGCCCAAAACCACGTTGTATTTCAACAGGTCAAACAGGCCGCGCATCATCTGTATTAGCACTAAATTATGTGAGGCTTCGGCAATGGCTAAATGGAACTCGGCATCCGCTTTAGACGCCTGATCATCATCCCCAATAGATTGATAGTGGGCAATCCGATCGTAGTAGCGACGAATATTTTCCAGGTCTGCTGCTGTTGCACGCTGAGCGGCATACCAGGCCGTACCGCCCTCCAAGACGCTGCGGGCTTCCTGTACATCAAACCGGTAAGCCGGGTCCTGATCGATCAGATTGCTTAAAGGTTCTACAATTTGATGATTGGTCCAGGCACTCGGCAGCAGCTGCAAAAAGGTGCCAGACCCCGCCTTGCTCAGCAACATGCCCGTACTGGCCAGATGCTGAATGGCTTCACGCAGCGATGAACGCGACACCCCGAGCTGTTCACATAATTTACGTTCTGCAGGCAAACGGTCTCCAACCTGCATATTGCTCTGTTCAATCAACATACGGAGCTGCTGTACGGCTTGGTCGGAAACTTTCATCTGCATTTCTCTACTCTTGCATCAATTCCAGTTTATGGAATCATCCATGGGAACACATAGGCTTGTAAGGTAATGATAATACCAATCATCACGGTAAAGGAGATACTATGTTTCACGGTAAAGCGGAACAAATCAGATTCTTTACCCACCAGACCTACAGCCGCACAGGCAATGGCAATCGATTGAGGTGAAATCATTTTTCCGGTCACCCCACCACTGGTATTGGCCGCAACCAGCAATACTTCCGGCACGCCAATCTGTTGTGCCGTGGTCGCCTGAAGTGCCGAAAAAAGTGCATTGGCAGATGTGTCCGAACCGGTCAGGAACACGCCTAACCAACCCAGAAATGGCGAGAAGAAGGTAAATGCCTGACCGGTATGTGCCAACGCCAAAGCCAGGGTAGCCGACATGCCTGAATAGTTCGCAATAAAGGCAAAAGCCAGCACCATACCAATGGAATAAATAGGAACTTTCAATTCATTGATGGTTTCGCCAAAAGTGATGACTGCTGCTTTAGGCTTCATTTTCAGGAAAATGATGGTGATGATGGCGGCAATGAAAATGGCTGTGCCTGTAGCAGAAATCCAGTCAAATTTATAAATCGCATCGTAGTCCTTAATTTCAGGGACCACCGGCGGCATCTTCTGGATCAGCTGATGCAAATACGGCACCTTGATCGAAATCACCAGATCATGCAGCGCGCCATCTTTGGCAAATAAATCCTTAAAGGGCTTGATACTCCAGATGGTGACCATTGCGGTTAAAATGGCAAATGGCGACCATGCCTTGGCAATTTGGGCAATGCTATATTTCTGCTGTTTTTGAGCTGCGAGCTGTTGAGCAGCGGATTCATCCACATTTGCGTCCTGGTCTGCAAAACGGAAAATGTGTTTTGGCTGCCAGAATTTAAGCAAAATTGTTAAAGAAACCAGTGAAGCAATTGCAGCGGTAATGTCTGGCAGTTCAGGACCTACAAAGTTAGAGGTGAGATATTGTGCAAGCGCGAACGATCCACCACCCACAATCACCGCTGGCCAGGTTTCTTTCACACCGCGCCAGCCATCCATAATCGCCATAATCCAGAATAGAACAATCGGCACCATAAACGGCAACTGACGTCCTACCATCTGGCTGATTTCCATGGTATCCACCCCGGAAACCTGCCCGGCCACAATAATGGGAATCCCCATTGCGCCGAAGGCAACCGGTGCAGTATTGACAATCAGGCATAAGCCCGCTGCATATAAGGGTTTAAAGCCTAATCCCACCAGCAATGCAGCGGTAATGGCAACCGGAGCACCAAAACCTGCTGCACCTTCAAGGAAAGTACCAAAGGCAAAACCCACAAAGAGCATCTGTAAGCGCTGATCTTCGGTAATCGACAGAATGGAGGAACGAATAATATCGAACTGCCCTGTTTTAACCGAAATTTTATATAGAAATACGGCCCCGATGATGATCCAGGCAATTGGCCACAAACCATAGAAAAAACCGTAAATCATCGATGCAAAAGCCATCACGGCCGGCATCTGATAGGAAAATAAGGAAACCAGCAGCGCCAGGATCACAGTAATTGTTCCAGCTACGCTACCTTTCATGCGGAATACCGCAAGTGCTAAAAAGAAGAAAATTATGGGAATCAGGGCAATCAAACTGGAGAGCCAGATATTGCCCATAGGATCGTAAATCTGTTGCCATTGTTGAAGCATTGTCCTCTCCTTGAAATGCTTTTCCCTCAAAATTGTTATGGGCCTGGCTTTTAAACCCTGTTTAACGCCGGTTTTAAGCCACAGCTCTGCTCTGCTTCACGATTCAATCCAAATCTTTGCTTATAAACATATATTGAATCTATCAGTTTCAAATTTTCAACGAGATTTTCTTTTGTAAAACCATTAGAAATAAAATAGTGCTACAATTAAAGAAATGTGTATTTTCTTGGGCCACCAAATTTCTCGGTGCCTATTTCATATCGTTAGGATTAACAATGTCTGATAATGCAACTATCTTGCAGAATGTCCCAGTAGGCAAAAAAGTTGGTATTGCCTTCTCTGGTGGTCTAGATACTTCAGCTGCTCTATTGTGGATGAAACAAAAAGGCGCAGAACCTTATGCTTATACAGCAAACCTGGGTCAGCCTGATGAAGACGACTATGATGCGATTCCGAAAAAAGCGGAAGCGTATGGCGCAGTAAAAGCTCGCTTGGTTGATTGCCGCTTACAACTTGCATTAGAAGGTATTGCTGCTATTCAATGTGGCGCTTTCCATATCAGCACTGGTGGTGTTCCTTATTTCAATACTACGCCATTGGGTCGCGCAGTAACCGGTACCATGCTTGTTACCGCAATGAAAGAAGATGATGTCAACATCTGGGGTGACGGTTCAACTTATAAAGGTAACGACATTGAACGTTTCTACCGTTATGGCTTGTTGACCAATCCAGCGCTTAAAATTTACAAACCTTGGTTAGACCAGACTTTTATTGATGAGCTTGGTGGTCGTGCGGAAATGTCACAATTCCTGATCGACAACGGCTTTGACTATAAAATGTCAAAAGAAAAAGCCTACTCAACCGACTCAAACATGCTGGGTGCAACGCATGAAGCGAAAGATCTTGAATACCTGAATGCCGGTATCAAAATCGTTGACCCAATCATGGGCGTTGCGTTCTGGAAAGATGACGTTGAAATCAAGCCTGAAGAAGTATCCATTACTTTCGAAGAAGGTTTCCCGGTTGCAATCAACGGTCAACGCATTGAAGATCCGGTTGAGTTCATTCTTGAAGCGAACCGTATCGGTGGTCGTCACGGTCTAGGTATGTCGGATCAAATCGAAAACCGTATCATCGAAGCAAAATCTCGCGGTATTTACGAAGCGCCGGGTATGGCACTGCTTCACATCGCTTATGAGCGTCTGGTGACGGGTATTCATAACGAAGACACCATTGAACAATACCGCATCAACGGTCTGCGTTTAGGTCGTTTGTTGTACCAAGGCCGCTGGTTCGATTCTCAAGCACTGATGCTGCGTGAAACTGCACAGCGTTGGGTTGCTAAAGCAGTAACGGGTACTGTGACTTTAGAACTGCGTCGCGGTAACGATTACACCATTATGAACACTGAATCTCCTAACCTCACTTATGAAGCTGAGCGTTTAACCATGGAGAAAGGTGATTCTATGTTTAGCCCTGCTGACCGTATTGGTCAATTGACGATGCGTAACCTTGATATCACGGATACGCGTGCAAAATTGGGGATCTATACAGGTGCAGGCTTACTTTCTGTAGGTACTGGTTCAGCTGTTCCTCAATTAAAAGACAAAAACAAATAAGTTTGTTTTAGGTCAAAAAAACCGCTCGAAAGAGCGGTTTTTTTATCTGACCCGTTTATGATTTGATTAATTCAGTGTCAGGAATATTTGAGCGAATAGATTGATAATAAATCTGGTTACGGCCTAAGTGCTTGGCACGATATAAAGCCTGATCAGCAATTTCCAACAACTCTTCTTTACTCAGCTCGGTCTCGCCATGATAAACAGTAATGCCCAAGCTGATGGTAATAAAATTGGAGATTAAAGATTTTTCGTGTGGAATTTCTAAACGCTCGATGGCCTTAAATATATTTGAGGCTACGGCATAAGCACCATGAGCATCCGTTTCAGGCAACAATACGACAAACTCTTCCCCGCCATAGCGCGCTACGAAATCCATATGCCGAATGGCATTTTTAATTGATTTGGCGATAGAGGAAATCACATCATCGCCTTTTTGGTGCCCATAAAAATCGTTATAGTTTTTAAAAAAATCAATATCAATAAACAGGATCGCCAAATCACTTTGTTCTTGACGGGTCTGCTCGTAAAATACGTCCATCATTTCATCGAAAGTACGACGATTCGAGATTTTGGTCAGGTCATCATGCTGACTTAAATGCAATAATTCCGAATTATGAATCCGATGCATTTTTTCACTAATTCGGGCACGCATAGTAAACAAATAAATCATTCGTTCTCGCGCAAAAATCATATGACTAATCACATAACCAAATACGCAACTGCCAAAAAGAATACGCCCCAACACCACGGCATCAAAATCAACATGAAGTAGAAAGAAAAGAATGACTGTTACTGAGGCTGCTAAAAACCCGGTCATCAGCATCTGAAATGGCTTTACTCCAGTAATAAGGGAACCCATGATATAAATCATGCACAGGATAGCCATACCTTGTTGTCGCAAGGCGACAGTTTCTACGGTCAAGGTTAACCAGGACATGGAGACCATGGCCCAAAACATAAGCACCATGGAAGCCGGAGCAAAATAGGGACGCAGTTTAGGAAAATGCGAAAAAGAAAATAAGACCAGCAAGCATAGAGCACCATTGGCCAACCCTAAGCTACAGTTCAGAAAATCATGCTTGAGATACTGTTTGTCAATTACCCAGTAATCGCTGGGTAAAATCACCAGAATAAAAATAAAATAAGATAAAACGCCACCCCACAGGTATTTTTGTACATGCTTACGGGCACGTTCCAAGTTTTTCGACCAAAATTCCTGTTCCATTTTTTTTGGAAAAACCTGTCCTACGCGTTGACTTTGCCGCGTAATCAGTTCTTCTATCTTTTCTTTATCATATTGTAATTTCGCTAGATTATACTTGGATTCCATTGCCCAGCATTTCTTATTTCTTCTAGTTACTAAAAATAACATATTTTTCTTATTTAGAATTATATATATATAACCATTTGTCTGTAATTCTCGTTACCATTTTCACACTTTATGGATTATCATTTGTTTTATTTCTTCGATTGAAATGGCCTTGAATACAATCACCCTTCTCCAGCCAGACGATTGGCATGCTCACTTACGTGACGGTTTATCTTTAAAACGCACAGTTCCAGATCTTGCCAAGCAGTTTGCTCGTGCCATCTGCATGCCTAATACTGTCCCTCCAATCAAAACAGTTGAGGAAGCACTGGCTTATCGTGAACGCATTATGGCGCATGTCCCTGAAGGTGTCGCATTTGATCCCCGGATGGTGCTTTATTTTACCGACCAGACCCAACCGAGCGAAGTCAAAAAAATTAAAGAATCCGAGCATGTGAATGCCATCAAGCTGTATCCAGCCGGTGCAACCACAAATTCAGACAATGGCGTCAGTGATATCCGTAAAGTCTATGCGGTGATTGAACAGCTTGAAGAACACCAGGTACCGTTGTTGCTGCATGGTGAAGTCACCCATAACCATGTGGATATTTTTGACCGTGAAAAACGCTTTTTAGATGAAGTGCTTTCACCGCTTCTAAAACAATTCCCTAAACTTAAATTGGTTTTAGAACACATCACCACAAGCGACGCGGCACATTTTGTACTTGAACAAGACCGCAATGTCGCTGCGACCATTACCCCACAGCATTTACTGTTCAACCGTAACGATATGCTGGTGGGTGGTATTAAACCGCATTTCTATTGTTTACCAATTTTAAAGCGTCAAAGCCATCAGCAAACCCTGCTTGAAGTGGCGACCAGTTCTAATCCCAAGTTTTTCCTGGGAACAGACAGCGCGCCGCATTCAAAAAATGCCAAAGAAAATGCCTGTGGCTGTGCCGGTTGCTACAGTGCACCTACCGCAATTGAATTATATGCTCAGGCTTTTGATCAGGTTGGCCGACTGGACCGCCTGGAAGGTTTTGCCAGCCATTTCGGTGCTGATTTCTATGGCCTACCGCGCAACACCAATACCATTACTTTGGTCAAAGAAGAACAAGTTATTCCGGAAAGTTTAGACTATTTGGATGGCGAACAGATTATCCCATTGTATGCGGGTAAGACCATCCAATGGAGAAAAGTGTGACAGATGAAACCCCACCAGTAATTGGTCAGCGTTTCCGTGGATTTTTACCTGTTGTTGTCGATGTCGAGACAGCAGGTTTTAACTCACAGACCGATGCCTTGCTGGAAATTGCAGCAATCCCCATCATTTATAATGAAGAAGGTCAATTTGTACCTGGTGAAGCGTACCATGCACATATTAATCCTTTTGAAGGGGCGAACTTAGACCGTCGTTCCCTGGAATTTATTGGTATTGATCCATCCAACCCAATGCGTATTGCAATGGCGGAAGATGAAAAAAGTGCATTAAAACGCATTTTCAAGTCGGTCAATGAAGTTCGCCGTCAGCAAAACTGTACCCATGCAGTTTTGGTCGGCCATAATGCACATTTCGATTTGGGCTTTGTACAAGCGGCCATTGCCCGTACGGGGACTAAAAATCAAAATCCTTTTCACAGTTTTTCGGTGTTTGACACCGTGACTTTAAGTGCCGTGATGTTTGGTCAAACCGTACTGGCAAAATCCTGCATTCAGGCGGGAATCGAGTTCGATGGCAAGGAAGCACACTCTGCCTTGTATGACACTCAAAAGACTGCAGAACTGTTTTGCTATATTTTGAACAAACTCGCTCCCCATCTACTTGACACCTTGGTGGCGGATCAATAAGATACCGCCATCTTCTAAACGTCCCTATCGTCTAGAGGCCTAGGACATCGCCCTTTCACGGCGGTAACCGGGGTTCGAATCCCCGTAGGGACGCCATCTATTTTTCTCTTCTTTATTTTTACTACCGAAAACATTTTAAAATTAAAACCTTGATTCGTATATTCATATCCCGAGCCTCTTAAAAAGCCGTCATAACTTGCGGATAATCACCAAACATAATTGCTAAAATTACTCATCTGCTCATCCTGAATAATCGTTTCCAAAGCTTGATTTTTAAAGTTTAGCCTTAAGTGCTGCGACACCCTTTTTTTATGGCAATTTGCATGCTAAGTTTCCCCCATTGCAATTAATGAACCTGCTCGTATGTTGAAAAAATTTTTCCTTGTTTTAATCATTCTCCTGCCCTCTGCTTTATATTTATATATCGTCAGCAGAGATGAAGCTCCAGCCAAGGATTCATCCATTACCCCGGCAGAAGCTCCAGCGCAAGAACAGTCTGAGAAATATCAAACACCCGACCACTAATATGTGGTCTTTTTAATTTAAAACCGTCCTCAACCCAGCCTTCATCATCGAAAAGTTTGGCTGATTTAACATTCACCTAACCCATAATTAAAATAATGCTTTCAGCCTATTTTTTATCTTACACAACCCTCCCCAACCTTCACAGTATTCATCTGCCGAGGAGCCGAAGTCATCGCTAAAAAGAGCAATGGCTGCACTTTATCTCATTAAGCCATCCCTAGAGGGTGGATTGATGCAAGTTGTATCGTGCTGAAAATAAATGTGCTTTTAAAGCGATAGATCAAGTCCCGTTTAAAAAACTGCTCTTTTTATTTTAGATTTGTCATTTTTTATGCAATTAATTCAATATTTTAAAAATAACACAATTACAGGTTTGACAGCTTTATTAAAAATCCATAATATACGCATCACCTCCTAACGACCCTATCGTCTAGAGGCCTAGGACATCGCCCTTTCACGGCGGTAACCGGGGTTCGAATCCCCGTAGGGTCGCCATATATCGTGCTATACGATCATTCAAGCTTCAACACCTATCATTATTACATTGCAGATTCGTAGTTTTTCACTACAATAGTTCGCTTCATTTTTCTTTTTCTTTTTCTCTTATGCAGTCATCTCATACTCCGAATGATGCTATGCATCAGGGCAATTCTGCGCCTTTAAAACGCGCTATGAGTACTCGACACCTGGTCATGATTTCGCTAGGCGGCGCAATCGGCACGGGGTTATTTTTAGGTTCGGGTGAAGTCATTGCACAAACGGGGCCTGTAGGTGCCATCATCTCCTATGTATTAGGCGGTTTAATCGCTTATGCAGTCATGCTTTGTCTGGGCGAACTTGCGGTGCACATGCCCGAATCAGGTTCTTTTGGTACCTATGCACGCAGATATATTGGTCCAGGTACCGGTTATATGATTACCTGGTTGTACTGGCTGACCTGGACTGCCACCCTGGGAACCGAATTTACCGCCGCAGCCTTGCTGATGCAGGAATGGTTTCCGCAAATTTCAGTCTGGATCTGGACCATCGTTTTTGCAGCCATTGTGTTTGGGCTCAATATGAGTTCAACCAAACTGTTTGCAGAATCTGAATTCTGGCTTTCCCTGGTCAAAGTCGTGACCGTGATTAGCTTTATTATTCTCGGCTTGTTGGCAATTTTTGGCGTGCTTTCGTTTCAGGGGAACACTTCTGCGCCTTTATTTAGCAACCTTACGGCTCAGGGCTGGTTTCCTCAAGGCTTATTTCCAATTTTCGCCACCATGCTGATTGTCAACTTCGCTTTCTCTGGCACCGAACTGATTGGCGTTGCCGCAGGTGAAACCCAGGACCCGGCTAAGAACGTACCCAAAGCGATTAATGCCGCAATCTGGCGACTGCTGATTTTCTTTGTCGGCACAATTGTGGTGATTAGCGCACTGTTGCCGCATCAGATGGCAGGCTTAGGTGCTGAAGGCGTCAGTAGCAGTCCGTTTGTCACAGTATTTACTTATATCGGTATTCCACACGCGGAAGATATCATCCGCTTTGTGATTATCACCGCGCTATTATCGGCAGCCAACTCGGGTTTATATGCCGCTTCCCGCATGATGTGGTCTTTATCTGACAAAAAACAGCTACCTGCCGTGTTCTCCAAAGTGAACCATCGTGGCATTCCTTTTGTGGCGATTATTGTCACCATGTTTGGTGCAATTCCGGGATTACTGTCAGAGCAGTTTGCACCGGAAACCATCTTCAAGAACCTGCTGGGTGTGGCTGCATTTACCATGGTGGTGGTCTGGATGAGCATTTGCTTAAGCCAGTTTAATTTCCGTCGCCAGTGGTATAAGGCCGGCCATAGCGTGGAAGAGCTGGGCTTTGCCGCACCGCTGTTCCCGATTGTACCGATTCTAGGTTTTGTGTTCTGTTTTATTACCTGTATCAGTATGGCAGCAGATCCGGAAATGCTGGCCGGCTTTATTGGCTGCCTGCTATTTATTGCGGGTTGTTATCTCAGTTATTATGTTTTCTATCGAAAGCAAAACTAACACAGAAAAGGAGTGGTCAAGTACCGCTCTTTTTTTTAAGCTCAATCAAGATAATCCCTTTGATAAAAGCTCTGACCATGTATGAAAATCATTTTTATTCACGGCATGAATCAACAAAATTATGATCAACCCTCATTAAAACAGCGTTGGCTATCTGCTTTTCAGACCGGTTTGCGTAATTCTCAGCAAAATATTGATCTTAATGCCCTGGAAATACGCTTCCCCTTTTATGGAGATTTGCTCAGCAAACATCATTTATATAACAACCTCGATCTGGAGACTTTTTTACCCAAGTCTATTCCGCATTTGCATCTTCCCTTTCATTTAAGGCATAACACTACCCTTGTCCCGGAACAGCATCCCTGTGCGAGTAGATTACCGAGTGTAAACGCCGAATGCGCCAAGTCATTCACACAGCGATTAGCCCTCATGAGCGCACTCACCAGAGATCATGCATTTAAGGAACTGGCACTATTTCTGAATCATTATCCCAAGCTGCATGAAACCTTTATCCATAAATTCCTGATTGAAACCTATTTATATTTATCTAACCCGGATTTCATGCATGAAGTCCATCACCGGATCATGTCTTATCTTCATCCCGAGCTAGATCATATTATGGTGGCGCATTCCCTCGGTTCGGTCATTACCTACAACCTGCTGCATCAATATCCGCATTTTAGAATACAGCGCTTTATTACCTTAGGCTCTCCCCTGGCTTTTAGAGTCATTCAGGAAAAACTCGTCACCCCTATTTCCAGACCACCCCAACTGCAGGGTGACTGGTTTAATTTTTATTCACCCGATGATTTTTTGACTGCTTTTCCTTTATCAGAAGCACCTTTCAATTTTCAGCCACCCATCATTAACCAGGCGATTACTACATCTTTTTATAATCCTCACAGTATTAGCGGTTACTTACAGCATCCAGCGGTGGTCAACAGCATCATTGGGGGTTTAAGCGCAGAAAAATAGTGATTTTCAAAACACATTTCATACATTTGTTTTATTTTTATTCAGTTGAGTCTATTTTTAAACATTATCCCAGAAAAAGGTTTGACAGGGTGTCCTATCCACCCTATTATACGCCCACCTCTGAAACGTCCCTATCGTCTAGAGGCCTAGGACATCGCCCTTTCACGGCGGTAACCGGGGTTCGAATCCCCGTAGGGACGCCAATACTTAGATGACCCTATCGTCTAGAGGCCTAGGACATCGCCCTTTCACGGCGGTAACCGGGGTTCGAATCCCCGTAGGGTCGCCATATTCGAGAGAGTAATATCTCAGCAAAAAGCCTGATCGTCATGAATCAGGCTTTTTTGTTTTTAAATGGATTGAATTTCAATATTGCTTGATCTTTGCTGTACATCTAAAGAAATTATAAAAATAGAGCAGACCTGCCTTTCAATGTACACGGAAAAAAAGAACGATGGTCTGCTGTTGCTGTGCAGTTTCAGTCTTACTGGTCTAAAGCCCAGTCATCCAGTTAAGCACTACGGCGTGAATTAATCTGCCCTTTAATCATTGCGGTAATATTGTTTTTGGCATATTTCAAAAATACTTTCAGCGGTGACAGTTTTGGATTTGGACGTTTACCACGCGCAATATCCTTAAACTGTGCGGCATACCAGATAATTTCCATAATTGCCATTTTATCGACCATCGGAATGCCGGTTTTAATTTTATTCACCGCATAACGAACGTCCTGTCCAGCGATCAGTCGATCGGTTAAATCGGTTTCCACCGCCAATGGACGGGCAATACCAATAAAATCACACGCGCCACTGTCGAGTGCTGCGTTCATCCCTTCTACAGTACGGAAGCCACCAGTCACCATTAAATGACACTGCACTTCCTTACGGATTTTCTCGGCAAAATCGAGGAAATAAGCTTCACGTGCAATGCTACTGGCTTTGCGCTTATCCTCTTTCGCGCCCGCCATAGCCGGAGCTTCATAGGTTCCGCCAGAAATCTCAATCAGATCGATTCCAGCAGCATCTATGGCTTTAAAGACCGCAACTACTTCATCTTCGGTAATGCCGCCACGCTGGAAATCAGCCGAGTTCAGTTTCACGGAAATGATAAATTGATCCGAGGTTGCCGCACGGACAGCCTTATAAATTTCCAGCAGGAAGCGCATCCGGTTTTCAATCGGACCACCCCATTGATCCTGACGTTTGTTGGTCAATGGCGATAAAAACTGGCTGATCAGATAACCATGCGCACCATGCAACTGTATGCCCTCAAAGCCAGCTTTTTCGCAGATTTGTGCAGAAATGGCAAAACGCTGGATAATATCGAGAATCTCATCTTCACGTAATTCACGTGGTGTGCCAAAGGTGGTTGCCAGTGCAGGAGAAAAAGGCACAGTCGAAGGTGCTACGGTTTCCCTATTTAGACCTTTAGGACACTGGCGGCCGGGATGGGACAATTGAACCAGTTGTACCATGTCATATTTCTTGCCGAGCGCTGCCCATTGCTGTAGCTTGGCCAAATCGCGTTCTGAATCAATCACCACCACGCCCGGTTCATTTTTGGCGCGGAAATCTACCATCACATTACCGGTAATGGCACAGCCCAAGCCACCTTTGGCCCAGGTTTCATAAAGATTAAAATGCAACTGGCTGGGCTGACCTGCATCATTTGCCAGAGCCTCACTCATTGCAGCTTTGATTATTCTGTTTTTAAAAGTGATATTTCGAATGGTAATGGCTTCAGCAAGGTGGCTCATCTCTCAATCCTGACTTATTTGTATTTATATAGAGTGAAACTCTAACCTGAATATACAATTCGTCAATAGGCTATTTGACAATATGACTTGTCAGTAGTTTTAAACATACTGACTTGCTTCGATTAATTGACGGGTATATTCAGTTTGCGGATTTAAAAACAACTGTTCAGTGTCTTGAAATTCCATCACCTGTGCACGGCGTAACACCAGCACTTTCTGACACAGGGCTTTAACCACTTGCAGGTCATGGCTGATAAACAGATAACTGATCTGATGTTCCTGCTGCAAGCGTCTGAGCAATTTCACGATGGCGCGTTGTGTGGTACGGTCCAGCGCCGAGGTCGGTTCATCCAGTATCAGCAGTTTAGGACTCAATACCAAGGCACGTGCCAGGGCGACACGCTGACGTTGTCCACCTGACAACTCATGCGGATAACGGCTTCGAAAAGAAATGGGCAATTCCACTTTTTTCAGGGCTTCATCAATCTGCTCTGATATTTCAGTCGATGAGAGTTTTTTTAAGCCCAAGCCTTCACCAATGGTTTGCTCGACATTCAAACGCGGATTCAAACTGCTAAACGGGTCTTGAAACACCATCTGAAATTCGGCACGTAAAGGCCGTAACTGTTTTTCATTGCATTGGTTTAAATCGGTACCGAGCAGCACAATTTCACCGTCACTTTTGATCAAACGGCTAATAGCCAAAGCCAGTGAACTTTTACCTGAACCGCTTTCACCGACAATACCAATCGATTCACCTTGGGCTAATTGTAAGTCCAAAGGCTCGACCGCAATAAAATAGCCTTTGACCCAGTTGAGTAATCCCTGCTTGATCGGGAACTTCACTGCAACCTGCTTTAAGGTCAATAAATTTTCAGCTTCTGGAATGTGTAGCGCCTCACCAAAATCATGATTCAGTAAATCTCGGGTATAGGCCTGTTTCGGATATTGAAATATTTCCGCTACGCTGCCCTGTTCTTCTACTACACCTTTGTTCATTACAATGACCTGATCGGCATAGCGACGTACCAGATTAAGATCATGGCTGATCAGAATCATCGCCATATTTCGGCTTTGCTGCAAAGATTTAAGCAGTTTTAAAATCTGTGCTTGCAAGGTAACATCCAGTGCTGTGGTCGGCTCATCGGCAATCAGAATGTCCGGATCTAAGGCCAGTGCCATGGCAATCATCACGCGCTGCCGCTGTCCGCCAGAAAGCTCATGCGGATAACGGCGCAATTTCTCTTCAGGGTCGGGAATGCCGACATCTTTTAATAATTCAATAATTCGTGCTTTGGCCTTTTGTTTGGACCAGCCTTGCAGCAATAAGGTTTCACCAATAATTTTTTCCACCCTGTGCAAGGGATTTAAAGCCGTCATCGGTTCCTGAAAAATCATGGCAATTTTCTGGCCACGAATTTGTCGTAACTGTTCAGTTTTCAGTGCCAGTAGATTTTGCTGTCCCAATAAGGCCTGACCTTGAATCTTCAAAGTACTGGGTAACAGTCCGAGTAAAGCCAAACTGCTAATCGACTTACCCGAACCACTTTCACCGACCAGTGCAACGGTTTCACCGGCATGCAACTGAAAATTCAGGTCAGCTACCAGCACATGCTCTGCTTGCCGGATATTTAAATGCTGCACGCTTAACAAGGCTTGCGGATTATTGGCGTCTTGGATCGAATGCATCACGTGTCGCCTCCCCAATATAAATCAGTAAAGATAGGACAATGGCCAGAGTAAAGAAGCCGGATAGTGCCAGCCATGGTGAATTCAGGTTGGATTTACCCTGCAACAACAGCTCGCCTAAAGAGGCTGCATCCGGTGGTAAACCGTAGCCTAAAAAGTCCAATGCCGTCAGTGCAGTGATGTTGGCTGTGAGCATAAAAGGGAGCTGTGACAGGCTGGAACTCATGGCATTGGGCAAGATGTGGCGCAGCATAATGGTTCGGTCTGTGACGCCCAGACTACGTGCGGCACGGACGTAGTCCAGATGACGCGCCTTTAAAAATTCCGCACGTACCAGACCGACCAAAGTGGTCCAGCCAAATAACAGCATGATCAGAAACAGCCAGTAGACGTTTGGAGTAAACATGCTGACCAGAATCATCACCATGAATAGCATCGGCAAACCGCCCCATACCTCCAGGATACGCTGTCCCAATAAATCGACCCAGCCACCGTAATAGCCCTGAATCGCACCTACAGCAATACCTAAAAGCGCTGATGCAATTGTGAGTGCAAAACCAAATAGCAGTGAAACCCTCAAACCATATAGAATACGGGCCAATACATCACGTCCCTGATCATCGGTACCTAACCAGTTTTGCGAGGTCGGTGCAGATGGCACCGGTACTGCCAGTTCCAAATTGGGTGTTTGATAGGAATATTGAATCAGTGGCCAGATCGCCCAGCCTTTTTCATCAATCAATTGCTGCACGACCGGGTCTTTATAATCAGCTTCAGTTTCAAACACCCCGCCAAAAGTCGTTTCCGGATAAGACTTGAACACCGGCACATACAGTGAATGTTTATAGCTTACCAACAGCGGTTTATCGTTGGCGATCAATTCAGAAGCCAGCGACAACACAAAAATCACGGCAAAAAGGATTAAGCAGCCAAAACCGAGTTTATTTTCCTGAAAGCGTTTCAGGCGTGCTTGCATTAACGGGGACATTATTCAGCACCTCGCGAATCAAAATTAATCCGCGGGTCAATCACCTGATACAGCACATCACTGATTAATCGCAGAATCAGACCCAGCAAGGTAAATAAGAACAGGGTTCCGAAAATAACCGGATAATCACGCTGCTGGATGGCTTCAAAGCCCAGCAGCCCCAAACCATCCAGATTGAAGATAATTTCAATAAACAGGTTGCCAACAAAGAAAATCCCGATCAGCGCTTCAGGCAAACCGGCAATCACTATAAGCATGGCATTACGAAAAACATGACCATAGAGTACCCGTGATTCTGTCAGGCCTTTAGAGCGCGCTGCCAGTACATACTGCTTGTTTAATTCTTCCATAAAGGAATATTTGGTCAGATAGGTCAACCCAGCAAAACCGCCAATCACCATCGCCAGTAAAGGCAAGGTCATATGCCAGAAATAGTCTTTGATTTTGCCCAGCCAGCTTAGACTGTGAAAATTTTCCGATACCAAACCTTGCAGCGGGAACCACTGAAAATAGGAACCACCGGCAAAGAACACAATCAGTAACACCGCAAATACAAAGGCAGGCACGGCATAACCAATCGCCAGTAACAGCGAAGTAGATTTATCAAACAGCATGCCATGCTGACGGGCTTTTTTAATGCCTAAGGGAATAGACACCAGATAAATCAGCAAAGTGCTCCATAAACCCAAAGACAGGGACACAGGCATTTTTTCCCACAACAATTGCGTCACCGGCTTGTCTTTAAAAAAACTGCTGCCGAAATCGAAGCTGGCATAACTTTTCAGCATGTCCCAGAAGCGGATGTGCGCAGGCTGATCAAAGCCGTATTGGGCTTTAATCTTTTCCACCATTTCTGCACTTAAACCTTTTGCTCCCTGATAATTATTTTTTGCAGCAGCAGTTTCGCCACCCGTTGCACCCAGGCCCTGAAAAGCTTCTGCCTGTTGAATGGCTTGCTCAACCGGTCCACCCGGCGCAATCTGGATCACCACAAAGTTAATCAACAAAATGAAAAACAGCGTTGGAATAATCAGCAGCAGTCTTTTTAATATATATATGCCCATCGAAACAGTGTTCCCTGTGCCTGCGTTATGACTTATTGTTTATTTTTGACCTAAATACCGGGTCACTTTTTGCGCTTGCCCGGCATCACTCCACCAGTAGTCAATGCCCGATGACAACTTCGGTTTCACTTTCGGTTGATGATACATGTTCCAGTAAGCAAACCAGTTTTCACCCTTGCCATAGGTCGGAATTTGATAATAACCGGCACGCAATAAACGATCCAGCACCCGGGTTTTCAGCACCAGTTGCTCACGACTCGGTGCATGAATAACCTGCTGTACAATCGCATCAATCACAGGATTTTTAATACCGGCATAGTTGTAGTTTCCCGGCTGATCTGCCGATGCACTGCCCCAGAACTGTGCCTGCTCATTGCCCGGATTGAGCGACTGCGGCATCACGTTGGTGGTCATGTCAAAATCCTTGGTCCGCATGCGCTCGATATACTGCGGCACATCGACATGGCGGATCGCCACTTCCACACCCAAACGTTTCATATTGCGAATAAAAGGCATCAGGGTACGCTGCAAACCATCCTGATGGATTAAAAATTCAATCCGGATCGGCTTGCCTTGGGTATCCAGCAAACGGCCATTTTTAAAGGTATAGCCGGCTTTGATGAGCAACTGGCGTGCAGTCAGCAGATTATTGCGATTAAATCCGCTGGCATCCGACACCGGATATTTCCAATTTTGCAGCACTCCCTGCCGCTGAATCGGATTCAGTCGGGCTAGATAGGGTTTTAAAATGGCCAGCTCTGCAGGACTGGGCGTGCCTTTGGCTTCCAATTCACTGTTGGCAAAATAGCTTTGTAAGCGTCGATACTGTCCGTAAAACAGCGCCTTGTTTTGCCATTCAAAATCATAAGCATAGGTGATGGCTTGGCGAAACCGGATGTCTTGAAAAGGCGCACGACGGGTATTAAAGACAAAACTTTGTGTTGGAATCGGGTTCTGGTGCTGGAACCGGTATTTCACCACCATGCCTGCTTGGACGGCGGGAAAATGATATTCAGTCACCCATTTACGTGCGGTAAATTCTTCATGCAGGGTATATTGGCCCGACTTAAAGCCTTCAAAGGCAATATCCAGATTGCGGTAATAGACATATTTCAGGCGATCAAAGTTATATCGTCCTTTATTAACCGCTAAGTCTTTACCCCAATAGTTTGGATTGCGTTTATAGCTAATACTGCGTCCTGCATCTATGCGATCAATCAAGTATGGACCTGATCCCAAAATCGGTTGCATGGTGACCCGAGTGAAATCCTTCTTCTGCCAATCGCGTTTTGAATAAATTGGCATTTGCGCCAGAATCAGCGGCATCTCTGCATTATTGGCAGACTTAAAACTCATCTTGACTGCATATTTAGACAATACTTCGGTTTTATCCAGATCGGCCAGATACATTTGCAGTCCCGGATTGGACTTGGTTTGATACGTATCAAAAGTGAATTTGATGTCTTCGGCAGTCACTGCACTGCCATCGCTAAAACGTGCTTTGGGATTGAGATGGAAAATGACAAATTGGGTCTGCTTGGGATCATAAGTCACTTTCTCCGCTAGCAAAGGATACATCACCCCCGGCTCATCCAGCGAATTCGACATCAGCGAATCAAACAGGTATTCCACCCCATCGGTTGAGCTGCCTTTGCCATTCATACTGTTTAAATTGTCAAAAGTCCCATTACTGGCAGTACTTAAATAGCCACCTTTAGGCGCCTGGGGATTGGCATAGGGCATGACCGACAAGCCAGCATATTTCGGCTGGCTATGAATGGCAATATAGGGCTTAGTCTGCACGGCAGCCCATAGCCCTTGTGTCAAAAGACTAAGCCCCCATGCAAAACCCCAATATTTCGCCCTGGCAAATGACATCTAAACTGACTCCCTGTCTTTGCATTTATTATAAGTTTGGAACTTTAATCACATCACCAATGCGCAATTGTTTATTGGGTTGCATATCATTCATTTCTGCAAGTTTGGAACTTTCCACACCATAACGGCTGGCCAGCCCAATCAGGGTATCGCCACGTTTGACTTTATATTCAACCACAGTTTTAGGAATAACAATCTGCTGCCCCACACGTAAACCGGCACGAACATTCAAATCATTCATCGCCGCCAATTCAGCAACCGATACCCCTGTCCGGTTGGCAATGGCATTTAAAGACTCGCCCGCTTTCACGGTATAAGCATCGGTATTTTTAGATGATTTCACTGCTTTTGCGATAGGCTCATCCACTTTAGCATCCAGTTTTGGCAGATCCCCGTCAATTTTTAAACGTTGCCCAATACGGACCGTATAATTGCGGGTTAAGCCATTCAATGCAGCTAAATAATCCAGCTGTAAATGATATTTTTTCGCAATATTGCTTAATGTCTCGCCAGATTTAACTACATGGCTATCACTCTTTTCAAAGCTGACTTTTTCAATTTTCGCTTCTACTTTGTTAGATGCTGCGACAGGTTCTTCACCCGTCAGTTTCAAACGCTGTCCTACACGTAAACCCGTATTGCGGTTAATACCGTTGATATTGGCAATATAATCCATGCCTAAATTGTATTTGGCAGAAATGGCCGACAGACTATCCCCGGATTGCACGGTATAACTCTCCGGAACAGTTGAACTTACAGGAATCTTCAAAGTTTGACCTACCCGAACGCCACTGTTGTTGGATAATTTATTCAGCTGTGCCAGTTCGGTTAAGGAAATTTTCGATTTGGCTGCAATACTCGACAGGGTATCGCCACGTTGCACCTGATAATTTTCCGTTTTATAGGATGGCTCAATAACTACCGGATCTATTTTAACCGGACTCACTTTTTCTTCCGGCTTGCTGTTTACTTCATGCAGTGGCACATTAATTTTTTGTCCCACCATTAAACTGCTGCCTGCAGTTAATCCGCTGGTTAAATCGGCCAACTCCTGATTGGATAATGCATAACGGTCAGCAATCAGTTTGAGATATTCACCACGTTTGACCACATAAGATTTGGTTTTCACTTTAGCAGCGGATTTTGAATTATTGTTCTTAGTTTCAACAATATCGGAATGACTTTGAGCAGTTTCTTTTAACGATAATTTTTGCCCGACACGTAAACCGCTGCTGACCGATAAATTGTTGAAATCTGCCAGCTGCTTCACCGACAAGCCAAACTGGCTGGCCACTCCGGTCAGACTGTCATTGGCCTGAACTACATAGGTTTCAGGCTGTGCTTTAGACTTGGCCGATGATGAAGTTTCGGTATTTTTTTCACTATTTTGTGGTTTGGCATCATATAAATAAATACTGGTTCCCACGTACAGCGGAGAGTTTGGATCAATCTGGTTCCATTTGGCTACATCACGCCAGTTCAGGCCATTTTTCATGGCAATAACGGCTAAAGTATCGCCCTGTTGAACGGTATAGGTACTGCGTTTTCCTTTCGGTGCAACCACTACAATTTCAGTATCTGTCTTAACGTAATTTTTGCCCTGGTTACGTTTGGCTTCATCTGAATCAGGCTTGGTACTTTCCGCCACACCTTTTGGATAAGCAAAACCTTTGGTTAACTCCTTACCTTGCTGTTCAGCGACCGACAAACTGGTTTGAATGGCCGTTAACTTGATTTTGCCGTCAAACGGATCGACTATTTCGGTGCCTTGCGGTGCAATCGCTTTAATTTCTGCTACGACTTTTTCCTGTTCAGCTTTACTGGCTACCGGTTGCAGTACCTGTTCTAGCGTTTTATTTTCACCTTCTGCTTTCACTGCCGCCATAATCTGCTCACGCTCAGCAGCAGACAATGGAGGTTCTACCGTCACAGGCTTGACATTCGCCACCTGACTCACCGCAACAGGAATACGTGGTGCACTTGGAATATCGCTATTTGCAGCAAAAGATGCCAAGGCATCAGGGCCTTGAGGCGTAGCCATACGTTTGCTACTTGAAGGCTTTGTTACTGCCACAGGATTTGCCGCATTCACTGGGGTAGCAGTGGCTGGCTGAGAACTTTTAGGCGTGTTTGTAGCTAATACCGGTGGTGCTGTTTTGGCCGGATTAATCACTTGCATATTTAACTCAGGCGGATTGCTTCTTTCCGGAGTAAAGGGTTTTGCCGTGCTTGCCCATAGCGCACCTGAACTCGGTGAGAGTTTCTTGAGCCTTGCATCAATAGCAGGGCTTAAATCCGCAGGAATAATGATCTTCATCGGGCTTTGCTCATCAACCCAGTCCCCACGATGTCCTGGATTTAACTGGTACAGCTCGGCACGGCTTAAACCGGTAATGGAGGCGACTTCATTTAAGTTTACCGGCCCGACCGATACCTCCCTAAAGTGAGGACGGTTGGCAATCGGTGGTAAAGACACCCCATAGGCCCCCGGATTTTTAATAATTTGCGCTACGGCCAGGAAGCGTGGCACATAGTTCATGGTTTCCTGAGGCAGTTTCAGTGACCAGTAATCTGTAGGCAAGCCGGCTGCCTTATTGCGGTTAATCGCCTGCTGGATCCGTCCCGGACCCGCATTATAAGCCGCCAAAGCCAGTTCCCATGAACCAAACTGGTTATATAGTCCACCTAAAAACTCATAAGCTGCACGGGTCGATTCCACCACATCACGACGGCCATCATACAGACTGGTCTGTCTTAAACCATAAATCCGTCCGGTACTTGGGATAAATTGCCACATCCCGGCAGCGGCTGCACTACTGGTCGCTGCAGGGTCATAGGAACTTTCAATAATCGGCAATAAAGCCAGTTCTGTTGGCAAACCACGGCGTTCCGCTTCTTTCACCGTATGATAAAGATAACGTGAAGCACGGGCACTTAAACGGTCCAGATAAGGTTGTCGGGAAATGAACCAGCCGCGCTGTGCTTCAATACGGGAGTCCCAATGGCTCTGATCCATCTTGAAACCGACGGTCATACGCTTCCAGACATCACCATGTTTCAAGATCAGCAGGCGATCGCCTTCTACTGCGCTCATGTCTGTTGCAGACAATAAATCTTCCAATGAATCCAAGCTGTCGGCATCCAGGTATCCGGATGAACCCACCATTTTCGATTTTGAGCCATGTGTCACACTTTGGCTTGAAGAACAGCCTGACAGTCCCAATGCAGCTAAAGCTGAACCCAGTACTGTTATTTTTAAAAAATTGGGTAATGTAGGCTGCCACAAAATCGCGGTTGGTTTATACATAAAAAAATCCAAACAACTCGTATAAAATTTATTTTTTAGATCTGCCATTGTAGTGAAGCATGAGGGAGACACAAGGGATTAATTTAGCGCGATTTCACTATAAATGTTACAAGAATTTAAAAAATAACCGTGTAATACACTTTTAAAGTGAAATTGCGTTATACAATATGCCAATCACTTGGTTTATTTGACTCTCATTTTAGCGTTCGGATTTGGTTTATATGACTCAAACAATCACTCTCTATGTCGATGGCGCGTGTCGCGGCAATCCTGGTTTAGGCGGTTGGGGTGCATATATCATTACAGAATCGGAAAAGCATAAACTGTGTGGCGGAGAAGCGGAAACCACCAATAACCGCATGGAACTCACCGCGGCAATTGAAGGTATTCAGTTTTGTCCACACGATGCCAAACTGATCATCTGGACCGATTCCAAATATGTCAAACAAGGCATTACCGAATGGATTCATGGCTGGAAAAAGAAAAACTGGAAAGATGTCAAAAATCCGGACCTGTGGAAATTACTGGATGCGACTTGTCAGGGTCGTGACATTGAATGGAACTGGATCAAAGGTCATGCCGGACATCCGGGTAATGAGATGGCCGATCAACTGGCCAATCGGGGCGCCGATCAAACCTTAAAAGCCATGAAAAATCTATTATCATCTGCCGAAACTGTTTTAGAACAAGCCGACATGCTGGATAAAAAAAAAGCTGAAAAAGACTGGTTGTTAGATGACCCCTTTGGTTTCGACCTGATGGAAGCCGAGCTGCAAGATGACAATGAAATTTTAGACAATGAGTCTTTAGTAAATGAGCCTTCAGAAAGTGAAGTCTTAGAAAGCACATTGTTAGAAAACACAGAACAAGAAACCGATCAGGCAAATAGTATGCAGGAACAAAGTGAAGATCTGGACACGATTGTACCTAACATTACGACTGCTTCGGATAAACCCCTGCACCCGCATATCATGATTACGCCACGAAGCAAAGAAGTTCATGGTCCTCGCCAGCTAATTCTGGATACCGAAACCACCGGTTTCTATTTTCAGGACACGGACCGGATTATTGAGGTGGGCGCGATTGAAATGGTCAACCGCAAACTGACTGGCAGTTCGATTCATATTTATATCAACCCGCAAAAACCGGTGGGTGAATCTGAAAATATTCACGGTATTTCAGATGAGTTTCTGAAAGACAAACCGCTTTATGCAGAAATTGCCGATGTGCTGTTTGACTACCTAAAAGGTGCAGAAATTATTGCGCATAATGCCACCTTCGATATGAACTTCCTCGATATGGAGTTCAAACGTGCAGGCTTTGTGACCTTATCGGAAGTCTGTGAAGTGACCGATACCTTGGCCATGGCCAAGAACAAGCACCCGGGACAAAAGAACTCTCTCGATGCTTTGGTGCGCCGTTATGAAATTCCGCAGCGTGACCGTACTTTCCACGGTGCCTTACTCGATGCCGAAATTCTGGCGGATGTCTACCTAGCCATGACCGGCGGTCAGGTGTCTTTCGATATGGATACCCTGACCGAAGCCGAGCAACAACAGAGTCAAGCAGCCCGCTCCACTGTACAAATAGAGCTGCCTGTGATTTTACCTTCAGCCGAAGAATTAGCAGAACATGAGAATTGGGTCAAACAATTTGAAGAAAAACATGGAACAGCTTGTCTTTTTGCAAAATAAAATCTACATTTCTAGTGGTTTTTTGTATTTAAACGTTTAACAGTTACGTTATAGTTAAACGTAAAGAAGTTTGGCCTTGAACGGGCTACTCATAAACAGATAAAACACTAGGAAAGGTGCAGATCCATGTCTTCTTACCAAACCTCTATTCATTTTGACCCGACTGCATTGCTGATAATAAAAAATGAGGTTGATAACTCCATTAAATTAGTTGAATCAGCGGTGAGTTCTTTGGCAGAAGACCACACTTTACCCTTTGGTATTGACGATGCACTAAATCAGTTTGAACAATGTGCCCAGGTGCTTGCGCTCATTGATATGCAAAGTCTGGCTAAAATTGCCCAGTACTCAGCAGAGTTAATGCGCAAGATTATGCAGAATCCTGCGCAAATTAATACTCAGGAAGTGGTGGCCCTAAGTGAAGGCACCACCATGTTGAAACGTTACATCGAATTTATTTGCTTACGCGAAGTTAAAATTCCACAATTCCTGCTCGAAACCCTGAATCGTCTGGAAATTGTGCTGGGTAAACCGATTAGCCATGAAGGTCAGTATATCGAGCCATTACTGGACTGTATTACTCCTGATTTTAAGCTGCCTCAAGCACCAAGTCTGGAAAAGTCACAATATGTACATCGCCTGTACAAACTGTCTTTAAACAAGCTGCTGAAACAGGAAGAAACTGAATTTGACCTGCAGGCGATCAAACTGGTCGGTGCCTATTTGGCAGGTCTGGCAGAAAATACGCCAAGCAAACAATACTGGAATCTGGTGCATGTGGCATTTAATCAGGTGAACCATTTATTGATCAATGATGCACGTTTACGCACCCTGATCGGTATTGAACGCAATATGGCACAATATTTTAGTGCTCCAGATCGCTTCAAGCCAAGTCTGTCTGATCTAGCCAACATCTTAAGCTTGTGTATTAGTCAGGAAGATGAGACGGCTCAACATATCCGTAGCCAGTTAAACATTGGTGAAGATCATTTGACCGATACCCAATTGCAGGTATTTAGCCGCCATCTTTATGGTCCTGATTTTGATACCATGCATACCATTAGTGAACTTGTGACCACAGAAATGGCGCAAATTCGTAATGATATCGAATTCAACTATCAAAACATGACCGCTGAGAAAACGCAGCAACTGCAAGCTCAATTACTCAATCTTGCCAATATCTTTAAAGTATTGAACCTAAATGAAGCATATAACGATTTATCGCGTCAGGCTGCATCACTTAGCCAAGGTGATATCTTAAAAGATGAAAATTTTGCACAGCAGTTGATGAATTGCATTTTGTCAGCAATGAACTCGATTGGAGTCCTTGAACGCCATTACACCTCAAGCCGTTTACAACTTCGTGTAAATAATATGAACATTTCTTTAGACCGTTTAGATGAAGCACATGAGGCTTTACTGAACGAAACTAGAGCCGTGATTGAGCTTTCCAGCCAAATCTTGATGCAGTACCTGCAAGATCAAAATCTGGCTGCGCTTGAGAATATTCCAACCCAATTGCGTGAAATTGGTGGTGCCCTGCTGTTCTTAAATGCCGAATCAGGTCGAACTTCATTGAATACAGCTGCGACCTTTATTCAACAGCAAATTGAAAATTCTGCAACGATCACTGCTGAACAAATCAACCACACCCTCGATACTTTAGCCAGTGCCGACATGCTGATCGACAATTTAAAATCGAAACAGCCTGTCCTCCAGTCCATGTTTGATGTAGCATTGCAAAGTAGCGAAAAACTGAAAACTGTTGCCTAATGTCTGAATTGTCACTTGCTTATATCTTCCATCAACATCAACTTCTAGTCGATGAAAACTTTCAACTCCCTCGGGTAGAACGTTTAGCAAGTGACCTTCACTTCAACACGGGTGATCAGGTGATTGCCCGTGACCTTCTCGAAAATGAGCCTATTCCAGCAGGCTTGCAACTGGTTCCTATCCGTCAATTGTTAACCTTGTGGGATACCCAACAGTTTGAAGCCGCCAGTCGTGCCATCCAGCTGTTAGAATGGCGCCGCAACCACAAGTTCTGTAGTCATTGTGGACATCCAACTGAAGCCCATGCGACTGAATATGCCATGGTTTGCCCAGCATGTGGTTATCATCAATATCCGCGGGTACAGCCCTGCGTCATCACCATCATTACCCGTGGTCAAGATGAAATTTTGCTGGCTAAAAATGCCAACAACAAAAGTAATATGTACGGTCTGATTGCCGGTTTTGTTGAGGTAGGAGAAACGCTGGAAGAAGCTGTACGCCGTGAAACTTTTGAGGAAGTGGGATTAAAAGTAAAAAATATTCAGTATCTTGCCAGCCAGCCCTGGCCTTTCCCGAGTAACTTGATGCTCGCCTTCCGTGCTGAATATGCTTCTGGAGAAATCAAGCTGCAAGAAGAAGAAATTAGCGACGCGCAATTCTTTAAAATGGATCAACTGCCTGAAATTCCATTTAAAGGCAGTATTGCCTACGCCATGATTAAACATATTACCGAAGGTCATCCCGTAGCAGATGATACCCGTGAATGGCTATAAACTAGGGTTTTAAAGCTTCATCCAGAACCGCCAAAATTTGTTTCTTGGTCTGGAAATAGCGACTGAACAAACTGGAAACAGAACCCATAATGGACACATGTCCAGTACCCGGGATGGTAATCATCTGGCTATGATTACCCTTTTCCTGCAGAATACGATGTAGATCTTCGGAATTATTATGACCGACCACCTGATCATTTGCCGCTAAAAACAGGTAATGTCGCACGGTATTGGTTTCAACAAAATAATAAGGCATCACCTGTTGATAAGGTACGCTTTGATCAAAGGCATCTGCACAGATCGGATCATCTTTATAATCAAAATGATAAGGGCCAGACAAACCAATAATGGCTCGAATCTGGCTGCGGCATTGCAAAGGGTAAGGTGTCGGATGATAGAGTGCCGACATGACATTAAATGCACCGGCTGAATGGCCCATCAATACCAGTTTTTCCGTCTGAATATTGTATCTGGACTGATGCTGAGTCAAATAGTTTAATGCCAGGCTCAGATCATCAATATAACTGGGAAATACATGCTCGGGAGCAAGATGATAATTGATCACCGCAACATCATAGCCTTCTCTGGCGAAAGCCTCTCCCACAAAGCGGTAATCTTTTTTATCTCCATGCAGCCATGCCCCACCATGCACAAATACAATTAAAGCACGCTGTTCACGCGGTACTTCGCTGGTAAAAATATCCAGGCGTTGCCGGGCTTTCAAGCCATAAGCAATGTTTTCAATTACCGTATAGCCTTTACGCGGGGTTAAACGGTTTAAGGCATAGCTACCAAAATCGTAAAGGCGAAAATCCTTGTACAGGATTTGCACTTTTTCGACTTTTTGCTGGATTTCCTTTCTAACTGTTTGTACAACCTTATTGAGCATAGGTGGGCTCTGCTTGATCCGGATCAATAGCCACTGGTGTCTGTTCGACAGGCTGTGCATTCACGACAGGACTACTAAAACTTGAAGTCCTTATAGCAGACTGTTCCACATTGTCAATCAGAGTAATAATTTTGGTGACATTGCCGACTTGTTGCAGCACCTGATTCAGATCATTAATTTCCGCAGTATTTAAACGCCCCATCACATATAAAACACCATCTTCGGTGTGAATGCGCACTTTGCTATCAGACACTACCACGGCTTTCATAATCAGACCACGTGTATTCGCAGTTACCGTGGTATCTTGCATAATAGTGCTATAACCAATCTGGTTACCCACAGCAATGTAATTATGTACGGTTTTTACATCACTCATGGCACGGACATTATCTTCAGCCAACTGTTTTAAGTGTGCATCCGGCACTTGACCGGTTAACAATACATTGCCATGAAAACTTTCAATATTGACACGAGATTGTTTAAAGCGACTGTCTAATTTATATAAATTGATTTTAGCGGTACGTTCTATAGAGGAATCGATAAACACCTGTCCAAGAGAACGGGCGCCACTTTCTGTACCTACCGGGGCCGATCCTGTGCCACTCGAGATAAAACTTGCACAACCAGATAAACTTGCTACACACAGTAACGTCATTGCAATACGGTTAAACACTCAGCAAGACTCCTCATTATTCAGTTCTATTTTATGTCAGCATTTACGCTATGATTTTGTTCAAAGATTAATAAACTCTTCATCAAAAGTAAAAGCATTTTCAATCCATTGTTGATCATAAGTGAATTTAGAAAAATCTTGCTGTATGGTTTTTGCAAATTGTTGAAGAAAATCAAAACAAATCACATCAAAACGACAATAAAAGGTTTGCAATTCCGGATGGGCATGTAAAAAGCACAGCGCCGATTTCATAATTTTGCGCCGTTTGGAAAAAGAAATGCTTTCGAAGGACTGGGCATACTGGGTGACTGAACGTGCTTTGACTTCGACAAAAACCAGTTCCTGAGCCTGCTGTACAATCAGGTCAATTTCCCCGTAACGGCAATGATAATTTGCCACAATCAGCTGGAAGCCTTGAGCCTGCAATAATATTAAAGTCTGCTGTTCAGCCCATTGCCCCAAGTTTAAATGTGCCGCAAGCTTTGTCATAACAATGCCCGGATTCCCTTTTTAGTATTTTCGAAGCAATGTGGAATGCGCTGGATTTGATTGTTATTGACTTGAACTAGTCCGGTACGTCCCTGAAACTGCATACTTTTTAAATTGGGTTCAGCCAAATACTGGCTCGCAATATGCCAGGCATCGCCACCAAAAGCGATCAGGCGCTGATAGGCTATGGGAATGGCATTTGCTTGAACAGCCTGGATGACATCTGGCCATTCCGAGCCATATAAGGCCGGAGCATCACAAAATTTTACCCCTACCGGCAATGTCTGACCTTGTTCAACGGCATTTGCTAAAATATAAATGTTTTTATGCGGCAACTGGGGCAGCTTATTCAGCCAGGCATTATTCCCCAATAATAATAAACCAGTATGCTTATTTAACTTTTTGGGTGCTTCTTCGATTAAATTCAGGCGGTAATTTGTTTGAGTGAGTAAAGAAATCAGAAACAGTTCATTATCAATTTCAGCATCTTTTTGCTGCAACACATAAAGCTCTTTGATTTTGTCATTCTGCAATACCTGATTCAGTGCCACCGCATCATCCTGCTTGGACAAACTAAATTGTTCAACGTTGGCAAACTGCGATGATGCATCATTTAAGGCCAGAACTCGAACCTTCGGCTTTGCCTTGATTAAAGCTTCCACATCCTGACGGGCTAAAGGTCCGATCACCATCTGGGTTTTTTTATTGACATTTTGTTTAAGCAACTGCGCAATCGGTTTTTTGTCCGAGTTTACAAATTTAATGGGGGTTTCCAGCTCTGATGCCTGATAAGCATTCATAAAACCCTGTTTGACACTTAATCCGGCTCGCGCCAAAGGTCCCGATTCGGGTAAAATGACCAGCACTTCAGCTTGAGCGTGATTGAAAATGCAATACAGGATGAAGCCAATTAATTTTTTATTATTATTCAACATTGGAGAAACCTTATGAGTGCTCAGTTATTTGTTGTAGCGACCCCAATTGGGCACTTAGATGACATTACTTATCGTGCTATTGATATTCTAAAGTCTGTAAGTATCATCGCAGCAGAAGATACGCGTACTTCCGCTCAATTATTAAAGCACTTTAATATATCAACTCCACTGACTGCCTGTCACGAACATAATGAAAGCAATAAAATTAACATCTTGATCCAGCGCTTGCTGAATGGCGAAAATATGGCACTGATCAGTGATGCAGGTACGCCGCTGATTAGCGATCCGGGGTTTAAACTGGTTCGTGCAGCACAAGAACATAATATTCGCGTTATTCCTGTTCCCGGTGCCTGTGCAGCCATTGCAGCACTCAGTTCTGTCGGTTTACCGAGTGACCGCTTCAGTTTCGAAGGTTTCCTACCTTCACGCCAGTCACAACGTCTGAGCCAGCTGGAAAAACTGAAAGATGAAACCCAGACCCTGATTTTTTACGAAGCACCACATCGTATTTTAGAGTCGGTCAAAGATATGGCCCAGGTATTTGGTGCCAATCGTCCTGTGGGTTTTGCCCGTGAAATTACCAAAACCTTTGAAACTATCAAAAAGATGACTTTGGCAGAACTGGTTCAGTTTATTGAAGCTGACCACAACCAGCAAAAAGGTGAAATTGTGCTGGTCATTGGCGGTGCAACTGAAGAAAAGGATCTGGAACAGGAAAAACTGGACCAGCTATTGACCCGTTTATTACAGGATTTATCCGTAAAAGCAGCTTCACAATTGGCCGCAGATTTAACCGGAATAAAAAAGAAAGTGGCGTATCAGCGCGCGTTGGAACTTAGCAATAAGGTCTGAGCAACTGTCAGTTCAAAAGCAAAAAGCATCACGAAAAGTGATGCTTTTTATTCTGTAGCCAAACCCGACAAAAGAATCAATTAATCTTTTGCTGACTCGTCTGCAGGCACTTCAGTAATACGACCGCCACGCGCAAGGAAAGCAGCCACCTCATCTTCCAGTGCTTGACGCTGTTTCAGTTTAGCAGTCACTGTCAGTGTTTCAGCTTCAGCCACATCACCATCAGTTGCAACTGAATCACTGTCAGATGCACCTTTTTCAGCAGCTTTTGCTTCATCTTCATCTACTGCAGTATCTTCTACATCATCGTAGTCATTCATATCTGTCATCTTTCTTTCTCCCCAAAAATGACGTCTATCACTTCAATTTGAATTGATTGCGAACTAGGAAGAAATTTAGCAATCTCTGTAGGTTTCGCATAGAGTCAATTTAAAAAAAATCGTATCTTTTTTAATCAAAAAAGTAACCTTGTATAAATATTTGTACAAAAAACAGTTTTTCAGCCTTAAACCGCATATCGTGTATCTTTTAAGATCTGCAATCCGTTGGCTTGAGCCATGAAGGCATCTTTTAATGCCGCATGTTGCTCCACTTGTTTTAAGCCAAAATTTCGTGCCCAAACCACGGGAAACAGTTGGGTCGTTTCCATCCATCCAATTGCAGACATGCTGTGCATCATGGCATCGTTTTGACCTTTACGGCGGTGTTCATAGCGCTGTAAGGTTTGTTCATGCGCCCATACTCCACGTTTCAAATCATGCAACAGTACATCGCATAAAATGGCTGCGTCCAGACAGCCAATATTGACCCCTTGACCAGCTAGTGGATGAATCACATGTGCGGCATCTCCAATCAAGGCTAAACCGGCTTTGACATACTGCTGTGCGGCACGTGCTTTAAGCGGAAACTGTGCTCGTGGCGTTGCCTCTAAAACCTCACCCAGCATGTGATGACTTTCACGCGTGAGCAATGCAGTAAAATCGGCATCATTTAAAGCGGCATATTCTGCTGCATAATCATCTGGTAATGTCCAGACAATGGATTGCCAATAGCCTTGCTGTTCCGGCTTTAAACTGGCCATCGGTAAAAAGGCCAATGGGCCAGTTTCCAGAAAAATCTGACGAGCCACATGTTGATGCGGCTGGGCAGTTCGAATGGCACAGCTCAAACCGGCCTGTTTATAATCCAGAATATCGAGATCAATAAAGGCCTGTTCACGAACAAAGGAATTTGCACCATCCGCGCCAATCAGCAGTCTGGTTTTTAATTGGGTGCCGTCTGCCAGATGAATCTGCCAGATTCCCGCTACGCCCTGCTCTATAGCTGTGACCTTAACCTGAGTACGATAATCCTGAAGCTGCTCCAGCATTTTTTCTTGAATGGCCAAGTTCAACAAACTTGGCTCGACCATTGAACCCAAAGCTTGCTCAACCGATGGCATTTGCTCTGCTGCATGCCCAAAGTTAATTTCACCATAGCCATTTTTATTCCACACTTGCATGCCTGTGTATGGCTGTTGGCGTGCCAGCCTATCCCAAACACCGGCCGTTTTCAGTAAATGAATGGTCGCCTGGCTGAGTGCCAACACACGCGGGTTGGCAACACTTTTGGTTTTCTCTGCATCCAGAATGGGGGCTGCATCCAGTACCGTGGCCTGCACACCACCTTGAGCTAACAGCAATGCAGTCAGACCACCAACCAGACCACCACCTATAATGACCACATTTAAAACATCAGATTGAACTTGACTCATGCTTTTAACCCCATTGCATAATTGGCAACCAGAGGTTTAATCCCTGGAATGGTATCAAAAGCGACCAAGCCGGTATTACGAATGAATTTTAGAACAGGGTTGTTATTGCTAAAACCACGCACCACCGAATCACAGAACTTGATCACACGTTGCTGATCGGTCAGACGGGATTTTTCATAGTCTTGCAGCATGGCTGCATCACCTAAGTCGGCTTGCTTTGCGACTTGTTCTATTAAATAACGGAGCAAAACATAAGCATCACGCATACACAGGTTAAAGCCCTGACCGGCTACCGGGTGGATGGTATGGGCTGCATTGCCCATCAGTACCACACGTCCAACAGCCTGTTTTTCTGCCAAAACTTGCGACAAAGGGTAACTAAAACGCTTAGCAGTTTTCTGGAATTTACCCGCACGGTCACCATAGGTTTGCTGTAAAGCATTAAGGAAGTGCTGGTCATTTTCATCGCCCAGCCATTCGCCTTCTGTACCTTTTTGCACCGGCCAAACCACTGAACGACGGTATTCACCCGGTAATGGTAACAGCGCTAAAGGTCCAAGCGGGCTAAAACGTTCAAAGCCGACATGGTTATGCGGTTTTGAAGTTTGTACAGTCGTAACAATAGCCACTTGATCATAGTCATGTACCGATGCACCAATGCCTAAGGCTTTACGGCAGAATGAATCACGGCCATCCGCAGCTATGACCAGCCTGGATTGTAAAGCTAAGGTTTCTTCGCCACGTTGCGCTGCGATATAAGCAAAGTCAGCATCTTGGGTCAGTGAGGTCACTTGTACGCCATCAATCAGTTCAATCAATGGCTGTTTGCGTACTTCTGTTAGCAGTACACGGCCGAGCCAGGCATTCTCAATCACTTGACCAAAACTTTCGACTTTTTCCTGTTCTGCTTTTAAACGTGCCTTGCCAAAGCTGCCCTGTTCGGTAATATGCACTTCCAGAATTGGCGTGGCATGTTCCTGCAAGGCATTCCATAAGCCCAGTTCCTGATAAATTTGTACGCTACGGCGTGACAAGGCACTGTTACGTGCATCAAAGCTCGAATGATAGGGAGCAAGATCGGCATCATCATAATTGGGGTACTTAATTGCTTCGAGCAGCTTCACTGCAATATTTGCCTTAGCCAACATCAAGGCTAAACTTAGCCCGACCATACCACCGCCTACGATGATTACTTCTTGCTGCATGTTTTGATCCTTTTATGTCGTATCTATCAGGTTGAGATACTTATAATCTTGATTGATTTTATATTACCTCAAAGAAATTTATTTTTATAATGAATTAGCGCTGCACTTTTAGATGATATCCAATTATGAATGGATTTCAGCCAGGCTAAGCCGATTATCTAGCTGTCTTGGCTCCATAAAAAGTGTTTAGTGCTTACGCTGTAAACATCATAAGGGTATTGCTTAAATCTCAACCATGAAAAAATATGTGGAAGCAATCGGTTTCAAGTCTATATGGATGTGAAATTCCTCACAGGAAAACCATCAGCTTGTAATGTAGAAGCAAAAACGGAGCTTAAGCTCCGTTTTTACAGACTCAAATGAAATTCTCATAACACAATGAT
>JAEAMG010000722.1_pt1 | contig 33567 bp, 42 predicted proteins | sample 8958741 | NCBI WGS metagenome assembly JAEAMG01 (sample SAMN16933256, study PRJNA681125) | bioreactor sludge metagenome | isolation source: anaerobic bioreactor treating anionic surfactant - SDBS | place: India: Bengaluru | collected 2019-02-28 | reverse complement strand
GGATGCTCCTCCCTCTCACCCTTTTTATGGGAAGTGACCAGCTCCAGGTGCTCGTAGATAATTCCCTTGAGGTGAGCCTCCTCCTTCTGCTTGTCCTGGTCCTTGCAAAGATACTCCTCGTGACCTTCTCATTTTCAACCGGCTTTGCAGGAGGATACATCTTTCCCGGATTCTTCATCGGGGGGACCCTCGGGATCCTTGCCTTCCGGCTCTTCCCGTTCATTCCCCTTGAGGTCTGCCTGGTCTGCGTTATTGCCGGCGTGAGTGTCGCATTGCTCAGGAGCCCTATCGCGCTTGCAATGATCATTGCCATGGTATTTGATCCGGCCCTCATCCCCGCGATGGCAATCGCCCTTGTGATGGGTTTCATTGTGAGCTATCGGTTCTCTCTCCCGTATACCAGGAAGATCAACAGGGAACAGAGGGATGACAATAACCCCAGAGACGTTTCGTAACCTTCGGAAGGAAGAATGGAAATTTATATCGAGGACCTATCATCTTCCTTTCAAACGAAAATACCTCAATGAATTGACGATGGATCAATTTTGCTCATATTTTATGGGAACCCCGGTGTAAATCAATAGAGACCGTATGTCCCTTCCTCCCCGTGGGAAAGAATCCTGGTATTTCGTGTTGATGCTGCTCTTCATACCACTTATCGTACTCCCCGGCTACATGGCATGGGAAGCTGAATCTCCGACCATGACCCGCCTGCAGGTCCCTGGTGCCCCGGATGGAATCGTTTTTATTGCAGATCCCCATATCAAGGCTGGAAATATCGAAATGGTAAGAGGCGTGATCAGGGAGATCAACAAGATGCAGCCCAGCCTCGTTCTGATCGGGGGTGATTTTTATGGCCAGTGTGAAGAGACGCCCTCTTTCCAGGAGATCTGGAACGAGGTTGATGCACCGGTTTATGCAGTTCTTGGGAACCACGATTACAGAGTCGGGATTCAGGGATCAGGCGCTGAAGGAAGGATGGCCTGGGCAATGGAATCGATCCTCCGCTCACAAGGGTACAATACCAGCCCGCTTTACTCAGACCCTGATCTCGTTTCAGCGGATCTGCTCGAAGAGGTACTCGAAAAGAATGGTGTAACGGTTCTCCGGAATGAATGGATAGAACTGGATGTGAATGGACAGCGGCTCATCCTCTGCGGGATTGATGATATCTGGGCCCGCAGGGCAGAACCCCCAGTTGTGCCTGATAATGGAGGATATCGCATCTACCTTGTCCATGAGCCGTATTACCAGGAGGAATGGGATGCCGACATCATCCTGTCAGGTCATACCCATGGTGGGCAAGTGGGGAATGGTATATTCAGTATTCTCGACTCTGCCGGGATTGTTGATATTTGGGGACGTTCAATGAAGGATGATACCATCATGTACGTTACTCGTGGTATTGGAACCTCGAAGGGTGACGATGATTACCGGCTCTTTACCTCACCGGAGATTGTAGTAATCAACTGAGTGTGGGGCAAGAATACGAATTATTTGAAAGATTGGGAAAAAAAGGTATATGCTATTCAAGAGCCCTAAACCCAGTCAGGAGAAAAGGCACAGTCTCCTTTTACTTCATGCCTGCCTGTTTTTCCAGTGTTTCCAGCCGGGCCTCAAGCTGCTTCAGATTCTGATCCATCGTCTCTGAGAAGGTCTTGAGCGATGCCACTTTTGCCTCATCGGCTTCAAGCGTCTGGTCCTTGGAGTTCCTGAACGACTGCAGCCTGGCCCGGCTGACGAGCGACCACTCATCGATCATCAGCTCGAACCTGCGGTCGAGATACTCGTCAACCCTGCTCTCCATAGGCCGGGTGAGCGACAATCCTCCTTTCGTCCCTTTCCAGTAATAGTATATCACGAATAGCACTACGGCGACAAGGATAATGATCAACGCTGCCTCGAGAGGGGTCATCGCTTCACCTCCCTCAATTTGAGGAGACGGTGCTCGAGTTCTTCCAGCTTGATCGCTGCACTCGTCTCAAACGAGGCAATATCCTTTGAGGTCTCTTCGATAGCCTGGAGCCGGGTCTCGAAATCCCCCAGATCATTCCGGGTAGCGAGGTCCCAGTCCTGGATCAGGTTCTTCATCCTCCGGTCCAGGTAGGCGTTCATGTAACTGTCCATGCCAACCATCATTGCGCCTCCAGCTCGCGGATCCCTGCATCAAGGGCAGCTGCACGCTTCTCAATCTCGTCCCTGCCCCTCTCCAGGTTCCGGATCTCCGTCGTCACCATCTCCAGCCGGTCATCAAGATCATCGAGCGTATGCATCGTGATGAGTCCCCACTCGCTGATGATCACCGACATGTGGGCATCGAAGTACCGGTCGAGGCTCTTGTCCATGCTGGGAAGGTTAGAATCGATGGTCCCGGGAATCGCCATCAGGGATTCTTTGAATGTGGATTTCTTGGCCGTCTCTGCAGGTGCGTTCTCATACATTGTGATCACCCGAGTTTCTTCTCTTCATCTTTGATCTTATTCACCATACGATCGAGTTTGGTGATCGTCACCTTGTTCTCGAGCCGCTCGATCCGTTTGTCAATAGCACTGTGCTTGGCGAAAATGGCGGTCGAAAGAGCAGTATTTTCCTCATCAAGCGTGCGGATCTCTTGCATCTTCTCCGGAGCTACCCGGAAGAACGGGGTTCCCCGCTGGGCCATCTCGGCCTGCATCAGACCGAGTTTCTCCTTCTCAAGATCGATCTCTGCAAGACGCCGGGTATTACTCATCAAGCGAATCTCCTTGATGATGAAATACGCAATAATCAGGATGATGACGAGCATGATGATCCAGAAGACCGACTCGAACCATGTCCAGTAGGGAGAGACCGTCTTCACAACTACGAGTGTTTCTTCGACCACAAATCATCTCCCCCGGATTATAACTCCTTGTCTTCTTTTTTCGGGGTGACTTTCCCGACAACGTCCTTTGCACCTTTCTCAACGGTCTTCCCTGCTTTTGTTGCACCTTCCTTGATTGTCCCACCTGCCTGGACTGCTCCTTCTTTCACCGTCGCCCCTGCTTTTACCGCCCCCTTGGCAATCGTCTCAGTCCAGGTAACTTTCCGAACGACCGTTATGGTGTCTCCTTCGGCAACGCCAAGGGTGGCGATATCTTCTGGGGAGAGCATGATGTGTGATTTATCCACCATCCTGTCTCCATACCCGGTGACAGCGACTGTTTTGGTCTTCTTGTCCCATTCGGTCGGGTATTGTGCAAGGAGCAGAGCCTCTCCCTCCTTTGCCCCGATCATCGGCAGGACTGTTTCATGAACCCTGGCCCTGCCCTTGCTCGGAAACGTCCTTACCTTCACCTTTAATGTTACTGATCCTTCCATAGCAACTACTCATATTTTCTTCTCCTATTAATCACTTGTTCAGAAAAAATCAGAAAACGTGGAATGGCAAAAGCAGACAGAATGAACATCATCTGCACCGGTGAACACGTCGTAATATCCCGACCTTTGCAGGCAGGTGTCGCAAAACCGGGCGGAATCACCCTATTTATCCTGGTTCTGATAGGATCCTTATCATTGTAGTGGGTGCAATCATCGTCCTTCAGGATGAACGTGAATCGTAATCAAGCAAATATCCCGTCCGCGTGAAGTGCAATCTGGTTGGCATATGTTACGCTCATTACGGGTTAGTATGGCGACCGGTTCTCAGTATCAGCACTTGGCAGGGTATCATGCGGTGCTGAAACAACTGATGCACAAGGGATATGATAGAGACAAAGATCACCAGCCGTAATGAAAAGTTCGAACACCTGTCTATGAGAATATCTATAAATACGAAATAAATTGCAAGAAATGAGTATGACTTCTCGGTTCAGATCACCGGGCATGTATCTTGCCTATCTTCTTCAGGCTGCTATTGCTTTCAATGTTCTTCTGGCTGTGATTTTCAAACCCCAGGATGTGTTAATTGGGTTATCTCTCTTCCTGATAGCGCTGCTTATCTACGTGTTCTCATGGAAGACGAAGATCATGTTTCCCTGGTTTGTCTATGCCCTTGTTTCCCTGGCGGTGCTTATCCATATCTCCGGCTATATCCAGGGGAGATATCTCGCCTTTGTAAACTGGGATGTTCTTGCCCATACGGTCTCAGGAACTATTGTAGCCCTGATCGGCTTTTTGGTTATTCTCTTCTGGGACAAGATTAAAAATTATAAACTTGATGCTGCGTTCATCGGGATCTTCATTGTCTTCTTTGGATGCGTCTTCGAATATTTCTGGGAGATCTGGGAGTTTTGCATCGACACATTCCTGGGCGGATCTGCAGCCGGGCTGATGCAGGCAGACAATGCCGATACCATGACCGACATGATATTTGTCCTGATCGCTTCTCTCATCGTGGGGATCGGTTGCTATTACTACCTGAAGCACTATGGGAAGGAGACGATCTTCCAGAACATGGTGAAGGACAGCACCTATCTCAAAAAATTCAACTTATAATTCTCATTTTTCCAAAGTACATCGAAACTAGCGATTAAGTAAATTTATTTCTATTCAGTGCTGCTCTCAGTATGCTGTCACTGCTATAGGAAGAGTGGTGATCTTCCGAAAAATCCTCCGTTTCCTCGCAAGGTTACGATAATCATACAGGAAATGCTCGTAGGTATCCCATATGGTTGCCCAGTTCATGATAGTGAGAAATGCCAGGATGATACCTGCGTTTAATGACTGGGGCGGGATTTCGCTAACGCCGACATAAGCGATGAAAGCCAAAAGAAGTCCGATATTGACGATCATAAGGATGAGGCTGTAAATGCCCTCTCTCCATGCAATCTTGAGGTCGTGGGTCAGGTCGTCCTGCCGGAATCCGAAGTGATGGCGAATGGATTCGGCGATCAGTGAAATCATACCGTCGGCAAGATCTTTTCCGGGCAATTCGATGACCAGACGGGCGGGTTTTCCAACCCGGTATTCATCAAGGTGCCCTGAAATTGCGTCCTCAGCCTCTTCTGTCAGCTCCTTTTCACGGAGCGAAGAGGGGTCGTCCTCCTCGAGAAGCTGCCCGAGCGACTTGAATCTGAAGGTAATCTGAACTGTTTTGTCCAGCTCTTCCTTCTTTACGACAATTTTTTTCATTTCACTATCCTACAAGGGATTGATCTGCCGGGATATAACCCTGCTTTTTCTACCGGATACCTGGTTCTGGAAACCACACGAAGGATAGGGTTGGACTCGTGGGATACGATAAAGGCTGGAAACCAGCGTCCGGAGGCATTGTCACAGCCGCTGAACCAATTTTCCTGGCAGTATCATGGGCACTGAGAGTATGACCATTTGAATGAAGGGATCAGTAGTCTTATTTCCCGGGATTATGCCCAGCCGAACATTTTCGCTTATTATTCTCTGGAAAGGCGATATCAATCCCTCACTGTCACCTGCGTACGTGTTGGTGATTCAACAACTCCCTTTAACTCCGGGGCATCTGAAGGCAGCAAGGCAATTTTTTTTGCATACCAGGAGATAGCCGGATTTGCCGAAATGCCATGCGCAAACACACTTATCAGGACGGTAATAGTCACCGCTACCGCAATAGTCTGCAGACCGGGTAAATCTGGAGCTTCGTTGAGTGTAATAAGTAAAAGAACAATCGAGGCAAGCCCTCGTGGACCAAACCATCCCATGAACAGGATTGAATTCGGTTTCAATCCGGTTTTAATCAAAGACACAGCAACCGGTAGTATTCGTATGAGGGTAAGACTCAGTACAGCATACAAGATTATCGCAGTGGTGATCCCGGACAGGAGACTCGCTGCAAGCATCCCAAACACGAAAAATACGACCAGACTGAACACTTCTCCCCAGGTTGAGGTAAATTCGATGATCGAATCCCCCACTCCCCTGCCTGTGAGGGTGGTTGCAAATCCCCCCACAAATGCTGCAATAAAACCACTTCCTCCGATAGCAATCGCCACAACGTAGGAGATCACTGCAAGTGCCAGAAAGCCAATCCACTGGAATCTCCCTCTCATCAATCCCTTATCTATCGCTTTGTTGACGAGATACGCTCCTGCCAGCCCCACGATTAATCCCACAAGGACCCCATATCCAATCTGCTCAAACGCAAAGACGACCCATTGACTGGCGGGAATATGTGCCTCTTCTGCTGTTGAAAGGACCAGGAAAAAGGCAAAGAACGGAATTGCACCGCCATCGTTGAGTCCGCTTTCCACATTCAGAGCCTGTCGTATTCTTGCTGGTACTTTTGGACTGTTGACAATCACCTGGCCAAGTCCGGCATCCGTTGGTGCAAGGATTACTCCTATCAGCGCTGCCTCAGGTAACGAAAGATCGGTGAAAAAAAGTATTGCAATCACAGCCCCCAAAAAAATAGTCAGGGGAAGACCTATCCCGAGCAATCGTGAAGGGAAATTCCGGTTCCCTTTCAACGTAGAGATATCGATACGTGCCGCATCGGAGAAAAGGATTAGCACCAGGGCAATTTCTGCAAATACCAATATTAATTCATTCTCTGCACCGAGCGGTATAATATCAAACCCTTCAGGGCTGACCAGCATACCGATCGCGACAAAGATCATCGGAGCGGTAATCATTGAGCTTTCAATACGATGCGACATAAGGGAATACGCAAACAGCACTATTGAAAAAATTATGATACCGACAAGGATTACCGATAACATCGCTACGTACTACTGGCAATGAAATCTATTTAAAAAGTGTCAATCATTTTACGTGAGGAGGAGACTTCTTCTTTTTCATTATTCTAAAATAAAAAATACTTCGCAGTTCAATCGGAGTTTTAGATCAGAGACAAAATAACGTGGAATTAAAATATGAATTTTTTTATAATCCCAAGAGCTTCTTTTTCATTGCACTGAACTCTTCATCGGTGAGAGCGCCCGATTTATGAAGATCAGCCAGCTTCTGCAGTTCGGCAGTGACATCTTTTGTTGCAGGGGCTGCGGCCTGTGCCTGAGCGGCGCCCTCCTGCCTTGCCTGTTCCACTGCTGCCTGATGCTGAGCCTGCTGCTGAGCCTGTGCCTGTGCCTGCGCCTGTCCCATCTTCATCCCTGCAACGAGCATCAATCCTCGTCCTCTCATGTTCAGACACCTCCTTTTGCCATGATCGCCTTCTCTGCCCTCTGAATCGATTCCGGTGGAATCCGGCCCATGTCAATCAGTTCAGCATCAGCCTCAAGGAGCGCCTCTTTGAAATGGATGGCCCAGAGGTTCTCGAAGAGGAGAAGGGCAGCAGAGCTGTTCTTTGGCAGTGTTGCGGCGATAACCTCGATATCCCCCTCTGAAAACCATTCACGGGTATTCTTTGCCAGTTCTTTGAACGCAATTGCGGCATCTCCACTGAGGTTGTTCGCTTCCATGATCAACAGTTTTCCGTTCTGATCCCTGAGCATGAAAACCATGTCAATCACGCGAATGATACCTTTTTTTTCGAGTCTCGCAAGTTCAGGGGCGATTTTGCCGGTGAATTTGTTTCCCGGGAACCTGACCATAAGGTAGTCCACCGGACCCATAACTGTGCCTTGTTTTGCTGTCATAATCCTCCTATCCTACCCCCGTCGTGCATGAGGGCACTATGATACATCAGGAAGAATAAACGAATAAACCTTACTGACGAAAGAATCAAAACCATTCCAACAGTCATCGGAAACACTCTTCAAAAGATGAAAATTCCATTTTGAAAATGAGAGCATTCTAAAAGATTACCATAACAGCGGTTTGCCTTAAACCGGGGCATTCATATTCTTCGGATTTTCATCACAAATTGGACTGTACTATCACTATTATATGAGGAAAAACGAACAATTGACCGGATTTTGCTCCGGCAGATTTACTTCTTCTCTTCAGTTTTCTCTTCTTCTTTCTTTTCCTTCTTATCGTCTCTGCGTCCTTTCACTGCTTTTGCAGCAGCAACTTTTCCCAGTATACCCATTTTTATTCCTCCTGCCCGGTTCTATTGCTGGATTCTGATTGAAAACGGGCAAACAAGGATACTCTCGTTGGGATTATTAATATTTAGGTCGTTTTGTAGATGTGTTATTCGATATTTCAAGGATTATTGAAAAAGAAGAGTGCACTTAAGGACGGTCGTTGGGTCCAGAATAGGTTCAGGGATTCGAACACTTCAAACCGATCGGTGGATCAGCGAGAGAGAAGGTTTCTGGTGAATTCCACCAGAAAAGACCTAGATCACCTGGGATGCCCCATCCTCAATAAATGAGGCACCGATCTGCTGGACATCCTCGTTACCAGGGGCACCCTGAACAACAAGCACGCTGTATCCACTCGTGAACACTTCTGTGTTCAACGTCCTCCAATTTTGATACGTGTTCTGGGCTGTTGCAATGGCCGCGTTCATTGCCTCGGTGCCGGTAAAGCCTACCACAAGGACCTTTACCGAATTTGAGGAGGACAGAGAACTACAGTCCGGGGAGAGCTGATAGAGGATAGCACTCTGCCCTCCGGGAACATCGGCCGGGTAGTTTTCCTGAGAACAGATCAGCAATCCAGCAGCGGCAGCGGCAGACTCGACCATGGGGGAGGTGGAGGAGACTGAAGTGTGGGAACTTGAATCAGGGAGACTTATCCAGATAAGGACTGGCATAACGCCAAGGAAGCAGAGGATGATAATAATTGTGAACGCTTTGTTTGATGATTCAGATTTCTTTGAAGCGTGATCTGATTCTGATTTGTTCTTACTGCTCATGATACACCTACTATACTTAAACAATGATCTCGAAACTGCCAGGTAATGTTTTTTACCATTCGATCCTTCCAGGTTACAGATTCCGGATCCGTACTGCCGATCTCTTTTATATTGAAAGGTGTAATGCAGTATGAAGAAAGGTGACTCACATAATGACTGAAATGACTGCAACAACGGGAGTTCCACACCCCCTCGGAACCTTCTTCCCATGGTGGCTCCTGCTGATACAGGGTATCATTGCCCTCATCCTGGGCATATTCCTGATCATGTACCCGCTCCAGACGCTTATGGTGTTTATCGTCTTCCTTGGCGCCTATTGGTTCGTCAGCGGTATCTTTACGCTATTCAGTGCTGCATCGGATACAACCGACAGAGGGATGAAAATAATCCTTGGTATACTCGGTATTATTCTCGGGCTCCTGATCCTTGCCTATCCGTGGTATAGTACCTTTGTTGTGCCCTTTATCTTTGTAATCATGGTAGGGATTGTTGCCCTGATATACGGATTTTATGCCCTGTATGGGGCGTTCACAGGGAAGGGGTGGGGTGTCGGAATCCTTGGTCTTCTCTCAATCCTCTTCGGTATCCTCATCCTCGCTAGTCCTGTTGCTTCAACGATCGCAGTTCCCTTTGTCTTTGGGATCCTGGGGATCATCTTTGGATTTGCAGCGATTGTCGGTTCATTCTTCCTGAGATCAGCACAAAAAACGGCCTGACCAGCAAATTCCCTTTTTAATGTGATTGAGGTTACCCAAACGAAGAACCCTGGTATCATTGCTATTCAACGCTGAAAATCACCATATTATTAATTTTTTTGGTTTTTGCCGATTAAAACGGTCTGAATATCAAACGACTTGTTATTTTAACCTGACCTGCCTCATTTAAGGATGATGGACCGGAAACTGGCTGTTATCCTCCTTTTGTTGCTTATTAGTGGTACCGCTCTCACTCTTGCCGCTTATTTCTTTGGAATATTTCATTTTGACCTGAAGGTTGCGGCAGCACTCAAGGGGGTGGACAATCCGGCGGTTGCAGCCCTGATGACTGCGGTAAGCTTCCTGGGTGACGGCTGGGTTCCTGTCATCCTCGTAACGGCCGTGGCTGTGATCTGTGCATGGAAAAAGCGATGGATCGAAGGGGCATTTGTGGTTGCCACGCTGAGCAGTGGGATTATCGCCGGGGTGCTGAAGATGCTCGTCAGTCGTCCCCGTCCACCGAGCTTCACGCTGAACCCAAGTGATGTTTTCCAGTTCTTCAACCAGTTCGCGTATCCAAGCGGGCATGTCCTCTTCTTTGTTACCTTCTTTGGATTCTGCGGTTATCTCGCCTGGAAGTATCTCTCCGGATGGCTGCGTTTGATCATCCTCTCGATATGTGCAGCACTGATCCTCCTGATTGGACCATCACGGATTTATCTTGGAGAGCACTGGGCTAGCGATGTGATCGGGAGTTACCTCATCGGAACCTTCTGGCTGATTATCCTGATTCTCCTTTATCAACTCGTAGTGTATCGGAAAATAATCAAAAGGGGGGGTGCCAGCCCTGTTTGAAAATCGGGATAAGGTATCTAATATCCTTTTACGTCACTTTTCCCGTCTTTTTGATGAAGAGCGCAGTTATGAACATCCCGATTACAACAAGAATCATAGCGATAAAGTCCACTCCATCTTCTGGATGATAGCCCACTACCGGTCGTTCATTCTTCGGTAGACTGAAACAGGTCCACCTTCTTTCCTCTCTGGCATTTGTTCAGGAGCTCCAGGGGATTTTTGATATTACGGATTTTTCTCGAAGAATCATTCAGCAAACCAAGATAGGATTATCTGGTACGTCGCTTACATGTTCAAGAGGAGAGAAAAATGGATTGGAAATGGTGGTTAATTCTGATCGCACTCCTATTGATCGTTATCATCGGGGGGGCATATCTCCGGTATAATTTCTGGTTTGGGTAGTGAACGTATACGGCGGGATGAGGGAACTTGAATAGTTGTACGAGAGGCTATAAATCTTGATAAAGAGAATCCCCCCGCATCTTTTCTTCTGGTAAACAGGCTTATTCGCGTTTTTAAAGGGGAGAAGTAACGCTATCGATAGATTCCCTGATAGAGTTCTTCTTCCTGGGGGAATCGGGAACCTGTTTGTTTCCTACAGGCAGATCAGCAGACACCAGCAGCAGATTTCCGGCATGGGTGTCAGGTGCTACAAAAAGCAATACACCAAAGACAGGTATTTGCATCAGAAAAGGCGCGGACTCTGGTTTCAGCACGAGTCAATGAGGACCTGTATTTCGTTTGAGGTCCTTGAGCTTTGGGGGGAGCACATCTACTGTCACTTTAAAAGAGTACATCATAGTGAGGAGGTCAAGTCGTCCGTGTTATGCAAGTATATGAAGGATAATTGTTCCCTGTTTTTTCATCAGACCGAAGCGTCCTGTTTCAATAATGGATTATCTTAAAATTTTTGATTGGAACAGAACTGCACAAATAGATTACAGGGTAAATAGAGAGCCCAGGGTTTTTCCGTCAGGAATGAGGGTCCTATAGTATCGAACGATATAAAACCCAATAATAATTCCTATGATATTCGCAATAACATCTCCAATACTATCGATAATACCATTATTGTATGAGGTCGTTGCGATCACATCGATCACGTATTCGGAAATCTCCCATGTGATCATGAGTACGGTAACTAATGCGACTGTTGTTATGAGTACGGTCCGCCATTTCAACGTTGTGCCGTGGTAATCCAGGAAAGAAAATACGGAGATGATCAGCAGGAAAAGGGCGAGGGCAGAGCATACATGGGCAATTTTGTCATAGAAGGGAGCGAATTTCCAGTAAAACCTGCTGATTCCCCCGGCCACATGCACGAGAAGGGCGAGTGAAAACAACAATTTGAATCCCGGCGGAAACCGCACCTTCATGGCAAATTCAAAGATAACCGGGAGAAGGGACAGCGCGAGCGAGGGAATCAGAACATATATGAACCGAAAGGTATCTCCGATGATGAGGGACTGGAAAGCATAGTAAATAAAGCACAGTGAGAAAAATCCCAGGATCGCATATTCAACCCTTCGGATAATGAGCAGGTTCATCGCTTGCTTATACCTGTTGTGTCTCGGTGTTAAAATAGTAATCTTTTCATTTAAGTGTGGGATGTTTCCATGATACCAGATCGAATATCTTTTTTCATGTCCTTTCCATCCATCTCTTCAATCTGACACCATTTACAAACAGCATGATCCCGAGTAAAAGGCCAATTACCCCCAGCACTATCATAAGGAGTCCGACAATTTCTATCGGGTAGGTGAAGATCAGCCCAACGATGCAGAGGGAGAGAATGGCAATGACAATCCGGCTGACAAATCCTTCGGGAATCGCGGACCTTCCTTTGCGGGCACGTCCGAGGAGAACGATGGCAGTGGCAAGCATCCATACTGCCAGGATTCCAAGGAGACCAACGATCCAGAGGGTCAGCGGCAGGTAGAATGCAATGAATCCTGCGGTGGTGATAATTATTCCCCGGTACAGGACCGGATCATCATTGAGCCTGAAGGGCTGCACCCTCACCGACTTCGTGATGGTGAATATCCCAAGACCGATAATCACAAGGGGGACGAAGAGCCGTGTAATACCTTTGAAGGTCAATAACGGGTTTGTGACTACGAAAATCCCGACAAGAATAATAAAAAGACCGATAAGGACCTGGTCTTTCCATGCCTTCGATTGACCTTCAAGTATCTTTGCCTCGTTCCCGGTCTTTTTTCGGGTAGTAGCAATCAGTGTCCCGAAGGTATCGCCAATCATAAGGAGGAGTGGAGCATCGTCAATAAGGTGGAGGATTGGGTGGTGCTTTGGGTCATGATTGTCCAGGTGCACCCGCCACTGGGTGGCCGTTTCATGGACGTGGTACTTCCCCTTCCGGTAACTCGCAATGGTCCCTGGAGAGGGAAGGTTGATCCTGGATACTTCCCATCCCTGATCGAGCGGTTCGGTGACCGACTCTATTGGTATCTCCACCTCCCATACTCCATGGTGAAGGGGTCCGAGAAACTCATCAAGACTCGACATACAGTGATTTCATTTCCATAAAACGGGTAGGAGTGTACTTACTCATATGATATGTGAAATGGTGTCGTATTGTTTTCGCCATGAGAATTCCACGGGTGAGAACCTGCTGATGAGCTTCCAAGAGACCCGATATAATTCGGCATAGTGTATTCCGTTTTTCCATGTGGGGCAGACGTCAGAATGGTTGCCTCTCAAAGACAAGAAGTTTCTTTTCGTCAAAGTAGGAAAGTGTCAGGGTATTCTGATCAAGAGAAAAACGGGTGGTATTGTTGAGGAGCTGGAAATATACTTTTTCCATTTCCGTCATCTTTATAGGAGTGGTGCAATTCCTATCTGTCGATCCAATATTGCCGAGAGAGAGGATCTCTCCCTCAAACTGGTATGTTGCTTGATATTCATTGCAGACAGTACTTCCCCTAATCAGTCCGTCCGGTCCGAATGCCAGGGTAATAGTGGTATTGGATTCGGGTTTTATCATTTTATTTCCAGCATTGTAGGAAGTAAGTCGCCAGGTTTGACCTGGAGGTGCCCGAGTGGGGGAAATCGGAGCAAGACACCCTGCAAAAATGACGAGGAAAAAAATACAAAACATAAGAGCAGCAAGTCTCGTGAGCATTGGTACTCTAATAAAATTATTACTAGGCATAATAATAGTATTGTTTTTTTGGACATGCTGGATATTGAAACTGGATTCGAGATCCGAATGCGGTGAATAAATTTCAGGGGAGGATTGGATGAAAAGACATGCACTGCAGTCCCGATCCGATTCGATCTTCCATAAACAGGATTTCGCTGGAACCGACATCCAGTATTATCTGATTTGAAAATGCCTTTTCCCGGAACGGTATACGTCACCCTTAATCCCCTTTTTCATATCGGATCACGGAGCAACGGGCAGGTCATGCAATGCCCCCCGCCGTGTCCTCGGCTGAGTTCGGATCCTTCGCATTCGAGCACCTCGATCCCTGCATCCCTGAAGTTCTGGTTGGTGCAGGTATTCCGGTTATATGCGATTACCACTCCCGGTCTGATGGCAAGGATATTGTTCCCATCGTCCCACTGCTCCCGTGCGGCCTCGTACTTATCACCCCCGGTGGGGATGACAGTAAGGCGATCGACTCCGAGGGCGTCGGTGACCGCTGCAAGGAAACTTTCCTCCCGTGTGACGGTGAAAAGTGAATGTTCATCACCAGGCTGGAGAGAATATGCCGGCATCCGGTCAACCACGTCAGGAAACACGGTAACAGTACCCGCATCAAGCATGGTAAAGACGGTATCAAGGTGGATGTGTGCCCGGTTATGGCTCATCGGTGCAACGATGATCCGTTCTGCGGCCCCATGGCTGAAGAGTACCCGTGCAAGCTGCTCGATCATTCGTGCCTGTGTCCGTTCGCCCATTCCGACAAGAACGGTCCCGTTCCCGATCGGCATCAGATCACCTCCCTCCATCGAAGAAGGGCCCCACTGCTCGAACCGAAGGGCGTTATCGTATCCTGGCGGAGGATACCAGGTCAATTGCGGGAAGTCCCTGAACATGGGGTGGCCGCGATAGATCGCAGCAACATTCATGACCTCGAGGCGCCGGACCGGCCAGAACATAGGGTTAAAGGTGACCCCCTCGTAGATCCATGACGAAGAGTCCCGGGTAAAGAGCGTATTGGGGAGGGGAGGGAGGATGAATGCATCAGGTCCGGATGCAGCTGCAGTGAGGGAGAACCGGGAAAGCCCCTCCATATAGATGCATTCGAGTTCGCCTACGGTGAGTCCCCCGATAAGATGGCTCGCAAGGTCGGCAGGGGTCATATCATTCAGGCAGATCCGGACAGCATCCAACGCTGAGATACCAACAGTCCGCTCATTTATGGCCTGGTCAATCACCCACTCCCTGATCTTCTGATCAGCAGTAAGCGACTCGGTCAGGAGTTCCTGGAGGTAGTATACTTGTACTCCCTCGTCCTTCATGAGGCGGACAAATGTGTCATGCTCCTGGATCGCCCGTTCCACCCAGATGACGTCATCAAAGAGATACTTGTCGTGATTGGCGGGGGTAAGCCGACGCAGGCTGAGATCGGGGCGATGGACCATCACCGTGCGAAGCCTCCCCACTTCGGAATACACTCCCCACTCAGGCATGACCGTGTCCCCCTTCCGGGTGCACCTGGGTCCCGGATCTCCCTGAAACAATTGCCTGGATTTCCTCCAGTGCCCCAATTGCCGCCCGTTTCCCGGTTTTCCGGACAAACTGGCAGGCGGCTTCCACCTTCGGCCCCATAGATCCGGCCGGAAACTCATATTTGTACAACTCCGAGGGAGTTGTCTCTTCAATCAGCCGGGCTGCCGGGGTTCCCCAGTCAAGGTAGGCTCCCCGCACGTCAGTCACCATTACAAAAAGGTCAGCACCGATCTCACGTGCCAGTAGGGCGCTTGCGAGATCTTTGTCGATAACGGCCTCCACTCCAGTAAGGATTCGTTTCTTCTCCTGGTGGAACATCACAGGGATACCCCCACCCCCGGCACAGATGACGACCGTCCCCTTCTCGAGCAGCCACTTGACGGGACGTATCTCAAAGATCTGTTTCGGGCGGGGTGACGGGACTACCCTCCTCCAGGAGTCCCCGTCCCTCTTAAAGACCCATCCCTTCTCCCTGGCTATCCTGTCGGCTTCAGATTCCAGGTAACCGGGACCCACAAACTTGGCTGGATCTGAAAAAGCGGGATCGTCAGGATCGACCTCTACCATGGTGAGGAGGGTGGCAAACGGGATGCGTTCAGGGAGGAGGTTACCCAGTTCCTGCTCGATCATATAGCCGATCATTCCCTCAGTCTGTGCATCGAGTACGTCAAGAGGGTAGGGATCGACTGCCGTGTAGCAGGCGGCCTGGAGGGCCAGGAGCCCGACCTGGGGGCCGTTCCCGTGCGAGAGCACAAGCTCGTTTTCGGTCGCCAGGGGGGCGAGCGCCATAGCAGCCGCCCTCACATTCTCCCATTGCTTCTCTGCAGTCATCGGCTCTCCCCGTTTCAGAAGGGCGTTTCCCCCAAGGGCTACCACGATCCTCATACCTATTCTCCCATACCCGGACTCTGCCACACGGTGTGCATCAATGCAGTATACTGCAGCTAAATAATATGAAATTCTCCCCTGAAACCTTGATCCGAGATCCGCTCCAATTAACCCAATACAGAATCCAGTTGCGATACGGATCGGTCTTTACCCTCCCTGAAATCCCTTTATTTGCCTTGAATGGGGGGGTGGGAAGATTCTGATTAAAATCATTATAGTGCCAGTACCAGATATATAACAATGCCTTCCACCAGAGCGGTTTACATTGCCTGGGCAATGCAGGGACTGATCCTGCTTGAAGGAATGTACGGAATTTCGATCCGCGACCCAAGCATCATCGTTACCGCGTTTATCGGTTTATTCCTGACTATTATCCCGTATCTCATTGAGAGGCGGATTCAGGTCACCCTCCCATGGGAGGTGAACGTTCTGATCGCATTTGCGGTTTTCCTCCATGTTGCGGGGTATTCACAGCAGCTCTATCTCCTCCTTTATCCTTATTACGATAAATTTGCACATTTTGTCTCGTCAATAACGGTTGCCGTGCTGGCGTTCGTCTCGATCCTCCTGATCGACCGTTTCAGCTGCACGAAACTCGCCCGGTGGCAGATCTTTTTTTACATCGTGATATTCACAATGGCAATCGGGGCCTTCTGGGAGATTTACGAATATCTTATGGACACTTTCCTGCTGGCCTATCTTATGAAACCTCTCCAGCACGGGCTTGACGATACCATGATGGATCTGATGTTCGACCTCCTTGGCGGAATTATTGTAGGATTTTTCGGTACGTGGTATATCCAGAAAAAAACACTTGATGAACTGACTAACCCGATGGTCGGGGACTCGGCCCCGGAATGTAAACTTTAAAAGGGTGGCCGGCCTGCGTGTGATTCAAAAGACCATTGGTAAAAGATTTAATACCCAGGCTCATTTACCTGTGATGAACGTGTGTAAGCGAAAGGCCTGAAGTGGCCTTTTTCCAATGAAAATCACTTCGTAATTTTCATAATTTATGCCCGTATACCGAAATCGGGGCTCATAGGAGGTTTATATGAAAATGCATCCGGCATTTTCATCTTTTATGCTTGCGGTCCTCAAAGGATCATGTTATTTTTTATGAGAATCTCACGGGAATTAGCTGCAGGCTTTCGTAACAGTTGAAGGATGCTGGAGGTTCAGAGATGATGCTAGCACGTTTTTTGTAATGGGATGTGATCATAAGAAAAGAGTAATGTCAGAAAAGAATTCCTCCTAAATTCACGAAAAGTGAGTTCCCAAGAGATCCCTGCTCACATCAAGAACGGCGATAGAAGAACAGGACCAGCATGACAAGACTCGCCAGGACTATACCCGGGCCAAGCCCTCCTGACGATGTAGGTACAGGAGGCAGTGTCGGGAATGGCGTCGAAACAGTAGATATCCTTGTTTCAGGAATAGCAGTGCTCATTGTTTCATGATGTACAGTGGGTGAAACGGTGATTGGAGTTATATCAGGTAATACTTCTTCCGATTCTGGCACACTGGTCTCCCTATCTGCGACTATAGTGACCGATCCTTTCTTGATTTCAATATTCACTTGAGCGCTGACATAGTCAGTCACCTTCGAAAAGATATCCGGCAGACCGTTTGGACCCGGTGGTCCCCGTTCGGCACGAATGGTATAGGTCCGATCCTTCGTATCCGAGGTTGTCTGCCAGCCTATGGTCCGTGAACCAGTACTAGAGAGAGAGACACGTCCATAATAGAGGGTCCCGTTCACGGGCGATGTCGGAACATCTTCCTTTACCGTGCGATCGTTTCCTCCCTGGAACTGGTATCCCCCGAATGTATATGGCCCGCTCACCGGATCGAAACGGAGACCACTCTGGGTAGCCCTGAGGGTGGGGGGCTGATCCTTTGAGAGACCGGTCATGTGCCCCGTGTTTTCGACCCAGATGATATAGACCTCGCTTGGCATCCCCCTGAGGGTAACCGAGAACTGGTTGCCCCTGACGATGGGGGAATCGCTGGCAGTGAGGGTCAGGGTATCAGAACCGATAGTGACAAGCTGGGGATAGGCGATTGTCTTTCCAATGTAATCAGCCCCTGCCGGATCCCGGTAGTTTTCTTTTATGCCGTTGAGGTTTGTTTCGACCGTGACTTCGTAGAGGCCGGGCCCGTATATCAGTGTTCCTGATGAATCGGTCACCCCCGTGTTCCATCCGTTTTCATTATACGGGGGAGGTGCCGGAACCCATGTCTCATAGGTTGAGTCAATGCTTATGCCAGTAAGCGGGATTATATATGTCTGGTTCTGGTGGAGCCCCGAATAGCTGGTCCCTTCCGGGGACGTCACCTTGAAGGAAAGAAATCCGTCCCGGATGGGATCATAGCCAGGCCGGATGGAGACTGTCCACATGTTGCTCGAGATGAAAAAGTTCAGGAAATCGCCCTGGGGGATGTTTCCATAGGAGACCGAACCTCCCGTTGCCTGGGAGCGTACTCCCGTTTCCAGGTAAGGTTCAAGGACATTCACTGCAACCGGGCCCGCAGGAGGAGAGCCGTACCACTGGTACCAGGGCCCCGTCTTGTTAATGAAAATGGCTGGAGCTATGTAAAATGACGTGGGATCACCGATATCGATTACGTAAGAAGGAGCATCGCGGGTGCTGCCGGAGACGGATCCAAACCACGCAAGGAGGGTCGCATTTCCCATGCAACCGGTGATATCAAGGCCTTCTTCCCCAATAAAGACATCCCCTCCCCTGCTGATAGTATTGACCCCGGTAATGACAGCAGACGCCGGGGCCATGACTACCATCAAGAAAGCGATGGTAAGTAATCCTTTGCGGCTCAGCTTATACCTCTCCAGCATCCTATCCTCAAAACGTATACAATAAGGCCCAGGTATATAATCCCGGCGGTCTTCTCTGTCAAACAAGAAAGGAATATGTTCAGCTATCCCTTCCTTTTGGCGAGCAAAGCATCATTCGGATTCGTTCTGGCATGAAAAAAAGGATGAGACGCGGTTTTACAGGATCCTTGCTGCACCCTGTCCGATCAGCGAGGAACTGATCTCCCCGACTGCCTGGTTGGCAGGGGCCGCATGCACGATAATGGTACTGGTGCCGCTCATGAAAGCAGCCGTGTTGGTCGTCTGCCAGTTACTGTAGGTCACCTGTGCTTCTGCTATGGCGGCCATCTGGTCTTCCGTGTTATTGAATCCAACGACGAGAATTTTTACCCTGTTTTCATCGGTCGATCTGCTGCAGTCCGGGGCAAGTTGATACAGGATGGCACTTTGTGCTCCCTGGACCGCAACGCTCTTGGCTTCCTGTGAGCAGATCTCCAGCCCTGCCTCTGCAGCAGCGGACTGTATCATCGCAGAAGAGGTGGTGACCACCGCATAGGTGCTGGTCTCCGGAAGAGAAATCCAGATCAGGAGGGGCATGATCCCGAGAAAACAGAGGATGATGATCACCGTCAGTCCCTTATATCCGGTTGAATGTTCGCCAGACTGTTGTTTTTGGTTGGCGGCGGTTCTCATGGTCTCGAAGAGTATTACTGGTTTCCTGGTATAAGGGTAATGGTTTTTGAATCTTGCCGTATCATGTTGTACATCACTGGAGCAGGGTATGGACGTTGTAATGATCCGGTATGGAGAACTTTTTCTCAAGAGCGAGCCTGTGAAACGGCATTTCATCCAGACCCTGACACGAAATATCAGCAAGGCGCTCCAGTCCACGGGGTTGTCCCATCGTTTTGAATTTCACCGGGGGCGTCTCCTCATCCATGGTGATGATCCATTGCAGATTGCAACCGTTGCAGCCAGGGTCTTCGGGATTGTTGAGGTTGCTGTCTGTCACCAGACCTCTCTCTCTATCGATGAGATCGCTACAGAGGCTGTGCGGATGGCCGCGAAACGACTCAGCAGAGGGGCGAGGTTTGCGGTCAGGGCACGCAGGCAGGGGGTTTCCGGGATCACCAGCCAGGAGATAGCAGCCAGTGTGGGATCAGTTCTTTGTGATGCCTATCCCCATTCCAGGGTAGATCTGTCGCATCCTGAATACGAAGTATTCATCGAAGTGCGTGACTTCGGTGCGTTGATCTACGATGAGCCGATACCCGCCCCGAAAGGGCTCCCATGGGGAACGCAGGGAAGGGTGCTCTCGTTGCTTTCTGCAGGGATCGACTCTCCGGTCGCTACCTGGCTCATGATGAAGCGAGGGTGCGAAGTGACATCGCTTCATGTTGACGGAGGGGCATATGCCGGCAGGGATGTCCGTCCGACTGCTGAACGCCACCATGCAGTCCTTTCAGGATGGTGTGCAGGCTTTCCCATGGAGTTGCTGGTGGTGGACGCAGAGCCCTTTTATGACGCAATCATGAAGAAAGGACCAGCACGGTACCGGTGCGTTCTGTGCAAGCGCTTCATGCTTGGCCTTGGGAGTGCGATAGTCAAAGACCGATCTCTCGAAGCATTGGTCACCGGTGACAGCCTTGGCCAGGTTGCTTCCCAGACCCTGACCAACATGGCAACCATCTCGGAAGCGGCAACAGTGCCTCTGCTGCGACCCCTGATCGGCTTTGACAAGGAGGAGGTGGTCGGTATCGCACGGAATATCGGGACTTTTGATACCACTCAGGGCGATCTCGCATGCCAGGCAGTGCCGCGAACGCCTGCAACCGCCGCCCGTTCCAAAGAGATCCGGGAAGCCGAAGATCATGTGGGAATGAATGAGCTGATATCAGGTGCCATGGACCGGCTGTCCATCATCCAGGGGCTCAATGGGAAGATCGTCCCTTAAATCATTGAGGGTACCTCATCTGTCGCGGGAAGCCCTGCAATCCATGTTCTTGATACTATCGAAAAGCGGGGGGGTGATGTGTTTCCGCTGCGAATGCTCCCCTTGCAATCCTTCGTATTTTAATTGAAGCATCGGCAGAACATCAGGAATTATACGATTTACCTGTCATTGGGCGACAGTCCCTGTGACGTTCACTTCTGGCTGGACTTCTTTCTGCTCGACAAAAACCGGCTCCCCTTTGTCGGTAAGGGATTTGGGCTGCGGGGAAATCCCAATAAAAGAGCAGTACCCGTGAGAACAGGCTATGGCTCCCCTGTCGATTGGTGAGAAGAGCCGGTCACGGTTTCCCTCATCAGTCAACCAGGCATCGATCGCATCCTTCTCGATGCCAAACGTATAGCCATTCCACTGTCCGTACGCACATTCTATGATGAGATCCCAGGGATTGATGCCAAATCTGGATTTCATCAATATCGCCGTGCTCCCTGTCTCAGGATTCTTGTAATCCAGATACCGGTAGGTAGCCATGTCTTCTGCCCTGGCAATAGCCAGTTGATAGGCCTGTTCATCGAAAGGAACAGGCAGGATTCCCCCCGAGACACGGATCTGGTTTAAGTATATCATCGCCTCCTGTGAATCTGCAGGGGTACTCTCCACCTTGATAAATTCACGGGAACCCTGACTGATCAGCCCCCCAACAACAGTAATGATACCATTGACACTGGAAAGGAATGCGACCTTTGCACCGGGGACCAGGAAAAGAAGCAGGATGATGGCTCCGATAACAACTCCAATCACGATCGCAGCGAGCAATCCCTTGCTCAGCCTGGTGCTCTGATTCGTCTCAGCAGGTGCTGGAGCAACAGAATGGCCATTACTTAATTCATATTCCTCGAGATGGAGCCCGTTTACAATCGCATCCATGTCCTGGATACGGAGCGTATACCCGGAATCAGGAAACCTCATTGTTTCGAGGAGGGAGTCGGCATTCACAATCCGGAACCATTTCACCCTCCGGAAATCGATCTGACCGTCAGGATAGACAGTTCCCCGGGAGAAATAGATCCAGGATCTGAGCTTCCTGAGGTTATTGCCATTGATATGAGGGAGATGCTCATCGTAAATGGGGATAAGGCGGTCGATCAGGTCCTGTCGCTGGAGTTTTGCCTGCACAAAAAGGTTTGGCAGGGGGATATTCCCGTCCTTTGTCATCACATCCCAGGGCCCGTTCTCGAGGCCATGGACTCTGCCGGAGAATGCTTTCAGCTCGAGGATTATGGGACCTGACCGCGTGAGGAGTACACAATCAAGCTGCCTGTTGGCGACTAAGACATTCGTGAGAATGTATACCGGCTCTTTTTGGTACTCTTTCCTGAGTAGTTCAACAATCTCCTTCAGCTGGTGGTACTCATGTTCGAACCGGATCTTCTCCCCACGAAAAAAACGGATACCCATTTGTAACTGTTCCTGCGCTCCCTTTTCCTTATGTTCTATATTGCTTCCTTTTTCATTAATCTAATCGTTTCCAACTAAAAAGGAGGCATGGAGGCCGGTTTCTCTGGATGGCAGAAGCAATGACGCGGATGCACGGCAGTTATTATCATCCCTGAGCCGTGATCAATGAGAAAGATCAATCAGGAGGAGAAAGGCGCGTGAAATGGAAAGGCTGGGACCATGTGCGGCTTGATCCGGAAAGCGGCGCTGTGAGGCTTCACGGCTCCCCCGCGCCACTGGTCGATGCAATTGCCCCGGTCATTGTCTCGGCAAGCCGTTCCACTGATATCCCGGCACTATACGGGGACTGGTTCATCGAGCGCCTGAAACGAGGGTATGTGACATGGAAGAGCCCGTTTGATGGCCGGATCATACCCGTCTCTTTCGTCAACACCAGGGTGTTTGTGTTCTGGTCGAAGAATCCCCGCCCGTTCTTCCCCCAACTTGCCGATCTCACCAAAGATGGACGGCAGTGTCTCTTTCTCTTTACCCTGAACGATTATGCAAGGGAAAATCTTGAACCCGGGATCCCTCTGCTCGAAGAACGGATCAGGACCTTTGCTGAGATCTCCTCCCTGATCGGACGAGGCAGACTCACCTGGCGATTTGATCCGCTCCTGTTGAGTGATTCGGTAACGATTGACGAACTGCTGGAAAGGATCGGGAGCATCGGCGATCAGATTGCACGGTTCACTGAACGGCTGGTCATCAGCTTTATCGATATCGCCAGGTATCCGCGAGTGCAGAGGAACCTCGCGAAGTGTGGACTCTCCGGAATCAGGGAATTCTCATCAGAAGAGATACGGCTGTTTGCATCAGGGCTTTCGCAGCTGAACGAAGAATGGGGGCTCGAGATACTGGCCTGCGGCGAAGAAATTGACCTTACTGGGTATGGCATTGCTCATGGCGAGTGCATCTCGCTTGATCAGATCGCCAGGGAATTCTCAAGTGACCAGTATCTTATGGACTTCCTGTTACCCCCGCGCGAATCTGCAACCAGAGAAAGGCGAAAACGCGAGCTGAAGGATCCAGGTCAGAGAAGCAGGTGCGGATGCGTGGTGAGTAAGGACATCGGCTGTTATTCCACGTGCATCCATGGGTGCCGCTACTGCTACGCAACCTCATCGCCTTTCCGTGCAGAGAAGAATTACCAGATCTACTGCGAGGACAAGGGAAGGGGCATTATTCATCCTGGCATCATCGGATAGTCTCTTCAATGGAGTCTCTGGAAGTCTCCAGACCATCCCAGAATGAACAGAGGGCGTTCCAGATGCGCTCACCGGAGAAGTTCAGGTTTTCCTGGTCGATCACCGAAAAGGCCGGATCCGCTCCGCCCCGCTCGTAAAGATCCCGGTTCACCTCGACCTGGATCCATGGGATCCCTTTATGCCAGAAGTGAGCATTCGTGATAAATCCCCCGGAGAACGGACGGTTGATGGCAACTTCTCCCTTTGCGCCGAATTCTTCACGGAATGCCGCGGCGAGAGCCTGGATCCATGCGGAAGGGCAGGTAGAGAGACTTCCTGGCCGGGGTTCTCCATGAAGGTCACCATTATTTCCAAGGCAGATAAGAGGACGCTCTCTCCCTGCATCCCTGTGGCCGGGAGGACCATGCGGGAGCATGGAGTGGCAATCCAGTGCGAAAGCGATCTGGCCTGGATCCAGGTATTGATCGACAGCTGCATGATAGGGGAAGTAATGCTCCATTAATAGCTGGTGGACGATTCTGATATCAGGAATGGATCCGTTTCTGTATACCGGGGTTCCAAAAACGGTCTTCTGCTTGATCACCCCATCGGGATGTTTCGGGGGAAGATGGTACGGGGCTCGGTTCAGATCCACGATCATTCTCGAGATGTCTGTATCAAGAAAGGCGGACACCCGTTCACGGAACCGGTATAACGCCCGGGTTGCGGGATCACTGTAGAAAACGAGTTCGGCTTGTGTGAGGCCTACCATTTCACTCACTTCTGCCGGGACTCGTAGTCCCCCGTGAGGTATAGAGATCAGGAATGGGTGTCGTCTCATTTAGTGTACGGATTTGGGACGCCGGAAGATGAACGTTCGGGTATTCCTGTCCCTGCGTGATGATCACGAACTTTATGGTGCTTTCACCCAAAATAAAGGATCAACCGTCCTGTGTTGAGGCAAACCGATGAAGGCACCACCACATTTCATACGGAACAATGAGGAATGGATCATATGGCTCCTCGAGGCTGAATTCTCAGGATCTGCAACTCCCTATGCCCTCTCTTCCCGTACAGGGATATCCATTGACACCATCCATGACAACTTCCTCTACATGGAGCGGGTGGGCCTGCTCTCGATCGAACGTGACCCTGACAAAAAATACCCGGACGAGATCGCGAGGGTGAACCTCACCGAGAACAGCCGGAGGGTCTATGACGAACTGAAAATCAGGCCGGATCCCGGCGACCTCTTCTGAACCGGGATTCTGGAAGGAGATCCTGTTGTTTTTAGGGATCCCATCATCTCCGGATGAAACAGAACAGGGGAGATGTGCGACACCAGTCGTGAGTGGTATGCAAAGAAAGATGCCTGTCCCCGACGAGATGCGATGGCGGATAGCCGCAAACATCGCTGCCCGGATCCCGCTCGCCTATGGCATGGTGTTCCGGGAGGTTGCCGGTGCTGATTACGACCGGCTGGAGCAGCAGATCTGGGTAACCCTTGCCTATAGTGCAAGGGAGGTGGCCTGGACCTATTCGCTTCCCGTAGGGGATTCAAGGGAACTGATCTCAGCACTCGAGATCCTGAACGTGATATTCTTCGGCCCGGACTTTAAGTCCGAGCAGATCTCGTTTGAACACGATCGTTCGGTTTTGCTCATACGGAAGTGTCCTTTTCTGATAAGGCAGCAGGAACTGTCCGGAGCTCCCGATTACGCATTCAACCGCTGCCTTGCCTTCTCTATCGCGCTTGTGGAGGAATTGAATCCCCTGTACACCCTCCGGTTCGTCCGGGCGATGTGCCAGGGGGACCGGAACTGCGAGATGAAGGTCATGACAAGAAAGGATGCTGAAGAGGCAGAAAAAAAGGGATAAAGCACTGAGAGACGACTATCCGAACCTGCAGCTCCTTCTGCCCTGTTTTTCGTAGAACTGCTGGTGATACTCTTCGGCAGGGTAAAATGGGCCGGCAGGCATAATCTCCGTTACCACAGGACGTCGCCCGTAACGACCTGATTCAGCTATCCTTGCTCGTGACTCCTCTGCAAGGACCTTCTGTGCGGGGGTATGGTAAAAAATCGCAGACCGGTAATTGGTCCCAAAATCAGGTCCCTGCCGGTTGAGCTGGGTAGGATCATGGATCGACCAGAACAGGTCCAGGAGTACCTGGTATGAAACAGTTTCAGGATCGAATACAACCTCAACTGCCTCGGCATGGCCGGTCTTCCCCGAGCATACCTCTTCGTAGGTCGGATTTTTTGCTTGTCCCCCGGTATATCCGACGCGTGTTGAGATCACGCCCTTCACCTCCCGGAATGCTGCCTCAATACCCCAGAAGCATCCGGCAGCAAAGGTTGCCTTCTCTCCACTCTCCATAGTATCGCATGAGCACTCGTCTGGTATCAAGGTGTGTTTGGGGGAACCGGGAAAAGTGTTCCGGTCGGGCACCAGGAATCCTCCTGGAACAGAGAGGTTCCCTTTTAATAAAATGCCTCATTAGAAAAAATGCGGATGCTTTTTTTCGCCGAAAAGGGGAATATCCTGGTCATCCTGTGGAACCTGGACGATTATCGTGAGAACAATCCTATCAGCGAACCGTTCCCCAGAATATGACCCTCCATTGCATGCCCGATATCCCTCCGCGTAACCGGTGCCCGCAACGCAAGGACTGTATCCAGTGCATATGCATCGAAGTGGTAATGGTGGGTAGTCCCCGGTGGACAGGCAGGGCCGCTGTATTCCATTCGTCCGTAGCTGTTTGTACCATGCCGGCTTCCGTCGATCAGCACCGGTTTTTTGGGCACACCTTTTGGTATATGGGCTGTTCCGGCAGGTATGTTGTACAGGATCCAGTGGGTAAAGAGTCCGGAAGGGGCATCTGGATCATCGCAGATGATCACGATGCTCTTTGTCCCCGGGGGCATCGGGCCAAATGATAGTGGCGGTGAGAGGTTCGCACCTTTACAGGTAAATTCATCCGGGATCCGCTCCCCCTCCCTGAAAGCGTCCGAAGCGATTTCAATCGGGTTCATAATAGATACCTATAGTGATGGTTACAGGTACTCTGACCACTAAAATGTTATGGCCCTCGAAAACCCACCAGTTAGGTGAAGCATGGCAGCGGAGGAGGGGCGATGAGGCTTGGGGTACTCTGTTCTGGTGGAAAGGATTCGCTGTTTGCGTGTATGATGGCAATGGAGAGGGAAGAGGTGGTCTGCCTCATTGCACTCAGGTCTCGGAACGAGGAGAGTTACATGTTCCATACTCCAAATGTATCCCTCGTCCCGCTCCAGGCAGAAGCCGCAGAACTTCCGCTGGTCGAGATGCCGACGGAAGGAATGGAGGAGGAGGAGCTCGAAGATCTCAGGGCCGCCCTTGTTTGCGCCCGGGAAAAGCATCGGATCGACGGGGTGGTGACCGGTGCAATCTTGTCAATATACCAGGCCGCCCGTGTGCAGCGGATCTGCAACACCCTTGGACTCTGGTGTTTCAATCCCCTCTGGTATACCGACCAGGAATCCTACCTTGATTCACTCATAAGGAATGGATTCAGGGTGATTATCTCAGGGGTATTCTCTGAACCTTTTGATGAGAAATGGCTTGGCAGACCTCTCGATCGCGCTTCTGTTGTCCTGCTGAACCAGTACAGGGAACGATACGGCATCACTCTCACGGGCGAAGGAGGAGAATACGAGACGTACGTCCTGGATGCCCCATTCTTTAAGAAGAGAATAGAGATCGTGGAAGCATCATCAGAATACCACAATTATCGCGGATTTTATCGCATTACCGGTGCCAGGCTGGTGGGCAAGTGATCCTTTTGATCGATCTCTGTTATCGTAATGGTTCTCTGGGATTCGACGAGTTTGTCAGGCCGGTTGCCCGAATTGTGCGCCATTCGGGAGATGACGCTATACCTGTGCATTTCCGTTGCCTGACCGATCCGCTCCTCTCACAGGCTGACGCTGTCATACTCTGCGGGACACCGCTCGCTGATACCGCCTTTCTTTCAGAAGCCGGTGCTTTTTCCTGGCTGAAGGAGACCAGTCTGCCGGTCCTTGGAATCTGTGCAGGCATGGAAGTGATCTGCACCACCTTTGGAGGAACTCTCGGGCCATGTACAGAGATAGGCATGACTGACGTCTCCGTGAACGAAAACGACCCTCTGTTCCAGGAATCCGGATCATTTTCTGCTTACGAGCTCCACACTCTCGCATGCGCCACCCTGAAGGACCTGGAAGTTCTCGCCGTATCAAACCATTGTGTCCAGGTCGTCCGGCATCCTGAAAAAACAATATACGGGGTGATGTTTCACCCGGAGGTGAGAAATGATTGGGTCATCGAGCGGTTCCTCACCTGTTCAGTCGAGGGTATTATCAGTCCGTAACAGCCAGACCATTCTCCCTTCCGATATCCCTGAAGGCTGTAGCAAGGTATTCTGCCTGTGAATCCGTCATTCCATACGTATTGAACTTCCATACCTTTGTTGCTCCCGGGATGATTCCCGCTATTCCCTTTCCTTTCAGAGCGCTTGAGAAGAAGAATCCACGTTTCTTGTGAACCTGTGCCACCCGGTCAAATGAACCGGTGGTGTCAACCCGGGTCAGGGTATGGTTCCTTGGGTACTCACTCTTAATCACCGTCCCCTCGATCGACATGAGCGCATCGACCACCTTCCGCCCATTGGCGAGCTCCTCTTCCCAGTGGGTCACCCGTTCCCTGACATGAGGAAACGACGCCATCATCCCCATCAGGGTGACGCCCATCAATGTGCAACCCATCATGCCGATCTCCTTTATCCCGAACGTTCTCTTGGTCACATCGGTCGTGACACCCGTGGTCCGGAATACCCGTCCCGCCCATTCCGAGGTTGTAGCGAGCATGCCGGAAGGTGCTGGTGCTGCCATGCTCTTATGCCCGGATCCGACAACAAAGTCGGCACCGATCTTCTTTCCATCCACCGGCATGATCCCGACCGTGTAGGCACCGTTATAGAGCACCGGGACGTCATACTGGTGGGCTACCCGGATAATCCCCGCGACATCGTGGCAGTTCCCATACTGGTAATCGAAATGATCGAGGAAGAGGAGAGTTGGTGAACGATGGAACTCTCTTGTCACCTCCTCGATCTTCTGGGCGGCCAGCTCGGAGGTGATGATATTTGATCCGGTTTTTGGGATCTCCCTGATCACTCCTCCCCTCCCTTCGATTGCAAGCACTTCGGTGTAATGGGAGAGGGCGGTGATGAGGACCGGATCGCCCGGAGAGATGAATGCATCGGCCACGGCCTGGAACCCTCTCCGGGCCCCCGGGACAACCCTTGCGATCTCCATGTTGACGAAAGAGGCAAGGTCACGATGGAATTGAGCGATGGGGGGTGTATTGATATAGTCCAGCCTGAATGGTTTCCTGCACTGGTCACAGACTGAATACCCGTCACCATACGCAATCATCGCTTTCATTGCATCGGGAGTGAGCCGTCCTCCTACCTGGATCGGGTCGATGTTGATGCTGGATTCATCAACATCCCTTACATCGATCGTCCCTGTGCATTTCATCAGGCAAGCTCCTCCCGCAATACTGCCACCTCTTTTTCCAGTGCGTCAAGGAGGGAGCGGACCTTTTCCCGCTGGCTCTCGTCAAGAGCATGCTGAGGCGCAGTTTCTCTGAGCATGACCCTGATGTCGGTCAGAAGGAAGAGCCCCTTAAAAACAGCATCGATGGCCCGTTTTGACATGAAATCACCATAATAATAGTGGGAATGTACCTATAAGATAACCGATAGAACTGGTTTCACAGATTTTCATCACAGCTCCCTTAAGACTATTCTTGGGGTCATAGTAGCAGGTGCGGTTCCTGTCCGTCTCTGCTTCTCTATTTGACACGGGTAGACTCAATGCGGTGCCTGCTTCACAAATCGGTCAATGAATCGTCTGCGGGACTTTTTTCAGGACAGGAGGCATTACGGAGGGAGATGTGGGAAACAGTCAATTTTTTAATGGATCGGGCCCCTCAGTCTTCCCCATACCTGAACACAATGGTTATCGCTCTGTCCCAGGCGCACATTCAGCATCACTGCACTGAAGATTGATAGAAAGCACCGCCCTCTTCGTACCCGTTCTTTTTCCCGCCAAAGAAGGGTATGTGATATCCAGGATAGTGCTATGGGTAAAAAAGTCAGGGTTGGCTTGTTCGTGATGATCGGATGGAACCGTTCCCTTTTAAGAAGATTGAAGACCGGGATCTCCCCGGTTCACGATTTTTTCTTGTCGTTCTTGTTCGTCTCGATGGTTTTCTCAACCTTTCTGATGGAGACGCAGTTGATCACCGGATCCCCACCGACCACATACCGTTTCATGACAAGACCGAGAACCTCTACTACGTCCCCTTTTTCGATCTGCTGACTGGGGGAGGTGAACATTTTTACCGAGATCTCGCCGCTCCTGTCAGCGATGAGGTATTGAGGCCGGTTCAGGAACTGGAAATATACCCGTTCGACAACTCCTTCGATCTTTACCGGATCACCAATCATACCCGGGTTGATCAATTTGATCCTGACCGGGCGAGCTTCCTTTTCGTACAAGGGGGTAAGGTCCGAATACTGTTTCTGGCTCATGTAGTTGAGTGCTACAGGGATGACCAGGAGCAGGATCAGGGTTGGAACACCCCAGAGCAGGATCTGCCAGTTCCTGCTGAGGAAATAGGCGATCAATAAAAGAATGGTGAAGATCACGAACACCGCGATCGCGATGATCGAAACCCTCGGCCGTATTTTTCCGTTACTCATCAGTTCACGTAAGGTTACTTCAGGGCTGCGATCTCTTTACGGAAGGCAACCCAGTAGATGACACCGACGAAGAAGAGTGCCCCGACGATGTTACCTATCGTGACGATGATCATGTTGTTCATCCAGAAGCCGACCCAGTTCAGGTTGGCATACCCAAGATACTTGGCGGCGGCGGCTGCCTGGGCTTCGGAGAATCCTCCGGCGGTTCCTATGCCGTTTGTGAAGATACCTGCGGAGATGAAGTATTGGTTGGCGATGGAGTGTTCGAATCCGGTGGAGACGAAGGCCATGATCGGGAACCAGATCCCGAAGAACTTCCCAATAAGGTCATCGGCGCAGATACCGAGCAGGATAGCCAGGTTGACGAGCCAGTTACATCCAACACCCTTCAGGAACGCAGACCAGAGTGCCGCGGCACCCACATACTGCACCTTGAATGAGGCAATCCCAATTGCCCTCATGCCGAATGCGGTCACGGTTCCGGCTCCAGCAGCATTCCATGCGCTCAACGGTCCATATGCCATGATATATGCATATACGATCGAACCGATGAGGTTTCCAATATACACCCACACCCAGAGGTTGAGCACGGCAGCCCAGCTGATCTTGTGGATGAATGCTGCCATAGGGGCGAGCATTGCGTCACCAGTGAAGAGTTCTGCACCGGTGAGCACGGTTATGATAAGCCCAACAGGGAACACCGCTCCCAGAATCAGGGCATTAAACCCTGCACTGGCAGTCCCAAAGGCCTGGGCGGCATCAGATGCCACAATACCTGTAGTACAGATTGTGGCGAGGGCACCACCCATGGCGATATACGCCCCTGACATAAATCCACGAAGGATCATGTTCCAGGCGGGCAGCCCTACCTTGTATTTCCCAGCATCGCCGGCTTTGGCGACGATGGCGACTGGGGGATGAAATACCATTTTTTTCACACCTCTCGAATGTCTACCTTAACCAATAACCCCAAACTCACTTTTCGTATAGGGTCAAAATTAAAATCTTTTCTGGTGTTATTAATAACTTTCTAATTGTTTTCAGGGGCACAATTCATGTTTTTAAAGTTTAAAAGGGAGAACTCCACTGGAAAAGCACCTTGAGAATAAAAATCTTTGTATAAATAGTTCTTGGTCAGGGTCGATCAGACCGTTTTTCTCCCCCCGCTCGCATCGCGGGTATATTTTCCGAGTTCTGAGTAGAGGAGTGAATCGCCAGGAAAAACCGGCCCATCGCGGCAGACCCTGCGCCCATCGGGGTCGATACAGCAGGATCCGCAGACTCCGATGCCGCACTTCATGTAACGGTGGAGGCTGAAATAGCTCTTTCCGGTCATTCCTGCAGCATCAAGGGCATGCAGCACCGCTTTCATCATCTTTTCCGGGCCGCAGACACAAATCTGGGTGTACTCTGAGAGGGGTATCTCCCCAAGGAGTCCTGTCACAGGCCCGTGAAACCCAGTTGATCCATCGTCAGTTGCAGGGAGGACCTTGCTCTTCCGGGAAAGTTCAGGGATAAACAGTAGTTCATCAGCTGTTCTCGCCCCAATGAGAAGGCAATCAACACACCCTTTCATGACCAGAGGGCGGAGCGGTGCGGCACCGACTCCGCCGGCAATGGCCAGGGTGCCTTTTTTTCCAGGAAATCCGTTTCCAAACGGCCCCCGGATCCCCAGCTTATCCCCTGGCCCGGCCTGAAACAGCGCCCCGGTTGCATCACCCACTCTCTGCACTGTGATGGCATCAGATCGTGAAAGCGCCATCGGTATCTCATCGATGCCCGGGATCGTCACCATCACGAACTGGCCAGGCCAGAAAGAAAATCCCGGTGAGAATGAGAACGTCCTTACCGTAGGGGTTTCCCTGGTTATCGTGGTGATCTGTACCACCTGTAATGGTTCCTCACCCATGGGCGCACCCCACTATGGAATCGGAAGGGACCCCATCACTCTGGTAGAGATCAGAGGCAATCGACCGGAAAATACAGGGATCATCCTTTACCGCGGTTCCAATCTGGACAGCAGAAGCCCCGGCCATCATCATCTCAATCACATCACTGGCAGAGGATATCCCACCACATCCGATGATCGGGATCCGGCATGACTCGTAGAGGTCGTATACGCACCGGACCGCTACCGGAAATATTGCTTTTCCTGAAAGCCCGCCATATCGGTTTCCCAGTGCCGGCCGCTTCAGGTCGGTTGAGATTCTCATGGCCTTCAGTGTATTGATTGCAACAATGGCAGAGGCCCCCCCCTGTTCAGCCGCCTTCCCACAGAGGGTGATATCAGTCACATTCGGAGTGAGCTTCACCCAGGTGGGTATCCCGAGGCTGCTTACTGCCCGCGTACATGCTTCCACAAGAGCGGGGTCCGTTCCCAATGCAGATCCATATCCTGCTGCATGCGGACAGCTCAGATTCAGCTCAAATGCGGCAGCCGTCCCGGTAAACCACGAAGCTACCATCTGGAACTCTTCAGGATTGCCTCCATAGATGCTGAGAATCACCGGTTCCCCTGCAAGCGGCTCTACCTCCAGTGCAAATTCGCGTGATGGGTTGGGGAGGCCCATGGCATTGAGGAGCCCCCCCTCAGTCTCAATAACGCACGGACCGGGGTGCCCCTCACAGGGATACGGCCCGATGGACTTGGTGACCACTCCGCCAGCGCCGCAAGCAAGTATGCGTGCTAGCGAAGATCCGGTGGTTCCCAGTATCCCCGCGGCAAGCATGAGATGGTTTGAGAGCACCACCTTTCCTATCCGTACCTCTCCCGGTACTATCCTCATTGCCAATCTCCGAATCTCCAGTATGAGTATTATATTCACGCCTCCCCAATATTGATGATTATGACCAGGCTCGCAATCCTTGGCGTGGGGAGGATTGGCGGGGAGACCGCATATCTCTCGACCATACTCGGTCTTGCCGATGAGCTGGTGCTCTTCGACACGGCAAAATCCCTTCTTGATGCCCAGATACTCGACCTCTCCCATACTGGGATCGATATAGGAATAGAGACCGATTGGAACCAGGTAAAGGACGCAGATATCTGTGTTTTTTCCGCGGGAATCCCACGCAATCCCGGGGTCAGGACCCGGGCCGATCTGCTCTCCGCGAACCTGCCTGCTGCAAAGATATGCACCCAGGCGCTCCAGGGTTTTTCAGGAGTCCTCATTACTGTCACCAATCCGATGGACATCAATAATTATTACCTTTGCAGATCCAGTGGACTGGAACCGCGGCAATGCATTGGATTCGGCGGAGATCTCGATAGTTCCCGCTTTGGTTTAGCGCTCCGCACCCACGGGATAGAGGGAACCCCCTGGGTGATTGGCGAGCATGGGGAGCATCAGGTTCCCCTCTTCTCGCGTCTCTCAACACCGGTTCAGGACCAGCTCAGGGAGGAGATCCTCACAGGACTCTGTACGGCGAGCATGGAAGTGATCAAGGGGAAAGGCGGGACGGTCTTCGGCCCGG
>JAEAMG010000718.1_pt1 | contig 33593 bp, 29 predicted proteins | sample 8958741 | NCBI WGS metagenome assembly JAEAMG01 (sample SAMN16933256, study PRJNA681125) | bioreactor sludge metagenome | isolation source: anaerobic bioreactor treating anionic surfactant - SDBS | place: India: Bengaluru | collected 2019-02-28 | reverse complement strand
GATTTGCTCAGCTTAAACAACAGTGAACAAATGAAGTTGCTGAAAAAAGGGGAACTGGATGTCACCTTTACCCGGCACAATCTCAATAGTGATGAAATTGAAAGTTTATTCGTGCTACGCGAGCCGCTGATCTTTATTTTACCGAAAGATCACCCTTTGGCTAAGTATGAACGCATTCCCGTTAAAGAATTGAATGGTATAGACTTTATTATTCCTGCTGCAGAACAGTCCTTAACATTACATAATGCAATTATAGATTTTTCCCATGCCAATGGCATTGAATTCAATATTGTACAAAAGGCCGATAACATCCTGTTTAACATCAATTCTGTAGGGATGGGTTTAGGCTGCACCATTCTGCCGGGCTATGTTGCACCACTAACCATGGAAAATACTGTGATTCGCCCCTTAGATGTAGAACTGCCTTACCTCGACCTGTATGTGAGTTACCATAAAAACAGCAGCTCTATCGCAGTGAAGAAATTTATTGAATTGCTGACCCATGTGTTCTATCTAAATATAAACCGCACTTAAAAAATTTTTTTATGCTTTTGCACCGGATTGAAGCCACCATTATTTTGCTAATAAATAATGGTGGTTTTTTTTATTTCAATTTGTGTATTTTTAGTCCAGATTAGACTTAAGTCTTACGCTTTTTTCTTATCATTAACACGCTATTTATAGGGAATAACGCATAACTTTTTCTTTAGCCATTTATAAATCACATTTCATCATCGAGAATTACAACTTAAGTCTAATAAATTTCCCACAAACTTTTTAAAATGTTAAAAAACAACAATAACGATAAAAGGTTGCCCCCTCATGCATCTATTACGCCGTATAAAAACAGGGATTCAGCACCATCTTTATTTCTTTCTAACCTTTCCGTTTATTGCTGTGCTGTATGCTACTTTTCAGTTCATGACCTCATGGAACTGGTCAACCAGCCTGTTAATGAGCTGGAATCTGGTCATTTATGCTTATTTATTTTTCACTCTGAAAAAACTCTGGCGCATTGATCATGCGCATATCCTGCAACGTGCGAAGGAACAAGATGCCAGTAAATGGCTGATTCTTTTTCTGGTCCTGCTGACCTTAATCATCTGCTTCATTGCGCTTATTATTGAAGTGAATAATTTGCCGAGCAATACGCTCATTCAAACCGCTCATGTCATCTTATCCATGGTGACCATTACCTCTGCCTGGTTCCTGATGCATACCATTTTTGCGATTCATTATGCGCATGACTTTTATCTGGCACTCGACAAAAATAATGAAGGGGGGCTGGAGTTTCCCAAAACCCCTAGACCGACTTATCCCGACTTTTTATATTTTAGTTACATCGTCGGTACTTCCGCACAAACAGCGGATGTTTCCATTACCCACTCCGCAATGCGGGTTCTAAACACCCTGCACCTGCTGCTGGCCTACGGATTTAATACCACCATTCTGGCCATCACGATCAATGTGGCAGCGAACTTTATCAGTCCTTGAGCAAGAGCATAAAAAAGGATGACTTCGGTCATCCTTTTTTATTTGCTAGACGGCGGGATTAAACGCCACGAGCAGTTAAATAGTTTTTAATCACTGTATTGAACTCTTCAGCTTTTTCCACTTGAGACCAGTGGCCACACTGGCTGAAAATGTGTGCATCAGCATTTGGTACAATGTTCAGGATATCCCAGGTACGAGAAACTGGAATCACCACATCTTGAGTACCGTGAATCAACAATACAGGCACAGTGATGTCTTTCATTTTTTCGAAGTCTAATGGGAATTCAAAACGGTCACGGTCACGTGCACCCACTACGTCCATCAAACGGTTCGATGCATAGTCATTTGCAGCAGAAGCAAAACGTACTTTCACCAGTTCGTCTGTGATCAGGTCTTTGTTCACTACAAACATAGACAATGTTTTCTTGATGCCTTCCTCAGTCAATACCGGATTCGCATGCGCTTTCAGTGCAGCAGTCTGTTTTGCACCACCCGTACCCATAGATACAATACCGAGAACACGCTCAGGGTAATCTAGTGCCAATTGGAATGCCAACCAGCCACCCAGTGAGTTACCCACCAGCCAGGTTTTTTCAATGCCCAGTGCATCTAAAGTACGAACTGCATGGTCTACCCAGGCACGGATACCGTAAGCTGTGTTTGGTGCAACTACAGTTTGACCATAACCAATAGTGTCGATAGCGATACAACGTGCCTGCTCACCAATTGATGGCAAGTTTAACCACCAGTTTGCCGCAGCAGATACACCGGTACCTGAACCGTGCAAGAACAGGATAGGTGTACCTTCACCCACTTCGTGATAGTGAGTCAACTCACCTTCTGCAGTTTCAATCCATTTGTCTTCTAAGCCAAAGAATGGATCTGTTGTATATTCAGGGATTTGAACAGTGCTCATACATACTCCTCGTACAGTCTTTAGCTTGCGTTTCCATCTTGATTCAGAATTTAACGTCAAGTTGACTCGGTGAAATTTACTTTTTTACTGCCTTATATTACCTGTTCAAAGCAGTCAAACTGATACAAATTTACGATCAAATACTATAAAAAAACGATAATTTAACTATTTGTTTTTTAAAATTTTATTAAAATCAAAACTCTTATTTTTATTAAGGCATTTAATAATAAAATAGTGCTCTCCATAGAAAAAAAGCGACTTATTGAAAGTCGCTTTTTTATTACACTGTTTAATTAGAACTTGTAGGTATAAGTTGTCGCTACACGGTACTCTTTTAAGTCTGATTTCCAGTCGAAATCTGTATCGATATACATCGCCTGGAAGCCTAGGCCTTTAAGTTTACCTTCTGGAACCGTGTAGTTCAGAATCAAATTCAGCTCATCCGATTTCTGGTCTTTTAAGATCCCTGCCGAGGTTTTAACCTCAGCATCTGAACCGGTGAAGTATACTGCCGTAGCATTTAAACCTTTGGCACCCAACCCAGAGAAATCATAGCCATAAGTGAAGCCCCATGATTTTTCATTGGTATTGGTAAAGGTTGCGACACCCCAGTTGACCAAGTACGGCTGCGGCACCCAACCACCCAATGTCGGGAACGGAGAATCACCAAACATTTGCTGGTAGCCCAAACCAACAGTATGTGCGCCATAATTGACTTTAGCGCCTACAGACAACGCCTGGTTATCAATATCACCATACAGCTTGTCACCTGACTCCGAGTTATCAAAGTAACGGATATGGCTGTCTAACTTGGCTTTTTCACCCAGCTTGGTTTTGTAACTTGCACCGACATAATGCTGCTGATAAATATCTTCAACATCTGCATACCAGTAGCTACCGCCAATTTCAGGGGTAAACTGATGATCAACACCCGCAATCAACATGCCATCAGAAGCATCACCATTATCGTAATACTTTTTGCCCTTAGCAGGTGCAAACAAAGTTAAGTCACGGAACTGGTTGTCATAACGGTTATTGATCTTATCAATATAAGCCACTGTCAGTTTGGTATCTTTAATCTCTTTAGACTCTAACCATGCACCGCTATAAGTCGTCAATAACTGACGTGATGGATCGAATACCAGTACTGGAGATACCGGTAATAACTCACCGACTTTTAATTCAGTTTGTGAAACTTTGGCTTTTAAAGTTGCACCAACTTTACCAAAATTGTCTTTCGACTCTTTACCATCATGCGGCAAAACCCAGTCCGCATTTTTATCACGGCCATTCAATTTAAATGCGTGCTGCACCAAAAGGTCTGCACCCACTTGAATACCGCCACCAATGTCCTGATAACCCGATTTGGCATCCAGGGTGATGCCTTGAGACCAAGAACCCCAGTTGTTTTGCGGAAGATCCGCATACTGACGGTCTAAATAAAAGTTTTTAAATTTTAATTGGACATTACTGTCGTCAACAAAATCTGCATTCGATGCAGTTGTTCCTAAAGTTGCTGTCGCAGCAAGCATTGCTATCCATAAGTTTTGACGACGCATGGCTGAATTCCCTAGTAATCAAATTAAGCTATGACGCCATCATGCTAAACAATCACAAAAAACGAAATCCGACCAGAGTATTAAGATTTATTGCCTTTATGGCTATTTCTGCTTTTTTTTATTTTAGTGATTCAAATCACGTTAAGAACTTTAAACAATAAGTCATTTTATCTTCCTTTCATTTCATTTTTGTTAAACCTTTGTTTCAGTGTTTATTTTTAAATAACCTAGGCTTTTTGACCGCAAAAAAAAATTGATTAATCGCTTTTAAGTTTAACCCAGAACTAAAACCACTTAAATAATTGATTATATTAATATAACTATCCTATGATATGATATTTTTTATCTATAAACTCAAGTGTAAAATCAAGGTCTAGCCATAAAAAAAGCGCCCTTTCGGACGCTTTTTTTTTGCTTCAACTTAAAGCAGATTAAGCATTAGCTTCTTTAGCTTTAGACATGGTCAATGCCAAGTCTTCAATCATGTCTTCCTGACCACCTACAGTACCACGGCGACCCAGTTCCATCAGGATTTCACGCGCAGATACTCCATATTTCGCTTCTGCACGTTTAGCAAACAACAGGAATGAAGAGTAAACGCCCGCATAACCTAAAGTCGCTGCGTCACGGTCGGCACGAATCTGATGGGTCATCATTGGAATGATGAGATCTTCCGCAACGTCTTGCACCTTAAACAGGTCTACACCGGTTTCCATCTGCATACGGTTAGCAACCGCAACAAACAGTTCAAGTGGTGTATTACCTGCACCTGCACCTAAACCAGCAGAAGCCAAGTCAACACGCGTTGCACCAGCAGTCACAGCAGATACAGAGTTTGCAACACCCATACCCAAGTTATGGTGACCATGGAAACCGATTTCGATGTCTGAACCCAGGTTGGCACGTAAAATACCTACGCGGTCAGTCACGTCTTGAGGAAGCATGTAACCTGCAGAATCCGTTACATAGATACAGTTTGCACCGTAAGACACCATTTTTTGTGCTTCTTCCAACAGTTTTTCTGGAGAAGCCATGTGTGCCATCATCAAGAAGCCCACAGTGTCCATACCGAGTTTACGTGCAGCAGTAATGTGCTGTTCAGAAACGTCAGCTTCAGTTGAATGCGTTGCCACACGAATGGTAGAAACACCAACATCATGCGCCATTTGCAAGTGATCAACCGTACCAATACCCGGCAGTAAAAGTGCAGATACTTTTGCCTGTTTCAGGTTTGGAATCACTGCCTTCAAATATTCTTCATCGGTTGCCGCTGCAAAACCGTAGTTCACAGAGTTACCGCCCAAGCCGTCACCGTGTGTAACTTCAATTAAAGGGACACCTGCATCATCCAGAGCAGTTGCAATCGCAACCATTTGCTCAGGTGTAGTTTGATGGCGCATAGGATGCATGCCATCACGTAAAGTCATATCATTAATAATAATCTTAGACATGAAGATGCTCCTTATGCTTCAACTGCGTTTAAAACACGTTCTGCAAACATTTCTGCGGTACGCGCAGCTGCTGCAGTCATAATGTCGAGGTTACCGGCATATTTAGGCAGGTAATCGCCCAGGCCTTCAACTTCCAGGAAGATGGATACACGGTTACCATCAAATACTGGACCGTTTACCAGTTTGTAACCTGGCACGTATTTTTGAACTTCCTTGATCATCGCATGCACAGATTCTGTGATTGCCGCCTGATCTGGTTCGCCTTCAACCAGACAGTGAACCGTATCACGCATCATCAGTGGTGGCTCTGCCGGGTTAATAATGATGATCGCTTTACCCGCTTTAGCACCACCAACTTTTTCAATCGCACCGGCTGTAGTACGAGTGAATTCGTCGATGTTTTTACGTGTACCTGGACCTACAGATTTAGTCGATACAGTAGCAATGATTTCACCATATTCAACTGCTTGAACACGTGAAATTGCTGCAACCATAGGAATCGTTGCCTGACCACCACAAGTTACCATGTTTACGTTTGGTACTTCGCCCGCGTCTAACAAAGCTTCCAGGTTTACTGGTGGTACACAGAATGGACCGATCGCAGCAGGCGTCAAGTCAATCATCAACACGCCAAGTTCATTCAACTTGCGGCTGTTTTCAGCGTGAACGTAGGCAGAAGTTGCATCGAATGCAATTTTGATGTCGTCTTCCAGAACGTGAGGAAGTAAACCGTCTACACCGTCAGCAGTGGTTTTTAAACCCATTTTCGCAGCACGTGCCAAACCTTCAGAAGTTGGGTCAATACCCACCATCCATACTGGCTCTAGAAATTCACTGCGTTGTAATTTATATAGCAAGTCAGTACCAATGTTGCCTGGACCGATCAATGCACATTTAATCTTCTTCATGAACAATTTCTCTTAAAAAACGCTCTTAAAATCTGGACTTATTCAGCAGCGAATGCAGCAGTTACAGAACCAAAACCTTCAATTTCAACCACGAATTCATCACCCGGGTTAGCGACAACCATAGGACCTAATGCACCTGTCAGGATGATGTCGCCTGCAAGTAAAGGACGACCACGACGTACCATTTCATCCGCCAGCCAAACCGCAGCGTTTAACGGGTTAGCCAGACATGCTTTACCAACGCCTTGAGACACGACTTCTTCACCGCGTTTCATGGTCATTTTGCAATTTACAAGATCAAGATTTTCAAGTTTCACAGGACGTGAACCCAAAACATAAGCCGCAGAAGAAGCGTTATCTGCAACCGTATCAATCAATGAAATTTTCCAGTTTTCAATCCGGCTATCGACTACTTCTACAGCAGGCAGTGCATATTCAGTCGCACTGATAATGTCTGCATAAGTGTGTTTTTCTTGGGTTAAATCTTTGTTGATGATTAACGCGATTTCTGCTTCAACTTTGGGTTGAATCAATAGACCCGCTGGAATCGCTTCGCCATCACCATAAGCCATGTCAGCAAACAACATACCGAAGTCCGGTTGGTCTACACCCAGCTGCGCTTGCACAACTTTAGAGGTCAAACCAATTTTACGGCCAACCAAACGACGACCTTCAGATAATGCGCGCTCTGTATTTACTTCCTGAACGGCGTATGCGATATCCACGTCAGCACTTTCGCCACCAAGTTGCGGGCGAACAGGGGCAATCGCAGTTTTTGATAATTCAGCGTTACGTAATGCTTGCGCAACTGATTCAACAACAGCAGAATTCGACATCAATGTTTCCTTAAACTGCAAAAATTGGACTTATACCGTTATCGATGGAAATGCGATGAACAACAAGAAGAAATCTGTGAACTGATCAAAGCCATCAGCAAAGGGCTGCTGCCCATCTTGGCAAACGCGTATATGTATAAACAGTTTTAGAATCGGAAAATTGCGCTTTTTATGCCAATACTTATTTTATTTATGACAATAGCTAATTCCTATAAATTAACTTGGTTTTATTTAAAAAAAACAGCCATATGAACCAAATATAAAAACTGTTTTCCCATATGAACTTAATGTCAGATTGTCAGATTCATGAAATAACCATCGATCTACGACTAAAAGACTAGATTGAATGCTTATTTTGAGTACAAAAACCCTATTTCAGCAGACCTAAAAATGTTATTTATATTTTTTAAAATCAACAAACTACAGCTACTTTATGAACCATAAAACCATTTTCAGTACAATTTTACTGATCATCCTTTCCTGCTCAACTTTCGCACAGAATTATCAGCAGTCACTAAAAGGCAAATACCTTGTTTTAGCGGATGCTGAATGCGCAGGCTTAAAATTTAATGCCCAGGCGACTGCTGCAGCATGGCAAAATGAAATGGACTGCAGCCACGGCTACTATAATAAAGATGCCTGGCGTATTACCTGGATTGCACCAGAAATTTTTGTCATGACTGAAGTGATTCGTCCCAATGAAATTTCACCGCCACGCAATGAAATTTATAAAATCATGAGTATTCAAAACAAAACCGTTACCGTCACCAATTACTGGACGGGTTGGGGCAATCACAAACCCGAACTACAAAAATTTAGAATGAAATAAAGATGAAACTTGTTTCATCACTACCGAGACCCTCTTTATTTCTTCCATCGGGGTAAATAAAAGACCCTTATGAAAGAAGTTCAAAAAAAAGGTGACTTTACATCACCCTTTTTAGTCTTCAGCTTGGATCAAACCGCCTGTTTCAAATTCACATGGTTTAATAAAAGCTGATGCAAATCTGCGACCTCATCTGCAATGGCCAGCGGATGATAGCGGGAAAGGACTTCCGGAGTATGGACCCCATAACTTACCCCTATACGCGGCATGGCAATATTTTGTGCCATTTCCAGATCATAGGAAGTATCACCGACCATGATCGCATGTTCAGCCTGGACACCAGTTTGGGTCAGAATTTCTTCCAGCATTAAAGGATGTGGTTTAGATCGGGTTTCACTGGCTGCACGTGTCGCCGCAAACAGCTCCATGCTTTGTGTCTGCTTTAAAACACGATCCAGACCTTTACGGCTTTTGCCTGTAGCGACTGCCAGTTTCACCCCTGCTTGAGCCAATGCTTCTAACATGTCGGCAACACCAGCGAACCATTGATCACCAGTTGAATTGGCAACATAGTGCTCTGAATAGGACTGTAAAATATCGGCATGTAACTCAGGCACAGCCGGAAATAAACGCTGTGCGACTTCCGGTAAACCTAGCCCGATAATACTTTTGGCATCTTCATCTGTTAAGGGTTGCTGGAATTGTTGTGCTGCGAACTGCAAACTCGCCACAATTTGACCGACCGAATCAAATAAAGTGCCATCCCAATCGAAAATAACCAGTTTTACAGGTGTGTTCATAAATGCTTTCCTAGTATTTGATTCAGTATTTAATTATTCACCTCCCCCTAGCCTTCTCCTACAAGGAGAGAGAAACCCTTTTGCTTAGTCATTCATTTTTTACTAAATCAAAATACTGACTACACGAAGTCTGAGTTAATGACAGAATATTTTACGTGATGTCCCCTCTCCTGAACGAGTTTAAAGCACTGCTTTAAACGATGTGCAAGAAAGGAAACTTGCGCAGCAATGCTGCTCAGGGAGAGGATTAAAACTTACTAGTCATCAAAAGTAACGACCGGCTTATCCTTCTTCTGCGCTCTGAGCTGCGCCACCAGACTCTGCATATCTTCAGGCAAAGGTGCTTCAATGATCGGATAACCCGGAATTTCCAGACGCATGGCATGTAAACATAAACGACGCGGCTTTGGCCCCTTATATTCAGTCTCATGACCGTATTTATCATCACCAATTAAAGGATGACCAATACTCAAACCATGTACACGAATCTGATGGGTACGGCCAGACAGTGGTGAAGCGTAAACCAGTGTGCCATGCATGAAACGCTCTGCTACCTTCCACTGGGTTTTACTGTCTTTACCTTCTTTAGAGACACGAACCCGGCGCTCACCATTGGCCAGCTCATAACGGTGCAAAGGGGCATCAATCAGCTGTTGATCCAGGCTCACCTGCCCTTTGACAATCGCGGCATAGGTTTTTTTGATTTTGTGTTCACGCAATAAATCTTGCAGCGTTTTTAAAGTACTGCGTTTTTTACTGATCATCACCAGTCCCGAAGTATCGCGGTCAATACGGTGAATCAGTTCCAGATATTTCTTGCCGGTGGCTGCACGCAGTCCTTCAATCAGCCCATACGCCACACCACTACCGCCATGCACGGCAATCCCTGAAGGTTTGTTTATTACCATCAGGCCTTCATCTTCATACACCACTCGACTAAGCAGGCTTTGCGCCACTTTATCCGATACTGGTGCCGCCGTTTCATCTTTAGGCTCAAAACGAATTGGTGCAACGCGAATCTGGTCACCAATATTCAGTTTGGTTTCCGCCTTAACGCGCTTTTTATTGACCCGAACCTGTCCTTCACGGATTAAACGATAAATCCGACTTTTTGGTACACCTTTAAGTCTGGAAAATAAAAAATTGTCGATGCGTTGACCCAATTGATGCTCGTCCACTTCAAACCAGGTGACACTTTGCCATTCTTGCGTAGAATTCATACAGTTACGATGACCCAAAAAATACTAAAATTGATTAAAAACTGATCACTTGGGCTATGCTTTACACAAGAAAGATAAGCTTAGCCCATAGGCAGATGATGCAAGGTTTGATATAGTCAGCGCACGGATACCACCGTTAGTGTGAAAAAATTTAATTCCTTCAATATTTTTGAAGCTCAAAATTAAATTTCACAATTCACATTAAACACGGAAAGGTCCCTAAAGAATATGCCGACGCCGAAGGCTTATTATATCGGCAAAAAAGCAAACTGTTGCGTTTAATTGTACTTCGTACATAAATCAGTTTGCCCTAAAAAATATGTCGCCAACGTTAAGTTGGTTTTTAAACGTAAACTGATACACATCAGATTAGTCGCACCCTGAAGTTGTATTCAGGCTATAACGTTGATGCATTGGATCTGCACATAAAGCAACGATACGATGATAATTCCGTATCAAGACGCCCGATCATGAATTAATGAAGGGACGGTCTTCAAGCTACGTGACAGTGAAAGTTACTCACATCTAATGCACCGTTAGTCCGCCAGTGAATCGTTCAGGTGACTTTAATCGTTTATAAGATTGAAGCCGTATTGCCATCTTCAATACGTGAATCAAAAACCGAAGCCTAAAAAAAGGCCGGTAAAAAAAGCTCAGACCACAATTGCGTCATTTTGAGATCTGGGTGTTGATCCGTAATGTGTGATGTTCGCTACGTGTATAGCGATGTTTTGGTGTGTATCACTATTAGGTGTTACACCCATGAAACGTATGTTGATTAATGCAACACATGCCGAAGAGATTCGCGTTGCACTTGTCACTGGTCAGCGTCTTTACGATTTCGATCTAGAAAATCGTACCCGTGAACAAAAAAAATCCAATATCTATAAAGGTCATGTGACTCGCGTTGAACCTTCTTTAGAAGCTGTTTTTGTAGAGTATGGTGCAGGCCGTCAGGGTTTCCTGTCTATGCGTGAAATCGCAAACTCTTACTACAAGGCAGATCCTCGCCAAACTTCAAATATCCGCGAATTGATCACTGAAGGTACCGAACTTTTAGTACAAGTGGAAAAAGAAGAACGTGGCAATAAAGGCGCTGCCCTGTCTACATTTATCTCGCTTGCTGGCCGTTATTTGGTGCTTATGCCAAATAATCCGAAAGGTGGCGGTATCAGCCGTCAAATTTCCGGTTCAGTTCGTGAAGAATTGAAAGAAATGTTGGCCTCACTGAATATTCCTCGTGGTATGAGCGTGATTGTTCGTACTGCGGGTATTGGTCGCTCTCAAGAAGAATTGCAACTTGACTTGCAACACTTGATGGATCTTTGGGCACAAATCCAAAACACGGCTGGTTCTGGTCCATCACCAATGCTGGTACATCAAGAAGCCGGTGTGGTAACACGTGCAATTCGTGACTACTTACGTGATGATGTTGCAGAAATCCTGATTGACTCTGAACAAGCCTATAACGAAGCGTATAACTTCGTAAAAGCGGTTATGCCACGTCAAATCGACAAGCTCAAAACCTATACTTTAAATGAGCCTTTATTTGCTCATTTCGGTATTGAAAGTCAAATCCAGACTGCCTATGAACGTGAAGTAAAACTTCCTTCTGGCGGTTCAATCGTGATTGACCAGACTGAAGCTTTGGTGTCGATTGATATTAACTCGGCTAAATCGACTCGTGGTCACGACGTTGAAGACACCGCTTTAAATACCAACCTGGAAGCAGCCGAAGAAATTGCACGTCAACTGCGTTTACGTGATATCGGTGGCCTGGTAGTAATCGACTTCATCGACATGACTAAAGACCGCAACCAGCGCATGGTTGAAGCCAAACTTCGTGAAGCGACCCAAAGCGACCGCGCCCGTATTCAATTCGGTCAATTGTCCCGTTTTGGTTTAATGGAAATGAGCCGTCAACGCTTACGCCCATCGCTTGAAGAAGCAACCGGTTACGTATGCCCACGCTGTCATGGTACAGGTATGGTGCGTGATTTACGTTCTCTTTCCCTTTCGATTATGCGTAAAGTGGAAGAAATTGCACTTCGCGAACGTCATGGTGAAGTTCAGGTCGAAGTTCCGGTTGAAATCGCAGCATTCATGTTGAATGAAAAGCGTCATACTTTGGTGTATTTAGAACAGACTTCAAATGTCCGTGTAACCGTGTTGCCTCACCCGCACCTAGAAACACCGCATTACGAAATCACTTATAATGCTGAAGGTTTTGCACCAACCAGCTATGAACGTACCGAAGCAACACGTTCAAGCGAAAAAGAGTTGGGTTATGAATCTTCTGAATGGCATTTGGAAGGTGAGCAACAAGCTCAAGCTGCTGCGCAGGCACCTGCTCAGCAACAGGCTAAAAACCAAAACAACAAGCCACAACGTCGTCCACAACAAGTAGCTCAAGAAGTACAGCAATCACAACCAGCTCAAGTTGCGCCTGCTGCTCAAGCTTCATCAAGCCCATGTGCATGGCTAGAAAACCTGTTTGTGCAAAAGCAAGCTAAAACAGTTGATCAAGCACGTACTGCAAACAATGCTGCTGCTGCCATTGAACAAATGGTCAATGGTGGTGCGGTCAGCCGTGGTCAATTCGGTCAGGTTGTAACATCTGCGCCTACTCAGAGCGCACCACCGGTTGCCACTGCAAACAACAATGCTTACTTATCGCCAACTGCGCCTGTAACACAAAAACAGGAACAGCATGAAGTTGCAGATAAATATTCTGATAAAGAAGAAAAATCGCAACGTCACAACAAAAAGCGTAATAAGCCTAAAGAGCAACGGGAACAAACTCAGCACGACAATCAGCAAAACCAAGTGCATGAAGAAATTGTTCAGGTTTCTCGTCATGAGCAGCGTCAAGAACAACGTCCGGAACAGCGCCAGGATTCACGTGAAAACAAGCGCCCGACTCGACGTCAACACGCTGAACAGCAAAACGCCGATCAACAAGCAGAGCAAAATGCTGTGCCACGCCGTGACCGTCGTAACCAGCAACGTCCTGAACGCCCACATCGCCAGCGCGATCAAAGCGTATTGAACGAGCAGCCAGCACAACAAGCTGCACCTGCTGCGCTAGTGAATGAACAGCAACCTAAAGTCGAAGTGATTGATACACCTCGCCAGGATGTTCTTCCAACCGCATTGGTGATTAATATCGATCAGGCAAAAAGTGAAATTGTTGCATTAAATTCGGCACCTGCTGCAGTTGAAGCACCAATTACTCAGGCTGCTTCTGTAACAGTTGAAGCACAAGTGCCGGTCATCGAGAAACCAGTGGTCGTGCAGGAAGAAAAACCTGCTGCAGCTGAAACTCATGAACCACACAAGCCACGTCCTGCAGAAAAACGTGCCAGCAACGATCCGCGTATGCGTCGTCGCCAAAAACGTGAAGCTCAGGCAAGACAGGCTCAGGCGCCGAAGCTAAGCCCTTCTCAGGTTCCAACTTTGGGTCAATACACCGTGATCAGTCTCATTCGCCATGTCTATGGTGAAGATTGTTCAGTGCTGATTGAACAGTTTGGTTTAATTCCAACGTTCAACCGTGCCCTGGTGAAATTTACCGAGCAATATGCTGCAACACTCGCGACTCAGACAACTGAAGCACCAGCACAGCCGGTAACACGCGATGTAGCAGTTACAAAAGCCGCACCTGAAGCAGAACCTGCACCAGTGCTGGACTTGACACCACCAAAACCGGTGTCTGACAAACGTGTAGCAAATGATCCACGTGAACGTCGCCGTTTGGCAAAACAGGCTGCTGAACAAGCTTTAGAGCAAGCAAAGCAGGCGCATAGTCAACCTGAAACTGCTCCAGCTGAAGCAATGCCGGCCGAAACTATTGCTGTAACAGAAGCAGAAACAGCGCCAGCCGAAGTGGCCGAGCCTGTTGTGATTGAAGTAGTTGCTGAACCTACTGCAGAAACTGTTGTTGCTGCTGAAACGGTAATTGCTACAGAGGAAACCGAACAGGCTGCTGAACCAGTACAGGCTGAATTGGCGGTAGAAGCTGCTCAGGACGCACAAAATCAGGTCGAGCCAACTGCAGAAGCTGAAAAAACCGAAGGGGAAGATGGAGACAAACCTGTCCGTCCTCGTCGTCCTCGCGGTCGTCCACCAAAGAAAGCAACACCTGCAAATGAGTCGTAATTTGTTTTAAATTAGCTCTCGTGCAGTGAAATAAAAAAACCTAGTCATTCCGGTGGCTAGGTTTTTTTTGATACTTTTGTCGGATTAGGTTGATTGCACTAGATTGAAACGATTAAAAGACAAGTGTACAAATCACAGCAAGCGTATTGCGAACAAATAGACTGTATTGGATTATGAAAAAATAAATAGGATTCATATGAACCACACTACACCGAGCGATCTTATTGGTATTGCGGATGTTGCAGCAAAAATACCTAAATTCATCAGCAAAGTCCCTCATTTATTGAGTGGTCTCAAACAAGCCTATTTGCGTACATCCAATACTCCAGCAGGCTTGGGTATTGCCTTTGAAAAAGCGGTAAAACATAATCCGCACGGCATGGCTTTATTATTTGAAGATCAGAAATTCAGTTATCAGGAACTGAATGAATGGGCCAACCAAATTGGACACTTCTATTTATCGCTCGGTGCACAAAAAGGCGATGTGATTGCGGTGATGGTAGAAAACCGTCCGGAACTGATTGCCACAGTTATCGCCCTGGCAAAAATTGGCGTCACCTCTGCTTTGGTCAACACCTCACAAAGCGGTAAAGCACTGACCCACAGCATCAATCTGGTGAAGCCGATTGCCGTAATTGCCGGTGAAGAATGCCGTGCAGCTGTAGAAGACGTTCGTCAGGACCTAGAACTGGCAGCAGACCGTTTTCACTGGTTTGCCGATCAAGCCACACAGGTGGATGCCGGTAAAGCACCTCCGGGCTGGGCCAACCTTGCGGAAAAAGCCGACCAATTTCCAAAATTTAATACTCCGACCACGCACACCATTCAAGGTAAAGATGGCTTATTTTACATCTATACCTCAGGCACGACCGGCCTGCCTAAAGCGGTCATTTTCACCCATAGCCGCTGGACTTTGGCTTATGGCACCTATGGTCACGTGCTGGATTTAAAACCTGATGACGTCATGTACTGCACCCTGCCGCTGTATCATGCCACGGGTATTGTGGTGTGCTGGTGTGGCGTGATTGCAAGCAGTGCAACATTTGCATTACGCCGTAAATACTCAACCTCTGCCTTCTGGAAAGATGTCAAAAAATTTGATGCATCAGCCATCGGTTATGTCGGTGAACTCTGCCGCTATTTAATGGATGCTCCCCCATCTGAACTGGAAAAAGGTCACCGTGTCACCAAAATGATCGGTAATGGCATGCGCCCGAATATCTGGGATAAATTCAAGGAACGCTTTGGCATTGAAGAGGTACTTGAGCTGTATGCATCCAGTGAGGGTAATGTAGGCTTTAGTAACGTGTTTAACTTTGACAACACGGTCGGCTTCTCTCCAACACCTTATGCGATTATTGAATTTGATAAGGAAAGTAATCAGCCGGTGAGAGATGCCAAAGGCTGGTGTAAAAAAGTGAAAAAAGGTGAAGTCGGCTTACTGGTGGGCAAAATTACCCGCCGTTCACCTTTTGACGGCTATACCGATCCGGAAAAAAATAAATCAGTGATTATAAAAGATGTGTTTAAACATGGAGATGCTTTCTTTAATACCGGTGATCTGGTACGCGATATCGGTTTCCGTCATGCCCAGTTTGTAGACCGTCTCGGGGATACTTTTCGCTGGAAAGGCGAAAATGTGTCTACCACTGAAGTTGAAAATGTAGTCAGTGAATATGAAAAAATTGCTGAGGCAGTAGTTTACGGGGTAGAAATTCCCCATACCAATGGACGTGCCGGTATGGCAGCCATTACCTTGAATGCGGGTGCAGAATTAACTGCACAAGACTTAAAGCAAATGGCAAGCGAGTTCAAAAAATGTTTGCCAGCTTATGCTGTTCCGGTATTTTTACGTGTTCAGTCTCAAGTTGAAACGACAGGCACATTTAAATATCAAAAGAATACCCTCAAAGAACAGGCTTTCAACCCCAACAAGACCGAGGATCGTTTACTGGTCCTTCTGCCAAATGCGACAGAATATTGTGATTTAACTGCGGAAATCTTCAGCAATATTCAAGCCTATCAATACCGTTTCTAATTGCAGAACCGCTATTTTTTTATAAGATTAGGCAAATTTGTTGTATTTATAATCAAACATCAACAAGTTTGCTAATTTTTACTTGCGCTCGTTTGATAACTTGCTACAATACGCTCCATCAAAACGAAGTGGTGTTGAGAAAACTCTTTCTTTTCTTGCACTGCACATTCGGACAAGTTCTGAATGTTGGTTCAGGGTCGTTAGCTCAGCTGGTAGAGCAGCGGACTTTTAATCCGTTGGTCCCGCGTTGAGCAGCGGACTTTTAATCCGTTGGTCCCGCGTTCGAATCGCGGACGACCCACCACTTATTTTGATTGATCTAGAGATGGGTCGTTAGCTCAGCTGGTAGAGCAGCGGACTTTTAATCCGTTGGTCCCGCGTTCGAATCGCGGACGACCCACCATCTTTCCAAAGGCTTCTGACATGAAGCTTTTTTAGCTTTTAAAGCACATTTTCTGAATGGGTCGTTAGCTCAGCTGGTAGAGCAGCGGACTTTTAATCCGTTGGTCCCGCGTTCGAATCGCGGACGACCCACCATTCTTTCTTAGGGCTTCTTTCTGTACTACAATAGAAACGAAACCTGCAATATTCCGACCAAGACAAACCACACCGTTTCGGTTGATTCGCCATTCTCGAAATTTTGCTAGACCGATGTTGCAAAACACAATGCTTCAATGCATCTGTAAAAAATCTTCGATTTTTTTTCTTGCACTCGGGTGAACCCTTAAAGCGATGCTTTAAGTTCACTAATCCTTGCTCAGGGTTGTTAGCTCAGTTGGTAGAGCAGTAGACTCTTAATCTATTGGTCGAGGGTTCGAGCCCCTCACAACCCACCAGATTTTTTATTATTCATCTTATATCCACACGCCCATATAATAAAAAGTGCTCCACATTTACAGCATTTCTCCCCCTCTTGAATTGCAAGTCTGGTTAAATGAAAACACCATCCAATTTTTCTTTAACTGACTTTCTCTTTAACCAAACGATATGCCTGTTGTGGAAAGGGATTGCCTTCGGCAAAATATTGCTCGTTTAAGACAGAAGCATGCGCAATCTTGTCCAAATCCATGACCAGATTTTGATCTTTATCAATATCATAGAAAAATTCCACCCCATTTGAGCGATGCAAAATCACCTGATGATTTTGCCTATCATACGACCAGTGATCTTGCCGATGATACAGATTTGAAGCGAAGCTGATTTGCCCCGAATGGATCAGGGTGCGATGGGCAATTCCATCCTCCTGTAAATTAATAATATAATCTGCTGTACCATCTTTACATCTGACAAAAGGATCATCACAACTGATCGTGGCTTGATAACGGCCAATATAAGGCTCGGCACAGTCTGGAATGGCTTTTTTGATTCTAGATTCTGCCTGTTCCACCGGAACAGTCGCCCGCCCTGCAACATCAGTCAGGCTTCTAGCCTGCTCATCGCTATTCGTTGGAGTTTCTTTTTTGATTTGTTGCGCGACAGAGTCTTCTAAAGGCTTATTGCAACCCACCAAAGCTGCACAAATCACCCCCAAGAAAAAACCACAATAATTCGCTTTTCGAAACACCGCTCTCCCTCCTGAGAGTTAAATTTTATTTGGCTGTCCATAGCCATATTTGCCGATGTACACAATAAAGACTAAAGCACGGATCATCATTTTACCCTCATACATATGGGAATATTTTGTTGATTTTTATTCATATAAATCAACTTATTCAACAAAACATATCTTAAATGACGACCTCTCAATTAAGCCCTTAGCTTTACATAAATTAACTATTTTTTATGGCATGCCCCTTTAAAAAGAAGGGTTCATCTCCATTTTTTTATTACAGGCATGTTGTTTTAACTGCTTTGTTATTTTTATTAAGGAGACCTAGATGGCCAATGTTGGTTTATATCGCTCTAAGCGTCAGAACATGATTGCAGGTGTAATGGGCGGTATTGCTGAACGTTTTGGTTGGAATGCGACTTTACTGCGCATTATTTTCGTTCTGGTTTCTGTCATGAGCGCAGCATTCCCGGGAATCTTGGTGTATTTAATTTTGTGGCTGGTGATCCCTAAACAGCCCAATACCATGTTTGGTCAGGCATCAGCCTATAACAACCCGATCCGCACGGTAAATCCAGATCAAAATCGCTAACATCACGTTGAACTCCATGAGTTGAGTTCGTTTTATGCTACGACTTTTCCCCCCAATCAGTCGTAGCTTTTTTTTTTTGCTTCATTTCTGCTTTATGCCGCTACATTCAACTGCTGGTTCAATGCCGCAATTATATCGGCACGGCTAATAATGCCGACCATTTTCTGTTTTTCCACCACAGGAATATAGTTAAATGAACGCTCGACAAAATAAGGCACCAGGTCCTGAATCGGTTGCTCCGGCTTTACCGTCACCACCTGGCGCACCATAATATCCTTGACCTGACGCTGCCAGGTGGTTCTTAAATCGGTTGCACGTTTAAACCATTCCACCACTTCATATAAAGCCAGCGTACCAACCAGTTGCTGCTGGGCATTGATCACAGGCAGACTCATTAAATTCATGTGTTTGAATTTATCCAGTGCAGAATGGATATCATCATTTTCATTCAAGCTAATCACATCTTTGGTCATGATGTCCTGACACTTAAACTGGCTCATGCCCCGAGCATTGGCTTTTTCTTGGGCTGCTAAAATAATTTTTTGCAGGTCATATTCACTAATATCCAGCAGCTCGGTCTGCTGATCCAATGTGGCCTGAATATCTTGCGGTTGAATGGTGACTTTTTGCGTGGGTGTCGGGTCTTGAGAACGCTGGTTGATCTGGGCGACTTGCGGATACTGTTTTCCTAAAAGACGGTTAAAGATAATCGCTACAAACATCAACAGGACCGAATTTAATAAAACCGGATAAAAAATAAAATAATATCCCAGCTCATGGACCGCTTCGCCACCTAAAACCGCAGTAATCGCCACTGCCCCACTCGGTGGATGCAATGAATCGGTGGTCATCATCAGAAAAATAGACAATGCCACCGCCACACTAAAGGCTTCTGTCAGGTTTGGAATATAGGCCGCACAGGTCACCCCAATGACTCCTGCAATGATATTTCCAATCACCATATTCCACGGCTGTGCCAAAGGACTGGCAGGCACGGCAAACAATAATACTGAAGATGCACCCATCGGCGCGATATACCATGCATTGATATCTCCCAACACCCACCAGCTTATGAAAGATGAAAGTGTCAGTCCAAGTAATGCACCCAGACCGCATAGCAGACGATCTTTCAGAGGAAGAATCTTGAAATTGGGTTTTAGGGTATTTAGCCATTCGAGTCGGGAATGAAACACAGCACGCCTTTTATTGTTTTGGGGAAGAAGTTGCAAATTATAGAATGCTAATGATTAAAGATGTATTTATTTTATATCTTATATTTATCAATAAATCTGTGAATCATTTTTAAACAGCTGATTTCTTGTCCTGAAACCTTTGCCACACCTTTGCAAAATCCTTATACTTAGAGCCAATTTTTCTCTAATTTTAATGGATGCTACATGAGTCGCGCCATATCGCATATTGATACATTTCAAGGCTTAATTCTTGCCTTACAAAACTACTGGGCTGAACAAGGTTGTGTAGTGTTACAACCTTACGATATGGAAATGGGTGCAGGGACATTCCACACTGCAACTTTCCTACGTGCTTTAGGGCCAGAAACATGGAACGCGGCTTACGTACAACCTTCACGTCGTCCGAAAGATGGCCGTTATGGTGAAAACCCGAACCGTTTACAACATTATTATCAGTTCCAGGTAGTGCTTAAGCCAAACCCGGACAATATCCAACAATTGTATTTGGATTCCCTCAAAGCCATTGGTATTGATACCCTGACTCACGACATCCGTTTCGTGGAAGACAACTGGGAATCACCAACCCTCGGTGCTTGGGGCTTGGGCTGGGAAGTCTGGCTAAACGGTATGGAAGTGACCCAGTTCACTTACTTCCAGCAAGTCGGTGGTGTTGAATGTTACCCGGTAACAGGCGAAATCACTTACGGTCTGGAACGTCTGGCCATGTACCTGCAAGGTGTAGATTCAGTTTACGATCTGGTCTGGACCAAAGGTCAGTTCGGTACAGTGACTTACGGTGACGTATTCCATCAAAATGAAGTGGAACAATCGACCTATAACTTTGAATATGCACCAGTCGACAAAATGTTCGAGCTGTTCGACTTCTACGAGGCTGAAGCAACTCGCCTGATAGAAGCTGAACTGCCATTACCAGCCTATGAACAGGTGATTAAAGCATCACACAGCTTTAACTTACTGGATGCTCGCGGTGCGATTTCGGTGACTGAACGTCAACGTTATATTTTACGTGTCCGTACATTGGCACGTGCCATTGCACAAAGTTACGTGGCAGCCCGTGCGAAACTGGGCTTCCCAATGGCAGAACCACATTTACGTGACGAAGTATTGGCGCAGTTAAAAGCACAAGTTGAAGCAGAAGCAGCTCAAGCAGAAAAAGCAGCGGAGAACAAATAATGTCTAAACATACTGTTTTATTTGAACTTGGCTGTGAAGAACTTCCACCGAAAAGCTTAAAAAAATTACGTGATGCCCTTCAGGCAGAAACTGAAAAAGGCTTAAAAGATGCGGGTCTGGCTTTCGACTCAATTGAAGCTTATGCAGCACCACGCCGTCTGGCATTGAAAATTGTTAATGTGGACGGCGCGCAAGCCGATACGCAAAAACGTTTTGACGGCCCTGCAAAACAAGCAGCATTTGATGCTGAAGGTAACCCGACTAAAGCCCTAGAAGGCTTTATGCGTGGTCAAGGCATCACTGTTGATCAAGTATCGACTTTCCAGGCGGGTAAAGTTGAAAAAGTGTGCTACTTAAAAGATGTCAAAGGTCAAAGCCTAGACGTACTTTTACCACAAATTTTACAAGCTGCTTTAGACAACCTGCCAATTGCTAAACGCATGCGTTCTGCGGCTAGCCGTACCGAATTCGTACGTCCAGTTAAATGGGTAGTGTTACTTAAAGACAACGACGTGATTGATGCAACTATTCAGGATCACAAAGCAGGCAACGTGACTTATGGTCACCGTTTCCATGCGCCTGAAGCCATTAGCTTAGCCAATGCAGATGAATATCTACCTAAATTAAAAGCAGCGCATGTTGTGGCGTCTTTTGAAGAGCGTCAAGCGATCATCGACCAGCAAGTCAAAGCACTAGCTGATGAAGTCAATGCCATTGCCATTGTGCCTGCTGACCTTCGTGACGAAGTGACTGCATTGGTTGAATGGCCTGTTGCGCTTCGTGCCAGCTTTGAAGAACGCTTCCTTGCAGTGCCTCAAGAAGCGTTGATCACGACAATGCAGGACAACCAAAAGTACTTCTGTTTGGTAAATAGCGACAACAAACTTCAACCGTACTTCATTACTGTGTCGAACATTGAGTCGAAAGACCCGACCCAAATCATTGAAGGTAACGAGAAAGTTGTTCGTCCACGTTTATCGGATGCTGAATTCTTCTTCTTGCAAGATCAAAAGCAACCGCTGGCATCGCGTAAAGAGAAACTGGCTAACATGGTGTTCCAAGCTGAATTGGGTACACTTTGGGACAAATCGACACGTATTGCAAAACTGGCTGTCGCATTGGCTCCAATCACGGGTGCTAACGCTTCCGATGCTGAAAAAGCTGCCCTGCTTGCAAAATGTGACTTAACTTCTGAGCTTGTGGGTGAATTCCCTGAACTTCAAGGTATTGCGGGTACTTACTACGCACGTATTGAAGGCGAAAATAATGAAGTTGCAGAAGCATTAGGCGAGCAATACTTACCTAAATTTGCCGGTGACGTTTTACCGAAAACCAAGACTGGTACAACCATTGCTCTTGCCGACCGTTTAGATACATTGACCGGTATTTTCGGTATTGGTCAAGCACCTACAGGTTCTAAAGACCCGTTTGCACTTCGTCGTTCTGCCATTGGTATTCTTCGTCTAGTGACTGAAAACGAGCTTGATGTGTCGATTGAAGACCTGATCAAACTTGCATTAGCTGCATATGGCGATGTATTGAAAGATCACGACAAGACTTTGGCAGATGCAGTTGCATTCCTGGAAGGTCGTTACCGTGCGAAATACGAAGACCAAGGCGTTGCAGTTGATGTGATTCAAGCTGTTCAAGCATTGTCGCCAAAATCACCTCTTGATTTTGACAAGCGTGTAAACGCAGTAAATCACTTCCGCGCGTTGCCTGAAGCGGCTGCACTTGCTGCTGCGAACAAGCGTGTTGCCAACATTCTTGCAAAAGAAGCAACACCTGAAGGTGCTGTGGTTGAAGTGAACCTGGTTGAAGATGCTGAAAAAGCATTATTCGCCGAACTTGCGAAAATCACACCTGTGGTTGAGCCATTATTTGCTGCGAAAGACTACACTGCTGCGTTGTCTGCTTTAGCTGCACTTCGTGCGCCTGTCGATGCATTCTTTGACGGCGTAATGGTGATGGCTGATGATGCTGACTTGAAAGCAAACCGTTTACGTATGCTTGCCCAGCTTCGTGGTTTATTTACTGCGGTTGCGGATATTTCGGTGCTTCAGCACTAAGTTGTAGCTAAAATAAAAAACCCGCTTTAGAGCGGGTTTTTTTGTTTATACTTTATTTAATAACTTTTCATTTTGCTTCATTAAGTCATAAGCATCTTTTAAATGAGGAGATAGAGCCTTCTCAAAACGTACAATATTATCTATATGCCATTTGCTAATTTCACCCCAATTATTTTTATCATAACCATCAAAATTCTGTGAGTATTGAATCCTACAAGATTTCTTTCCAACCAATTCTAGCCATTCAAGTTTATGACTAAAAACAGATTCAATCTCTTCTTTTTTGCTGAATAAATATTCAAATATAACAGTATTAACCTCTGGTTCTGAAGGCGAAATAGTCATTTCTACTCTAATTGCCTTTTTACCGAAAATTAAGCTATATGGCATTCCTGCAACCCCTGATCCCGCATTTATCCATTGATCAGTTGTAGGACTAATATTATCAAACCTTCTAAAATCAGATTTTTTGAGCTCTTCCAATAAATATTGCCAATATTCTTTCCTAATAATCTGAGCTTGAGTGACTTCATTTTCAGTGATTTTATCTTCAATACCTTTCTTAGCTAAACCAATCATAAATGCTTGGCTGTCTACTGGAGGCAATATTCTTTCAACGGTTAAAAATTTATCTTGTTGATAATAATATGGTGTCACTTTAAAGCACTGACAATCTAAACCATATTGGCTCATTAACCACAACATAGTATTAGTAACTTCTTTTCTATAATTTGCAGCAACTAAAATTATTCTCTGACTCCCAGCTTTATTAAGCTGAATTTCGCTAATATCAGCATCTAAAAAGTTACATATAAGTTCTTCTGCATTACCATTACCAGATTTATTTAAATAATCTTGAAATATCTTCACAACCTCTTTCGTGTCTAAATTAGAGCAATATCCAGCATACTTTAGTGCCTGCCAAACTACATCCCTACCAGAATCATCTAGTTTATTTTCAATTATTACTAGATTCTTATTTTTGTCTAATGCAAGTAAATCCAAACGCTCATTTGTATCATCAAACCCAGCAAATTCCTTTTGAATTATCAATAAATCTTCCCCTAACACGTTAGGGCTTTTTGCCAACCACTCTTGCAGATGTTTCCGCTCTTGAATTCCTAAATCAGTAAAAGTCGCTTTTGTTACTTGCTCAATAGTGTTTTCATCTGAATTAATTCTATACATAAAGCCCTCAAATTAACCTTTCTCAAAAAAGAATAATTTTATTTTATATCATCAGTTTAGATTAATAAAAAAATGACAACTATAGTCAAGCTAAATCCAATTCCCTATACTCAAGCTAACAACACTCAACAAGAAAGAATCATATGAAATTTAAAACGATTATTTTGACTGGTCTTGCGGGTATTGCTCTTACAGCGTGTACAACTGCGCCAAAAATCCCCCAACTGGAAGCAGGTGTATTACAAGAAGTTCAAAATCTGAAAGTCTATCCAGACACAGTGGATAACAAAGCCAAACTGACTAAATTTATTGATAAATGCGTGATTGAATTTACTGGCAACCTCAAAGCAGGAAAATCCATAGAACACTGGTCATTTAAAGGCAATACCCTGATTTCAGGTGGCGCAACCACCTTTGCTCAAGACGGTTCAAGCACAGCCAATAATTTTGACCTGCATAGCCCAGAAGTACAAAAAAACTTCCTTGCCCTGCGCCATCATTTCCATAAAGATGCCTTGGCCCAATGTAACTAATGCCCTCCGTCAGAATCACTGAATCTATTGGGACTTGGTGATTCTTTCTTTATACAGTCAAAGAGATAGAGAAACCAAACTTCTAACTGTATGGCTTAAAGCAGCATGACTCTTATAAAATAATAAAAATCAAAAACATATATAATTTAGTTTGTAAATTATTTTCACATATTGAGGCAGATTGTTATTCGGTGTTGCGAAAACGTGTGAATTTAATCTCTGATTCCAAACTCCCGCATTAAACTGGTTATGATGGTGCTCTTATAACTCGGTAAACACTCGAGTTTTATCATGCAAGGATAAATCGGGCTATGAAAACAATCAGAACAATAATGATGAGCACAGCACTTTTAGCTTGTACTCCCCTTTTTGCTAACCCGGACACCACAGCAACTTCAGAGCTAAAAGTTAAATACAATGATCAAAATACTGCTGACCACATGCATGGCAGTCAAAAAGGGATGAGTAAAACTCGAACTGCAAAGCCAGACTCCCAAGAAAATATTCAGAACTTTGCCGCTGAAAATGCTATCCCAAGTAAAAATAGCAACCATTCACATCCCAGCAATATGGATATTAACGGTCAAACCCATGCGGAACTGAATCCGTATTCTGAAAAAGCAGCTTCAGCCGATCCCACTCAGAAAATTGAAAAATAAGGTATCTTTTTAAATAACTGTATAAAAAGCTCATTTTCACGAGCTTTTTTTCTTGGATAAAACAATCGGAAGATTGAGCTTAAATGTAATGAATCTGTATTAATTTGGCCACATTTCACATTTTCCCCTCAATTCACTCTTAGAATAAAATCCAATAGAAAATTGAATTAGATTGCAGCCATTACTCGAACAGGAATTATCCTTACAATGAACATGATGAAAACGGTATTGATTACAAGTGTCATTTTGGCATCCACCTCTGTTTTGGCTCAAACCAGTACCGCAGCTCCAGCACACAGCCACCCTGCACCTTATGGGGATAACCCCAATATCTTTAAAGTGCTCGGCTATAAGGCTCAGCAGAAGGTTCAGAACACGGCGGAAAAGGTGGATACCGCGGCACAAAAAGGGGTGGCCAAAGTCAAACCCAAAGTCGAAAATGCGTGGGAAGACACCAAGGATTTTGCCACTGAAAAATCAGCCATTGCCAAAGAAAAGTCACAACACGCAGCAGCCACGGTCAATCAGAAAATAAATGAAACTAAAGATCATATTATTGGCAGTCCAAATGATCAGCCTGCACCGATTATTTCGCATCCACTCAGTGAGTCTTCAACCAGTAATTAATTTGCACCTACATATGACTGGCTGCTCAAGTACAAGCTGTATAGGAAAACCAACGCCGATTTATAAATCAAGTTGATTATAAGCAATCAGCCTCTGTGTGAGAGGCTGATTGAAAAGATAAATTAATTGACCTGTCGAATCGGTTGTCCTGCTTTAAAGGCCACTACATTCTGCTGCATTTGCTGCACAATCCGTTGCCGTGCATCGACACTGCCCCATGCACTATGCGGAGTAATGATCAGGTTGGGAATATCATCTGCTAACAGCACATTACCTTGTTTAGGCGGCTCAACCGTGAGCACATCGGTTGCTGCCCCGGCAATTTTGCCCTGACGCAAGGCATCAGCCAACGCGGCTTCATTGACGATTCCACCGCGTGCACAGTTAATTAAAAATGCGCTTGGTTTCATGGCATCGAAAGCTTGGGCATCAATTAAATCACGGGTATCGTCAGTTAAGGGACAATGCAGACTCAGGAAATCCACTTGCGGCAACAGTTCTGCAAAAGGCACACGGCTCGCATCAGTTGGACGGTTCGGCAATGAGCCGACCAAAACCGTCATGCCAAAAGCTTCAGCCAGTTTCGCTACAGCCTGACCCAATTCCCCATAACCGACAATACCCAGCGTTTTGCCAGACAACTCGATAATGGGGAAATCCAGCAGGCAGAACTGTGAAGCCTTATTCCACTCGCCTTGCTTTACGGCACGGTCGTATTTGAGTAATGACGTTGCTAAGGCCAGCATTAAGCTTAAAGTATGCTGTGCCACTGCCGCAGTGCCATACCCCTGACAGTTGCATACCACAATGCCTTGTTTACGTGCCTGAACCAGATCAATATTATTGGTGCCTGTTGCGGAAATTAAAATCAGTTTTAACTGTAGACATTGTTGCAGGGTAGCAGCATCAACCACGACTTTATTACTGATAATGACCTCTGCCTCTTGTACACGTTCGAGCAGCTGTGCCTGGGTCGTCGTTGGAAAAAGTTTCAGCTCATCAAATACAGTTTCAAGCTGACTGAAATCCAGATCATTTTTATCCAGCGATTCATAATCTAAAAATACGGCTTTCATGCTGCTTCCCTTGGCTGAGTTTGATGAATATCTAAAAATTATTGCCCAGACATTAAAAGCCAGTTTTACATTCTTTTTCAACCAAATTTAGAGATGAAAAATACAAAACCCACTATTTAGTGGGTTTGTTGATATGCAGCTGAATTGACTTGTAGATTTCATAAAATACATAAATTGCCAGGGCAAACACCACAAGCATTCCCCCGCCCATAATGATATAAGTCGGATCTAGACTGTCTGCGAAAGCATAGCAAGGTATGAATATAGAGATGAGGGTTAAAAGTACAGCCGGTATAAAATCACGTTTCATCCTGAAGCACCCGTTATTTATTGTTTAATTTTGAGTCATAAGAACTTGCCTTACCGTTCTATCTTAGACCGATTTAAAGATAAAGAAAGTGATCAAAATTAAAACAAATTGGGGTGCATGCTAAACCCTGAATCTATAGGCTATAGCGCAGATAACGGGTCAGGCTGGGTCACAAATTGCGCAGTTTCAGGAGCATCTTCCACAAACTCATGACTACCATATTCGTTATTGCTCAAGTTTAAATGCTTATAACTAAGCAGATAAAAATCACTATATTTTTTAATGACCAAGGGATGCATCCCAGCGGCTAAAGCTTCCTGTTCCCTGAACAGTTTCATCACTTGCCGGTCATTCATGGCCACGATAAAACGTTCGTCATTCATTGAAATGTGTACCAATCCACTGCCCTTGGCAAAGATCGGCATCAGAAATTTATGATTCAGGGCGATGGCACTGGCCGCATAGCTTTCAATCTTCTGGCTAATCACATTAAATACCAGACCATGACCAAAACAGTCCAGTAACTGACTGCGATTTTCCTGCGGCAAATTGACCTGTATGCCCAATTTCAGTAAATCTTGCTGACTGACCTGTTTATTGCGCAGCAATTCCCTGAGTAAATTATTCTTTAACTTGGCATCAAAAAACTGGCTGTCCAGCTGCAAATCATTATTCACCAAAATCGAACCCAAGGCATTGCGGTGTCGGGGCAACAGGTTTTCAATGACTTTACGATAGTAAAACTTGCTGTTCTTTTTCACCTGACGGATTTTGCGATAAAAATAGCTAGCATCAAACTCATGCAATAAAAAGTCATGCAGCAGTTCTGAATTGGCCAGTACCGCAATGGCATCGTGTCCGGTAAAAGGCAGGTTCAGGGTCTGAATTTTTGGCAGCACCTGTTCAAGTTTTAAATAATGCGCACGGTCTTCTGGACAGTAAGGGTCATAGACCACAATATATTCACGTTCCGCTGCAACATCCTGAGGCTGAATGCGCATATAGGCATTCTGTTCAGGATGAAAGAACATGTTATAGCGCGGGTCTTCGACTTCTTCAGGATTGATGGAATACTGCGGCACCAGCGCCACTACGCGCTTTAAATCCAGAAGATTGGAATACTTGATAACCGCATACCCGCCCATGGAACCACCATAGCCAATCCGGGTTTTAAACGGTGCAATCAGTTCCTGAATTTGGGCAAACATCTCGCGCATCGAACTTTCAGGAAACCAGGATTTCTGCTTCGGCATAATGCCAATCACGTTAAAGTTATACTTATGCAGTGATTTTTCCGCATTAATCGACAGTCCTTTGGCGCGGGTAATTAAATCGCCAAAAGAAAAAATCAGTTCATCCGATGAGCCTTTCAGAAAGATTGCACGAATTTGTTCGTCTTCAAAAATAATGTGTTTATCCATTTCCACACCGAAGCAAATCGGCCCTTTATCAGAATCAATGCTACAAATAGACACCTTGCCTATTTACGAAAAGCGAATATGTTATTTTATAGATGCCATGAAGATTAAAAAGCGCAAAATATGACACAATCACTTCATCCTGCTGCTCAAAAAGGCTTCAGTTCTGCCGCTGAACTTTATCAACAAGTTCGTCCGAGTTATCCACAAGACATCGTCAATTGGCTACGTGATCAGCTCCAACTGGGTGAACAGTCGCAGGTGGTTGATCTGGGTGCAGGTACTGGCAAATTCTTACCTTACTTAAAACAGCTGACCTCACACATCATTGCCATTGAGCCAATTCAGGCCATGCTGACACAATTGCAACTCACCTATCCCGACATTAAAACGCTACAGGCGTCGAGTGAATCTCTGCCTTTAACCGCCCATAGTATAGATGCTGTGGTCTGTGCACAATCCTTTCACTGGTTTGCCAATCTTGAATCATTAACACAAATTCATCGAGTGCTCAAACCGGCCGGACATCTGGCACTAATCTGGAATCAGCGCGATGTTCAGGTCGACTGGGTCAAAGCACTGGCAGACCGTATTGAGCCGTTGGAGGGCAATACGCCACGTTATCATAACGGTCAATGGAAAAAAGTCTTTGAACAGCAAGCCTTGTTTCAATTACAAAATACCACAACGTTTCAGCAGCAACATGTCGGCACTGTGGAACAGGTCGTGTCTAAACGCCTGCTCTCTACCAGTTTTATTGCCGCCATGTCAGCACACGAACAGCAGCAGTTAAAAGCTGAATTTGAACAGATCGTTTTAGAGTATACAGGCAAGCATCCTCAAGATGAAATCGCATTCCCCTATGTGACCTATGCCTATGACTTTAAAACACTCGATCAAAAATAAAGGAACCATCATGATGCAACGTCAATTCAAACATTTTGCTCTTCCTGTTTTACTGTGCTCAAGTGTACTGATGACGGCCTGTAATGACCGTGACGGTACTCCATCTCCAAATGATAAAGTTCAATCTGAAGATAAAGTGATGCAGGAGCTGATTACTGAACCGGTGAAAGCCTTTGAAAAAACCCCGGATGATCCGCATGATATCGCCATGCTGACTGACTTTGACACGCGTTTTACCCAAATGAGCGATGAAATGGAAGATGAACTGGTGAAAATGCAGGAGAACGGTTCGCTAACAGAGGAATTTGCCTACAACCGTAAACGTGACAATATCCAGTCTGCCCTGAACATGCTCAAACAACTGAATTTAAAAACGCAACAGGGACGCTATATTCAGGGGCTGATGGCGGAATACTGGCAAGCTCAAGCCAAACTTTATGATGAGCACAAAGATAAAAAAGCAGAACCCATTAAAAATTCAGCAGATCAAGCCAAAGGCTTGGGTGAATTTTTACATGCTCAGGAACAACTGGAACACTGGCAATCACAATATCCTGACATGAAACAAGCCGAAACAAAAAAAGCTGAAGTAGCCAAATCCGGGACAACTGAATCTGGCTATTAAAATTTTGTGCGTAAAAAAGGGATCATTTGATCACTACTGTCCCATAATTAAAGTCCAGGTGTTAGATTCGCGAGTGTGGCAGGGATGCCACACATTCTCCATCACGACAGGATGTCGTGTATGGGGAATAAAGACTTTTGCCTACTTTTGGTCTGTCAAAAGTAGGGTTTAGCCTACACAAAGCGACTTAAACTCATAAAGAAAAGACAAGGCTGTAAAAAATAAATATCAAATACTTAAAAATAACAGGTCATCATGTTGATTCATTACTGAAATAAAATTCAAATTATGGGACAGCACTGATCATTTGATCCCTTTATCTTTTAATCTCAGGCTTCAGCATGACTAAGGCCGCTCGTCATGCTGTGGCAGGCCATCACAAATGCTATCCCACTCCGCTTTGGATGCCACAAAAATATGTTGCGTCGGCTTTTGCTGCAGCGGTGTATCCAGCGTGCCGATTCTTAAACGATACAGATCGGGCGTATCGGTTTTAATGCTAATAATCGGCGAGCCACAATCGCTACAGAAACAACGCTGGGTCGTTTCGGTGGACTGAAATTTTTTCAGTAAATGTTCACCTTGCACAATGAGAAAATCGGCTTTTCGAATTGGAGCATTGCTGGCAAAGGCCGTCCCATTGGCCTTACGGCAACGTTGGCAATGACATTGCACGATGTCGCCAATTTCGCCCCGAATTTCATAGCGAAAACCGCCACACAAACAACTTCCTGTATATCGCTTTTGTTCTGACATAACTGCTGCATTTTTTATAAGGATTGAATCTGCAACTTAGCATGCTTTAAATCACAGTTCAAAACCGGCTGCATAATGCACTGTTATTTTTGTGCAGCCAGATAGGCATGCACACCCTCGCCTGCAGCACGACCTGTCGCAAAACAGGCGGTAAGCAAATAGCCTCCAGTCGGTGCATCCCAGTCCAGCATTTCGCCACAACAAAACACATGCGGATTGGACTTCAATTGCAACTGTTCCGATAGAACATCGCGTTTTACCCCACCCGCACAGCTAATCGCTTCTTCGATCGGACGGAATCCCGCTAAAACAACAGGCAAATGCTTGATCTGCTGGGCTAAAGCCAGCGGATCGTTCCATACGTCTTTTTTAACCAGTTCACGCACTAAATTGGCCTTGGCTACATCCAGTCCCGCCTTACGCCAGACATTACTTAGTGACTGCTTTTTACTTGGTTGTAATTTTTTCGCCAATTGCTCCATGCTTTGCTCGGGGATTAAATCTAGATACAGCTGCATGGTCTGGCCCTGTTTGAGCTGCTGACGCAGTGCACGCCCTTGCTTATAGATCAGCCCGCTTTCCAGGCCATAATGGGTAATCACAATATCCCCCATGCTTTTAGCCTGATCATCCACCCAAGCTTCCACACGTTTTAAAGGCTGGCCAAATACCGGCTGCATAAACTTGGACCAGGTACGCTCCACCCCGGCATTACTGGCCTGAAAGGCTTCAATGTCCTGCGCGGGCAACCATTGCTGCCAGGCACCGTCACTGCCCAGTTGAGACCAAGATACCGCGCCACAAGCCATAATGATGGCATCAAAACCCTGTTCGCTTTCTTGCTGGGTGGTTAAATCCCGGATACACAATTGCTGAGCCTTTAAATTCAACACCTGATGGCGATAATGAAATATCACCCCCTGTTCAGCCAGACGTTTCAACCAGGCACGCAGTAAAGGTGCGGCCTTCATTTCAACCGGAAACACCCGTCCTGAGGAGCCGATATAGGATTCAATCCCCAAACCCTTCATCCATTGCTGAATCCAGTGGGCATCCCATTTTTTTACCCAAGGCGCCAGCCATTCTGCCTGGTCATAACGCTGAATAAATTGCTCAATCGGCTCGGCATGGGAAATATTCAGCCCGGTTTTACCTGCCATCAAAAACTTGCGTGCGGCAGATGGCTTTTGTTCATAGACATGAATTTGGTAATCATATTGGCTTAACAGTTCCGCGGCCATTAAGCCGGCAGGACCTGCTCCAATAATTGCAACACGCTTTTTCATAACCGACTCATTCAGCGTTTTTCACATCAGCTTCTGATGCTACAGCTTGAACCGGATTCTGCCCTTGCAAAGGCATAAAATCATCAAAACGTGTCGTATAGCTTTCAGGTTTGCTGATGATCAGTTGCTGACACAATTCACCACGCTCCAGATACTTAATTTCAAAATGGGTACGTGCCGATGTAGCTGGAATCACTTCTTTAACAAAAGGTAATTTCCAGACATCGATTAACTGTTGCTGTGCTTCTGCAATATATTCAGGAATATTACTGGCCAAAGTGACTGTTCCACCCGGCAGTAAGCGTGACAGTAAAAATTCAAAAAATGGCATGTTTAACCAGCGTTGTGCCGGATTATGCGGTTCTGGATTGGGATAGAGAATAAAAAACTGCTGCACTTGAGCAGGCAATAAGGCATGTACTATCCACGGCATGGCATCGGCATGAATCGCCTGTAAATTCGTTTGTCCTTCCAAGGCATGCTGTTTTTGCATGGCCAGATATTTTTCACGTGTGCGCTCAATGGCAATCAATTTTTTTTCAGGATTTTGAGCTGAAAATAGCAAGGCATGTTTACCTTTACCCGCACCAATTTCCACACAAACGGGATCTGGGCGAATCATTTGAAAATCACGAGGCGCATGCATACGCTGTGCTTGAAATTGACGAATTGGCATAATCAGATCAAACTAACAAAAATCCGCTCAAGTCTAGCAAGAGCAACTGTATTTGCCTAATTGAATCCTTATTTTTCTTCGGAGAATAACATGCCGCGTACTTTTCCGTGTCCACGCTGTGGCAAACCATCCACCTGGGAAGGCAATGAATTTCGTCCTTTTTGTTCAGAACGTTGCAAAATGATTGATCTGGGAGCCTGGGCCAGTGATGAATATAAACTGCCGACTCAGGATGCACCGCAAGCAGATAATAGTGGCGAACACGATGAATTTTAATCGTCTTGCGTGATCCGCAGGAAAACTTGTCTAAAGGTGGATAAAATGGATGGATCCACCTTAGTCAAATGGATTGGAAAGCATGTTTTTATATTCTAAAACCAAAAGAATAATACAAAAAATCAGAAGGATACCAATCGCCGTGATGAGCAAATCCTGACTATAAATCCCCAAACCCAAACATGCCAACATGAGAATAGTAAATATAAACAGGGCTATTTTTATCAATAGTCGCTTCACAATTCATCCCTCAAAATAATAAACTATAAATCACGTGATACAAGTCAGCCTTTTATAGAGAAAGGTTCATGTGCCTATAAATTTGTTTCTTATTTTCTTCATTACGTAATTCAAATTTACCCATACAAACGACTTAAAAACAGTTTTTTACAACTGTTAAATTTCTTTCGTTTACCGATAAAAAGAATAACCCGTAGTCACTTTTTAAACTATA
>JAEAMG010000714.1_pt1 | contig 33692 bp, 24 predicted proteins | sample 8958741 | NCBI WGS metagenome assembly JAEAMG01 (sample SAMN16933256, study PRJNA681125) | bioreactor sludge metagenome | isolation source: anaerobic bioreactor treating anionic surfactant - SDBS | place: India: Bengaluru | collected 2019-02-28 | reverse complement strand
AGGATTTAGCGCATAAAAATAATGATTTTTTTCTATTGCGGAATCTGGGTTAAACCAAACGAACCAGTTGGAAACAAAAATCCCGCCTTGCAAGCGGGATTTCGTTTGAATAAACAACTGATTTTTTAATCCTAACTGTTGCGATAAATAGTTGACTGAAATCATTTTACACAGATAGTGTTGTTTATCAAGTCAAAGATACAATTTTTTGAAAGCAAATCACAACTATGCGATCACGCACGTGTCCAGGTGAATCGTTGTTTATCAAGTCAAAGATACAATTTTTTGAAAGCAAATCACAACGCTCTTATTGGATTGTTGTTTATCAAGTCAAAGATACAATTTTTTGAAAGCAAATCACAACGCTCTTATAGTTGATGTACAATTTTGGATTGTTGTTTATCAAGTCAAAGATACAATTTTTTGAAAGCAAATCACAACGCGCTTTCGGATGCTGAAATTCGCGTTCTGTTGTTTATCAAGTCAAAGATACAATTTTTTGAAAGCAAATCACAACGTTCTTCGAAGTCAGGATCACCATGGAGCTGTTGTTTATCAAGTCAAAGATACAATTTTTTGAAAGCAAATCACAACATTTACGACGATCTGTCCATTTTGAAGCGGGTTGTTTATCAAGTCAAAGATACAATTTTTTGAAAGCAAATCACAACCCGGCGTTGTAGTGTCCGAAATTGGAAGGAGTTGTTTATCAAGTCAAAGATACAATTTTTTGAAAGCAAATCACAACATTCCCATGTTGGCATACTCAAGCACCTTTGTTGTTTATCAAGTCAAAGATACAATTTTTTGAAAGCAAATCACAACTTTGCCAACATTACAGGCGACTGGAATGCGGTTGTTTATCAAGTCAAAGATACAATTTTTTGAAAGCAAATCACAACTATACGACAATAATGGAGATGAAACAATAGGTTGTTTATCAAGTCAAAGATACAATTTTTTGAAAGCAAATCACAACAAAATCAGGAGACGGCCGATTCTTTTGAAGTTGTTTATCAAGTCAAAGATACAATTTTTTGAAAGCAAATCACAACTAGCCGTCGGCGGATGGCTGGTATATAAAGTTGTTTATCAAGTCAAAGATACAATTTTTTGAAAGCAAATCACAACTCCGCCATAAGAGAATCTCCAATCATTACGTTGTTTATCAAGTCAAAGATACAATTTTTTGAAAGCAAATCACAACTTAACGAACTAATGGGAGGACATGCCGTATGTTGTTTATCAAGTCAAAGATACAATTTTTTGAAAGCAAATCACAACAACGCTTCAACAGCATCTTTATTTCGCTGAGTTGTTTATCAAGTCAAAGATACAATTTTTTGAAAGCAAATCACAACAATTTGAATTCAGTTTCTTCGGGGTTTTCGTTGTTTATCAAGTCAAAGATACAATTTTTTGAAAGCAAATCACAACATCTGATTCTATTGTAAGATTAGTAGGTATGTTGTTTATCAAGTCAAAGATACAATTTTTTGAAAGCAAATCACAACTCTTTTTTCCATTTCCTTAGGTTCAAAAACGTTGTTTATCAAGTCAAAGATACAATTTTTTGAAAGCAAATCACAACGTTTGTTGACGAGTCAATATATTTATTAAGTTGTTTATCAAGTCAAAGATACAATTTTTTGAAAGCAAATCACAACTATCTTGTAAGAACCAGGAAAGATTTCACCGTTGTTTATCAAGTCAAAGATACAATTTTTTGAAAGCAAATCACAACAGAAGCACCGTAATTTGCGCCCCAACCACCGTTGTTTATCAAGTCAAAGATACAATTTTTTGAAAGCAAATCACAACTATTGTGGAAGTATGGAAAAGTTTTCGGGAGTTGTTTATCAAGTCAAAGATACAATTTTTTGAAAGCAAATCACAACTCAATAGAAAGACAAATAATCAGTCACGGTGTTGTTTATCAAGTCAAAGATACAATTTTTTGAAAGCAAATCACAACGATATAGCTGAACGGTCGCATGGTTCTAATGTTGTTTATCAAGTCAAAGATACAATTTTTTGAAAGCAAATCACAACAATTTACTGCCAATTATCAGTTATCCCGACGTTGTTTATCAAGTCAAAGATACAATTTTTTGAAAGCAAATCACAACACAAAACAGTTGATATTAGTTTTTCGGCCTGTTGTTTATCAAGTCAAAGATACAATTTTTTGAAAGCAAATCACAACAGCTGTTTGTAAAGAAAGTTGAGCTTTTAAGTTGTTTATCAAGTCAAAGATACAATTTTTTGAAAGCAAATCACAACACACCTGGCGAAGATGAAGATGATATAAATGTTGTTTATCAAGTCAAAGATACAATTTTTTGAAAGCAAATCACAACACATCGTAACAGGCGCGTACAGGCTTAAACGTTGTTTATCAAGTCAAAGATACAATTTTTTGAAAGCAAATCACAACAGCTGTTTGTAAAGAAAGTTGAGCTTTTAAGTTGTTTATCAAGTCAAAGATACAATTTTTTGAAAGCAAATCACAACACACCTGGCGAAGATGAAGATGATATAAATGTTGTTTATCAAGTCAAAGATACAATTTTTTGAAAGCAAATCACAACACATCGTAACAGGCGCGTACAGGCTTAAACGTTGTTTATCAAGTCAAAGATACAATTTTTTGAAAGCAAATCACAACACAAATAGCAGAGGCGAAACCGTGGAAACTGTTGTTTATCAAGTCAAAGATACAATTTTCTGAAAGCAAATCACAACTTTATTTCGTAAATATCCATAATGTTAAATGTTGTTTATCAAGTCAAAGATACAATTTTCTGAAAGCAAATCACAACACGTGAAGCAGTGGGCGTTATAGGAGCGTTGTTGTTTATCAAGTCAAAGATACAATTTTCTGAAAGCAAATCACAACACAGCAGTTTGTTTTATTGACGGTGAATTTGTTGTTTATCAAGTCAAAGATACAATTTTTTGAAAGCAAATCACAACTGCATCCACATATGAACTTTCATGCCTACTGTTGTTTATCAAGTCAAAGATACAATTTTTTGAATTGAAAATCGACGTAGTCAAAGCAAATCACGAAGAGAATGTAGTTGCCTTTTTGAGTTGGAAATTGACGAGCCAGTCGGGGCGCGACTTTAAATCGCACTCCGACTTCGTATGTTTTTATTGAGGGCGTCACTCCAGGTGACACCCTCAATAAAATGTTTTTTTCAGATTTTAGTATTGTATTATAATACTGTACAAAACTACTGTATCAACATTATAGATGAATCAGCAGGAATAATTATTTTTGCAGCAAATTTTTATTGTTTTCCTATTACTTCTCACTTTTCTGGGTTTATCAATTTGTTTTGTCGAAACTTATTAAGATTCGAAGTATATGTTTATTTCAGGCATATCGTTTTTTTCCGGATTGATACTGATATTCTTTTCCATTATTTTGTTTTGGAAAAAGTCAGCAATACAAAGAGCAAGTCGCTTGCTCGCTATCACTTTGTTCTTGTTGGCTTGTTGGGATTTTTCGATTGTTTATTTTTATTACGCGCTGTTGAGGCAATCTGAGCTTCTGCTTTCGTTTTATTTCCCTGTCAATTTTATTCTTTCGCTGTGCATCAGTCCTGCTGTTTATTTTTATGTGCAGCTTTTGTTCGAAGGTAATGGCTTCAGGTGGAAGAAGCAGTTTCGTTATCATGCCATTGTACTGCTCCCTGCTGTGCTTTTCCTTTTTTATTTTGTTTCCATTCCGGTTCCCGATCGTATTGCTATGATTCTGAACGAATCTTTCGACGCTGATTGGAGGGTGATAAGCATAAGTATACTTTTTTATATTCAGTTGCTTAGTTATTTCCTGTTTTGTTTTCTAAAGGTGAGAAAAAATCGTAAAGCGAATTATTTACTGCAGGTCGATCATCAAATTATTAATATTCACTGGTTAGAATACTTGTTTTTGTTTGCCATAGTTCTGCTTGGTATTTATATCATCATCTCTGAGTTGAATAATGCCATGCAATTTCAAACATTTGTGCAGATGTGTGTGATTGATGCTATAACGCTTTATATTTTTATTCAGTCGGTATGGTTCACGGGACTTTCCATGCAAAATGCCACAGTGTCGACACCAAAGGTCGAAACAGCATCACCAACTCCATCAGTCCGGTCTTTTCCTGTACCCGGAACCAAAATACACATGTCCGAACAGCAAGGGCAGGCTATTCTGCAAGCATTGTCAGCGTTGATTGAAGAAAAGCAGATGTATTTATCGAAGAAGTGTCTTTTAGAGGATGTCGCAGCCAGTGCAAATATTCCTTTGCATCTGGTCTCTCATGCTGTTAATAAGTTCTCTGAATATAATTTTACCGATTTTATCAACAAATACCGTGTGAACCATGCTTGTAAATTGCTTAGCGAGGGATTTAAACAAAAGCTAACGCTTGAGGCCATCGGCCTTGAATGTGGTTTTGGCTCGAGGACAAATTTTTACAATGCATTCAAAAAAGTAACCGGAAAAACACCTTCCGAATACCTTGATGCCTGTAAAATAACAATAATCACTGCCGATAATTTGGAAATAATCCCTGAAAAATATAATGCTGCCCCCTCAGAAGAAATAGTTGAAGCGTTCTAAGCCCCCAAGTCTTCCTCTTAAAATTTACCTGAAGCATTCCTGTCGAAAAAGTCAGCCGCCTAAAAAATTGCTGAAGCGTCGTAATCAAAAAAGTCTGCGTCCTAAAAAATTGCTGACGCGTTCCAATCAAAAAAAATCAGCTTCCTGAGAATTTCCTGAAGCATTCCGGTCAAAAAAGTCAGCCGCCTAAAAACTTGTTGAAGGGTCCTAATCAAAAAAGTCAGCGTCCTAAGAATTGCCTGAAGCAGTAAATAATTGATTTGAACCCATTGATCGTGTAATTCAAAGTCACCCGGTCAATATCAGTTGCCCCATTTTAAAAGATTGTACAGGATTATAATCATGAACTTTTATGGGGCAATAAAATTTGGAGCTAAGAAAAGGGCTCTCTACTTTTGCGTATTGTATCATCTTTAAAAAATAAATTTATGAAAACAAACATGGCCGTTTTGCATTTAAAAAACAAAGATCCGCAAAAAGTGTATAATCTTGCAGGCAAAGTAAGTACCAATATGGTAACTAATAAATTAGTTTTCCCCAATCCCGACCCGACGATGGAGGCGTTTGGTGTGGAAATAACGAAACTTGATGCCTGCATTAAGGCAAAAGATGGAAGCAAACAGAAAAATCAAGCCCTGGCCGATCAGGCCGAAGTAGTACATGGCATGCTGAAATCGGAAATCATCTATGTAAATAAAGTGGCCGGTGGAGATAAAACAATTATCCTTTTATCGGGTTTCGATTGTAATGAAGAAGCAACAACAAAAGATATACCCGGTAAAGTGCTGATTAAACGCATAGAAGATGGAAGCGTTAGTTGTAGCGCTAAGATATACATTGAAGCACTGGTCGATGCCGATCGTTATAAAGTAGAAACTGCAACAGCGCTGACAGAAGTGACCGACTGGAAAACTGTTTTGGACTTCGGAGCATTGAATAAACTTGAAATCAGAAATCTGATCAGGGGACGTGAAATATATATTCGGGTAACGGGTGGAAACACACATGGTTGGGGGATACCCAGCGAGCCCGTTGTATTTATTCCGCGATAAATGCAGTTTTACCTAAGAAGACGCCGACTCGTCTTGTCGGGGCGCGACTTTAAATCGCACTCCGACATTGCAGAACTAACCAAAGTCACCCGTTCAGTTTTTCACAAAAAAAAACAGATAGACTCCTGAGAGCTATCTGTTTTTATAAGTTGGTAAAACGCGAATTTTCAATGAAATACATTCAGAAAATTACGCGGCACTACAGTTTCGAAACTTACATTTTCGAGCGACATGGGATGGATAAATGCAAGAATGCGTGCGTGTAAACCCATTCGTCCGATGACTGTTGATGTGGATCCGTATTTTTTGTCACCTACAATCGGGTGTCCAATGCCCTGCATGTGTACACGAATCTGGTTTTTACGTCCTGTTTCGAGTTCAATTTCAAGCAAGGAGAACTTTTCGTTGCTTTTCACCACGCGGTAGTGCGTTATGGCTTGCTGTCCGCCGTTATCGGTGTCGCTCGAATGAATTTTCAACGATTTTTCGTTTTCGGTAAGCCAGGTGACGATTGTGTCTTTTTCCTTTTCCACTTTTCCTTCCACAAGGGCCACGTAAACCCTGCGTGTCACCACTTCGTGCCAATGTTCCTGCATGGCCAGTTGTATTTCGCGGGTTTTTGCAAACACAATAATGCCTGATGTTTCGCGGTCGATGCGATGCACTACGAAAATGCGGTTTTGAGTGGCGCTTTTCTTTACGTAGTTTTTCAGGATAGAGAAAGCGGTGGTTTCATCACTTTTTCCGGTGCTCACGGTAAGCAGTCCTTCTTTTTTCTCAACAACAATAAGATACTGATCTTCGAAAATGATTTTGAGTTTAGGGTGCGAAAGTTCGATGTTGCCCCTCAGACTGTTGATAATCACACTGTCGTTCGGCTTCAAAGCAAAATTGAATTGCGTTGTAATTTCATTGTTCACCATTACCTGGCGATGTGCCAGCAAAGATTTGATAGAATTTCGGCTCATTCCTCCCATCTTTGCCAACAAAAACGACATTAAATCCGTGTTTTCTGCTACTTTCAGTCGGGTTTCCTTCGGAGGTGGTGGAGGCGTATTCATTTTTTTTCTCATTCTATTTCGTTCTTTTTATTTTAGTAAGTCATGTAATTCATTGATATGTTTTAAATTTCGACCTCTCCCTAATTAACTCCCTTCGGTCGTTGACCGTTGGTTTCCTCTCCCGAGGAGAGGGACTTGACGAGTGAAAAAATGGAGCAAATCTCATAAAATGAACTAACCTGTCCCCTTTCTCCTTGGGAGAACCAACGGTCAGCGCAGCTAAAGGGTTAGTGATAGAGATCTATTATGTTGAAATTAATCTATTGAAATCAGCTTAACAAACATATCAACAATTATTATCATATGCTTAATTGTTGCGCTGTTTTCGCTGACGATTTTATCAGTTGTTCAGCCATTTGGCCACTGCTATTGCAGCATTCTCTCCATCGATAGCCGACGAAGTGATACCGCCCGAATAACCTGAGCCTTCGCCGGCAGGGAAAAGTCCTGCAATGTCGGGATGCTGTCCGGTTTCGGGGTTGCGCGGGATGCGTACTGCCGACGAGGAGCGGGTTTCAACGCCCACCACCACTGCATCGTTGGTGAGGTAACCGTTCATTTTCCTGTCGAATTTTTTAAATCCTTCGCTCAGCCGCTTGGAAATAAATTCGGGCAGCCAGAAATGCAGGGGCGAAGAGATCAGGCCGGGTAAATAAGAACATACGGGCAGATCGGCCGATACGCGTCCTTTTACAAAGTCAACCATTCGTTGTGCCGGGGCTGTTTGTCCCTGTCCTCCGTTGTTCAGAAAAGCCAAATGTTCGATGTGTTGCTGAAACTTCAAACCGGCCAGTACGCCGTATTCTTTGAATTCTTCGGGTATGTCTTCGGGTTTTATCTCTACAACAATTCCTGAATTGGCAAAGGGCGAATTGCGTTTCGATGCCGACATCCCGTTCACAACAATTTCGGTGGTGGTGGTTCCGGCCGGAACAATACGACCTCCCGGACACATGCAAAACGAATAAACGCCGCGGTTGTCCACCTGATCCACCAAACTGTAGCTTGCAGCCGGCAAATATTCATTGCGCTCTTTGCTGTGGTATTGAATGCTGTCGATCAAAGCCTGGGGATGTTCTACCCTCACACCCATGGCAAAGCCTTTGGGTTCGAGTTTTATGTTTTGTCGGTAAAGCATTTCGTAAATATCGTGCGCCGAATGCCCTGTAGCCAGGATTAAAGCTTTGGCGCTGTAAGTTTCGCCGCTTTCGGTTTTGCAACCTTTCAACTCATTGTTTTCAATGATGAGTTCGGTGAGCTTTTGTTCGAAATGAATTTCGCCTCCGCTGTTGATAATTGTTTTGCTCATATTTTCCACCACCAAAGGCAATTTGTCGGAGCCAATGTGAGGGTGGGCTTCGTAAAGAATTTCCTCGGCAGCGCCATGAAAATGAAAAAGCTCATAAATGCGTTGCAGGTTGCCTTTTTTCTTCGAGCGCGAATATAATTTACCATCCGAGAAAGTACCTGCACCTCCTTCGCCAAAGCAATAGTTGGATTCAGGATTAAAAGCCTTTTTCAGGTTCAGTTTGGCGATGTCGTGAACGCGTTCTTTTGCTTTTTTGCCCCTTTCGAGCAAAATAGGTTTAAAGCCCGACTCGATAAGTTTCAGAGCAGCAAAAAGTCCTGCCGGCCCTCCGCCGATAATAAGCACAGGTGTTTTGTCGCCCACAAAAGGAAAATCAAAGTGAATAGATGCATGTTCGGGCGCTGGTTCGTCGACGTACACTTCGACTGTAATGTTTATTTTCACCTGAAACGAACGGGCATCGATCGATTTTTTTAATGTACGGATGCGGGTGATGCGTTGAGGCGATACTTCGAGCTGATCGGCCACCTGCTTAAGCAGTAATTCCTGTTTTTCGGCCTGTTCGGGGAGTAGTATAAGTTGGAGTTGAGTTTGCATTTGCTTCAATATTAATAATCATACAAAGATAAGCAAAAATATGACTTTTCTTTTAAATACGCTTACATCTGGTCGTAAGTATGCCAATAAGTCTACAGTCCCCGGTCTACGGTCTACAGACTTAAGACAAAAGAACAAAGAACAAAGAGCAAAGAACAAAGACAAAAGACGAAAGACAAAGGTCTAAAGTCGTCGGTCGCCAGACTTTAAACACTAATCACTAATCACTAATCACCAATCACTCATCACTCTCAAAACTCAGAACTCAGAACTCAAAACTCAGAACTCACAACCCGAAACCTAGATGTCTCTTTTGTAGTGAAACATTTCGTGGCAATTGATCCATTGGTAGAGGCCAATAGCCAGGTAACACAAAGCGAAGGCACTTGCAAAACCCATGATCACATCGATGAGATAATGCGCCTGAATGTAAACGGTAGCGCCCACAAGCGCGAGGTAAACAGGAATCAGGCAAGCGAAAACAATGTATTTTTTGTATTTGAATATCATGATCATAATAATTGTAGAGATGCCCACATGCGAGCTGGGGAATGCAGCGGTGGGTCTTTCGCCCAGCAATTGCGATTTCTCTACAAGGTCGAAAAACACTCCGGGCATATTATTGTTGTCCATGAGCTTATAATTATAATTAAAATAATGACCCAGTTGAAAAAAATTTCCATTCAAAGCATTGTCGATGCCTATAGCCTGAAAGTAATACTGAGGACCTGCCGTAGGAAATAACATGTAGATCAGATAGTAGCTGTAAAAGGAGAAAAGTACAACAAAAAAGAAAAGGCCGAAATACCTTGGACTCGAAAAGAAAAAGTAAACACAACTGCCCGCGATCAGAAAATAATAGGAAAAGTAGCCCATGTTCATGATTTCGCTACACAGTAACTGAGGAAAACGTTTGGGAAAAACAAGCGCCGGCTGGCAACCAAACAGATATTGTTCGAAAGAAGCCAGTACGTGATCGTAATTCAGTAATACTCTGTTCACTTCGTAGGTCTCGGGATACCAATAGGAGAGCAGGGAAAGCAGCAAAGCCACGCGCGTGATGCGAATGATCCACCAATCTTTGTAGCAATTGATGTAAGCAAGACCTACAATGGCGCAAACAATGAGCAACCTTACTTTCAGTAATTCGTATCCGGTATTCGTTCCATATCTCGAAATCAGAATGATGAGTGATGAAATCAGAATGTAAACAAATGTAAGCTTTTCGGCTGTCAGGTATCTTATGTCACGGAGTCTAATCATGGAATTCAAAAAAAGGCAGTAAGATTTGTGTTCAAAAAAAAAGAAAGCGCAAATATACGTTAAAAGAAGCAAATGCTAAACACCAATGTAATATCTGTTTCAATAAAAGGCAAAAAAAACCGCAATCGGGATACATTGATCACAATTGCGGTTCAATAAAAGAAATGTGTTGTTTACTTAGCTACTCTTTCAAGCCATTTTACCATGCTTAACATTACAAGCATCGAAAGACCCGTGGCAATAACAAATACCAACCAGCATGCCCAAATAGGTACACTTGTGTAAAGCAATCCTCCAATGAAAAGTATTGAATTTCCAATGGCAGTTGCAGCAAGCCAGCTACCTTGCATCAGTCCCTGCAAATGTGGAGGCGCTACTTTTGATACGAAAGATAAGCCAAGTGGCGAAATAAATAATTCGGCTACAGTAAGTATAAAGTAAAGAATAACCATAATCCATGGAGTTACCCGCATGGCATCCATTTCAGCAGCAGTCATGCCCGAAAGCGCCTCTTTGGCTGGCAATGCAAAAGAGAATATCATTAAGAATACATATGCAAGTGCAGCGATACCCATACCAATTGCAATTTTCATTGGAGTTGATGGCTCTTTTTTCCTTTTCTTTAGCGAACCGAATATCCACATGATGAGTGGAGTAAGCAACACTACAAAAATAGGATTTACACTTTGGAATATTTCAGCTCCTTTAATACTTGTGAAACCAAGATCGACATTTATCACGTCCAAATTCACATAGTCACGTGCAAAATAGGTCAGCGAATATCCGTTTTGGTGGAATGAAAGCCAGAAGAAAATAACAACACCGAAAACGGCAAACAATGCATAAATACGTTGTTTTATTTCCTGTACACTCATTTGAATTTCTTCTTTAGAAATATTAGAAGAACCGTTTTTTGAGTTGATAACTTTTTTTGCAGGATCGGGGAATGTGTTTTTATTTACAACATATATCACAAGAGAAATGAGCATTGCAATAATAGCTGCAGCAAATGCATATTGGAAACCTCTGTTAAATACTTCAAGATAATTATTCGAAAAGCTTGTTAAGTCTGTAACAGTACTTCCATCCAACATTGCTTTGTTAGCATATTCAGTCAGGCGTGTAAGCGATTCAGCAGGCATTGAAGTGCCGTTGCCAATGTATTGATGACACAACTCGGGTAATGAACCATTGTAGTCAAAATTATGTTGTTTCAACCACCAGTTTCTGACACCTATAGCAATAAATGGTGCAAACATGGCCCCGATATTGATGAACATATAAAATATCTGGAAGCCAGCATCTCTTCTGTCAGAATACCTTGGATCATCATACATTTGTCCGACTAATGCCTGAAGATTTCCTTTGAATAATCCGTTTCCAAACGAAATAACCATAAGACCACCAATAGTTATGGCCAAATAAAGACCCATGCTTGGCACCGGGGTTGGAGTTGGTATTGCAATAATAAGATAGCCGATAGCCATTAAGACAATACCCGTAAGAATTGTTCCTTTATAATTTTTGGTTTTATCTGCAATTAAACCACCTACTAAAGCCAACAAATATATTGAAGCATAAAAAGCTGAATATATGTAACCTGTTGTAGTTTCAGATAATCCGAATTTAGATGAAATGAATAGCGTAAGAATAGCCATCATTATATAAAAACCAAAACGTTCGCCCATATTGGCAAGTGCAGCTGCAAGCAATCCTTTAGGATGATCTTTAAACATAAAATTGTTGTGTTTTTGACTGTTGTTTTTAAATTATTTATTTTTTGCAATCGCAAATATACTAAAATCGTTTGAAAATGCAATAATTATGCATTGTGAATTGTCGTGTCGGGCTTCATAATCACGCCCATATTCTTGCGACCATCCACTTTCACCACAAGCGGTTGATCAAAATGAACATGCCGTATGTATTGCGATTCGTATTCGGCGGCGCTATGATCAAGAAAATCAATATCGTAGGTTCCATCTTTCTGAAACGGATTGATTGTGAAGTACGACACTCCGAGCGATGTAAGGTTCTGAAAGAAATGAGTACCCTGACTCGGATCGATCCTATATTGCTCCAGCCCCGATTCCACAATCACCCTTGCATTGCTTATTTGTGGCCACTTCACAGGTATGCCCAGCCAATGGTCGCTTGAACCCCAACGCCCCGGGCCAATCAACACATAAGGTCGGTTTTCGGCAACCATTCGTTTGTTTATTTTCTCAAGTTCATAAGCAATAAATTGATTTTTAGAAGCATTGAAGGCTTCGGTGCGAACGTACACCACATCGAACAAATCGTTTGTAATGCCATGACCCAATGCGCTTTTGCTGCTGATGATTGTGTTGTTGCTTTCAATGGCGCCAATGTCCTCGTGAACCATTTCCTTGCTGTCGACAATCGGTCTTATTTGTAATAAATAGAAAGTGTGTTGTTTCTTTTCGGAATAATCAAGGTTCACAGCAAATTCAATTTCTATCGGTCTGCCCATTTCATTCTGAGCAATGTGCAATACTTCTTTCAGTATATCGGCCAATGGAAAAACATCGTGTTTCAGTATGTTGGCAAAAGTAATTACTTTGCGTCCCTCGTAAAGTCCATCCTGAATAATTTCGTTCTGAACATCAAATGTAGAAGCAATGTAGCGCAGTGTACCGTCGGCCATTGCATCCTGCACTCTTACTTTCACAAGATTAAAACCATCGTCTACCTGAGGCACAAAGCTGATTTTGGATAAATCGAGTGCATTAAAATAGGTTTGGGTTTCGCGCAACGAGAATTCGAGTGTGCTGGTCTGCAACACATTGTTAGGGTAGGAGGGCGAAAACCGAAGCGTAACGCCTCCATCCACTATGTATTTGCCAAGGCCAAGGGCTATATTGGCAATGCCATCCTCGGGCTGCTCGGGGCCTATGGGATAGTAGTTGAGCGAACGTGCCACCCCCGAGAACGAAGGGTAATACCTCGTGCCGTAATGATTTCCACAGATTTCCTGTAGCACAATGGCCATTTTTTCTTCGTCGATCACATTTTTTGTGGCCGTCATATAAGCTTTGCTGTCGCGAAAAAAAACAGAAGCATACACCGCTTTGATGGCCTCGGTAATCATGACGAGCATATGCGTTTTGCTTTCGGTGTTCTGCGGCACCATGTAGGTGGAGTAAATTCCGGCAAAAGGCTGGTAGTGCGAATCCTCGAGCAGACTGGATGAACGCACAGCAATGGGCGACGAAATGGCGCCCAAAAACGCGTATAAATCGGCAATCAATCGCTGAGGAAGACGGGCTTTTAAAAAGTACTGAAGTATCTGGTCGTCATCTATATCCGACAAAGCTTTGGGATACAGATGGTTCATTTCCATAAATTCGCTGAAAATGTCGGTGCAGAGCACCACTGTTTTAGGAATTGTAATCTGACTGTTTTCGAATTTTTCAAAACTGTCGTTGCGTTTGATCATGGCATCGATAAAGGCAAGTCCCCGTCCTTTTCCGCCCAGCGACCCTTCGCCAATGCGCGCAAAGTTGGAGTACTGATCGAACCTGTCCCGTTGGAAAACGGCAACAATCCCTCTGTTTTTGATTTTCCGGTAATGAACGATGGCATCAAATATAATCTGGCGCACCTTGTTCAGGTCGGTGGATATTTCGTTGTCGACATTTATGTTTTTAAGAAATTCGGCCAACGGAAACATTGCCCTGGAGTATAACCAGCGCGAAATATTGTTTCGCGATACGTGATAGTAGAGCGACGCATCGCTCACTGTAAATATGCTTTCCTGTAAACCCCGCAGGTTTTTGACCCTGACTTCCACTTCATCGGTTTCGGGATTTATAAATACAAAATCGCCAAATCCGAAATTGTTTGTGATTTTTTCTCTTAAATCAAGATTAAAAGTAGAGGAAAGTTTGTTTATGAATCCTGCTTTTACTTCGTCGGCACCTATCTTGTTGTTGCTGTCGGTGGATTCCACAATCAGCGGAATCAGCTTGTCGACGGACCTGATATTGCGGCAGAGATTAATCCCTGCATCTTTGTTTTTTATTCCGTTTTGCGAAAAACTAACATCGGTGATGACGCCAAGCATATTTTTCTGAAACTTATTGTAGAGTTCCATGGCTTCTTCGTAGTTACGTGCCAGTAAAATCTTGGGACGCCCGCGCATGCGTAACATTTGTTCATGTTCGTTCAACGCTTCAGTCATAAACGAACGCGACTGCGTAAACACATATTTATACAGTTGCGGCACTATAGAGGAGTAAAACCGAATGGAATCTTCGACGAACAAAATTACTTGTACGCCTACCGATTTAATATCTTCCTCCACATTCATTTTATCTTCGATCAGTTTGATAATGGCCAGCAGTATATCGGCATTTCCCAACCAGCTGAATACATAATCGATAGCGCTTAAATCCTCATTGGCAATGCGCTGCGAAACCGATTTGGAAAAAGGAGTTAACACTACAATCGGAATTTCAGGAAATTTTGCTTTTACTCCCTTCGCCCACTCGAAAGGGTTGATGCTATCGCCGCTTGGCATAGAAATAACAAGTTCGAACGAGCGCTCTTTCAGTAATTCTGTAGCTTCCTCGGGGCTCGAAACCAGTGTAAACCGTGGCGCATACCTGAGGTTTAAAGCGGTGTATTCATTGAAGAGTTGTTCGTCGATGCGCCCATCTTCCTCGAGTATAAAAGCGTCATATTTACTTGCATACAATAATACGTTGTAAATGCGGTGGCGCATCAGATTGGCAAAAGTAGTATCTTTGAAATAAAGCTTTTTTATGCTGGGAGTATTCATGCGGGATCAATGTTTTTGAACTGTAAATATATTTCTAAATATCCATTATTACAAGCGAAAAAAGTTTTTTTCAAATAATGTTCAAATTATTTGATTATAACAAATAAAAACCGTAAAATTGCACCGAAATCAAAACGTAAGCAGTGTGGGCGGATTATTTGCTTTAGAGAGTGAAAATCATGGGTTGGAGTCTTAAATATGAAGATGTGTATGACGTTTTGTTATTTCTGCTCAACCATTTGACTCTCTTTTGAACGGCAGCTTACAATTTGAAAGTAAAAGTACATAGAATCAATTCTTAAAAACTATATTATGAATATTGAAAAATTAATGCAATCGCTCGAAGCGAAGCACCCGGGAGAACATGAATATCTGCAGGCAGTACGCGAAGTGCTGTCGACTATTGAAGAAGAATACAACAAACACCCTGAATTTGAAAAAGCAAAAATTGCTGAACGGCTGGTGGAACCGGATCGCATCTTTACATTTAAAGTGCCATGGGTCGACGACCGCGGTGATGTACAGGTAAATCTTGGCTACCGCATTCAGTTCAACAATGCAATAGGCCCGTACAAAGGCGGTTTGCGTTTCCATGCTTCAGTTAATCCGTCGATCCTTAAATTTCTTGGATTCGAGCAAATATTCAAAAATGCACTTACCACCTTGCCTATGGGTGGTGCAAAAGGAGGTTCCGACTTTAACCCACGTGGCAAATCGGATGCTGAAGTGATGCGTTTCTGTCAGGCTTATATGGTTGAATTGTGGAGATACATTGGTCCTGAAACAGATGTTCCGGCCGGAGATATTGGGGTAGGCGCCCGCGAAATCGGATATCTTTACGGAATGTATCGCAAGCTGGCCCGCGAAAACACAGGAGTGCTTACCGGGAAAAGTCTTGAATTCGGTGGTTCGCTCATTCGTCCCGAAGCAACAGGTTTTGGAGGTTTGTACTTTGTGAAACAAATGCTCGAAACAGCAGGCGACAGCCTCAAAGGCAAGACAATTGCTATTTCAGGCTTTGGCAATGTGGCATGGGGCGCTGCCCTGAAAGCTACCGAACTGGGTGGAAAAGTAGTGACTATTTCAGGTCCTGATGGTTATATTTATGATGAAAATGGTATCTCGGGCAAAAAAATTGAGTATATGCTCGAACTGCGTGCTACCTGTAACGACATAGTGGCTCCGTATGCCGAAGAATTTGGTGCTGTATTTGTACCTAATCGTCGTCCGTGGGAAGTGAAAGTGGACATTGCCCTGCCTTGTGCTACACAGAATGAACTCAACGAAGAGGATGCAAAACATTTGATTGACAATGGCGTGATTTGCGTTGGCGAAATCTCTAATATGGGTTGTACGCCCGAAGCCATCGAAATGTTCCTGAAACATAAGATAATGTATGGCCCCGGCAAAGCTGTAAATGCAGGTGGTGTGGCAACTTCGGGTCTCGAAATGACTCAGAATGCCATGCATATTTCGTGGACAGCTGCCGAAGTAGATGCCAAATTGCACCAAATCATGAGCGAAATACACAATCAGTGTGTGGCTTATGGACGTGAGGCAGATGGCTACATCAACTACATGAAAGGTGCCAATATCGCCGGTTTCCTGAAAGTAGCCAAAGCAATGCTGGCGCAGGGAATTGTTTAAAAAGAAATAATAAAATATCCTTTTTGCAGATGTCTTCGTGACATCTGCTTTTCAGAATTCTGAAAAATTTAAAATTACAGAAGAGAGAAAATCCTAATAATATATGGGATTTTCTCTTTTTATTTTACTTTTGTAGATTAAAAAACGAAACGAAAAACAAATCAAACTGTTATTGACTCAGAAAAAAACAAACAGCTTAAGCAATAAAAGATGAAAGTATATAAATTTGGTGGAGCATCTGTACGTTCGGCAGAAGGTATCCGTAACATCGTTCGCATATTGTCGGGAGTAAACGACGATCTTTTCATTGTAGTGTCGGCCATGGGAAAAACTACAAACGCCATGGAAATAGTACTCGATCATTTTATGAAAGCCGACCGGAAGGCATCGCTTCAAAAGTTGGCCGAAGTAGAAGAGTTTCATTACCAAATCATTGATGAGCTTTTTCAATCGCCCGAAAACGGAAGAAACGCAGTCGGCACTTTGTTTGACAAATTACACGAACTTATTAACAATGGTATTGGCGACGATTACGATCGTTGGTACGATCATTTGGTGTCGTATGGCGAAGTGATTTCCACAAAAATAGTTTCGGCGTTTTTACTCGAATCGGGGATGCAAAATACCTGGCTCGATATGCGTGGATTGCTGGTGACCGATAGCAATTTTCGTGAAGCCAATGTGCGCATGGAGGAATCGCAAATCCGGCTCAAAGCTGCGGCCGACTTCGAAAAAAGCCGGATATACATTGGTCAGGGCTTTATCGGTGCCAACATAAAAGGCGATCCCACGACGCTTGGGCGTGAAGGTTCGGATTATACAGCAGCCGTGGTGGCACATTTGCTCGATGCCGAAAGTGTAAGCATATGGAAAGATGTTCCCGGTATACTGAATGCCGATCCACGCATTTTTCCGGACACAGTGTTGATCCCCGAACTTACTTATCTCGATGCTGTGGAATTGGCTTACAGTGGTGCTCAGATTATTCACCCGAAAACAATTAAACCCCTCGAGAACAAAAACATTCCTTTGTATGTGCGTCCCTTTGGAAATCCCGACGAAGCGGGTTCGGTGATAAAAGCGAAAACAGAAAGTGCGATTGATGTTCCTATTTTAATTTTACGGAAACATCAGGTGCTTGTTACCGTTCGTCCACGCGATTTTTCTTTTGTGCTGGAGGAAAGTTTATCGAAACTGTTTACGGTAATGAATAAACACCGGCTTAAGGTTTCGCTTATTCAGTCCTCGGCGGTGAGTATTTCGGTATGTGTTGATAACAGCCGGTACTTTACAGCAGCTATCGATGAGTTAAGTAACGAATTCAGAGTTAATTACAATGAAGGTGTGGAATTGCTTACCATCAGAGGAAAAAATGATGAAATAGTACGGAAAACGACTGAAGGACGAAGCATTATGCTCTCGCAACATACCCGACGCACTGTAAGGTTTCTTATGAAGGAATTGAGCGAGTGATCAATTGATTTGAAAATGTGATAATTTAAAAGAAGCCATAAATCATTGATTTATGGCTTCTTTTATAGGTCAAACAAGCTGACATTATTACCTTTCAAAATTACTTTATGGAGGTATTAAGTTCAGGCATTCCTAAATGTGTTTAAATGAGAACAAAAAACAGCTGATGATAGCAACTACGTGCTTGAAAGTACCAACAATATTAATACTTATTTGCAGTACAAAATCAGCTTTCCTTCTTTCTAGCCGTATTAATTTTGAAAATTGAATAGAGTGGACAGAAGTTGATAAGACTTGTTACAGTAAGTAAAAGTGCAATTACCAATGCAATAATTCCCAGCGTACCGGTAATTATTTCGAGGTAAAACAACACAATAAGTACAATGGCTATTCCTAAACGAATTAATTTGTCTGATGAACCGATATTTGCTTTCATTGTATATTATTTTTAAGTTTTATCTTAAAACGTTTTAGCGCCATATTAAGTTCAAAAGTGACAGGATCTGTTTCAGCCCTAGTGTGAAGCCGATCGAATGATACTCAAAATAATGATTGTTTTCACTGAATAGGAGCATGCCTGTCTGCCGCAAAGTCATAAATCCGGGTTATTCTCACTGATTATCAGGTCTTCTGCACCAAAATCGTTTGTTGTTGAATGTGTTTTTTTTGGCTCCTGATTTTAAATGATTGTTTTATTGAAAATTTATTGTACTTTTGCGCTGTTGTTTTTCCGTGTGCGAACACGGAGCGCCGATTGTTAACCTCAGTATCTAATAAAAGAAAAACTACACTTGTCTCCCGTCGGCTTCTGTTGTAAGTCTGACCCGGTGGATAATCATGTTGTTCCCAAAACAAAAAATCACTCCGGCATTCATCGTTATGTTGAAAAATATGTGCTTCATCTTGTTCTGATGTGTTCGGATGGTTTATTTTTTATTGAATTACTCACTTTAAATTCATATTTTTTTAAATTTATTTTTATGGAAAGATTAAGCAGAAAAACTGCAAAAATTACATCTACTTATCCCGAGCGTATCATTCAGTTTGGCGAAGGTAATTTTTTAAGGGCATTTGTCGACTGGATTGTGTTCAATATGAACAAAAAAGCCGATTTCAATTCGAGTGTGGTAGTAGTTCAACCACTTCCGAATGGTATGATTGATATGCTGAACGAACAGGATGGTTTGTATCATGTCAACCTTCAGGGACTTGACAAGGGAAATACAGTGAACAGCATTGAGTTGATAGATGTCATCAGCCGTTCGCTTAATCCTTACAATAATTTTGAAGCCTATCTTCAGCTGGCCGAACAACCCGAAATGCGTTTCGTTTTCTCCAACACCACCGAAGCAGGTATTGCTTTCGACGACAGTTGTAAGCTGAATGATGCACCTGCGAGTTCCTATCCGGGTAAACTCACTCAGTTGCTTTACCACCGTTTTAAAACATTCAACGGAGCTGCCGACAAAGGTTTGCTTATTTTTCCTTGCGAATTGATTTTCCATAACGGAACCGAATTAAAGAAAACGATACATCAATACATTGAATTGTGGCAATTAGGAGCTGAATTCAAAAACTGGTTCGACACGGCTTGTGGCGTTTACTCCACCCTTGTCGATCGCATCGTACCGGGTTATCCACGCGAAAGCATCAACGAAATTCTTGAAAAAATACAACTGGAAGATAAACTGGTGGTACAGGCTGAGATTTTCCATTTGTTTGTGATCGAAGCTCCTAAAAATGTTGCCTTAGAGTTTCCTGCTTATAAAGCCGGATTGAACGTGCTCTTTGTTCCGGACGAAAAACCTTACCACGAAAGGAAAGTAACTTTATTAAATGGTCCTCATACCGTGTTAGCGCCCGTTGGATATTTATCGGGACTAAGCATCGTAAAAGAATGTTTAAGAGATGATGTTATTTCAAAATTCATTTACATGGTGCTTTACAAAGAGTTGATTGCAACACTTGATTTGCCCAAAAAAGAATTGCAGAAATTTGCTGATGATGTGCTGGAACGTTTCAATAATCCATTTGTACACCATTTCCTTACAAGCATTATGCTGAATTCATTTCCGAAATATAAAACACGCGATTTGCCGGGACTGAAAAAATACCTCGAAAGAAAAGGTGAACTTCCTGTAGGACTTGTGCTTGGTTTGGCGGCTATAATTACTTACTACAAGGGTGGTAAACGCGGCGACGTGGAAATTGTACCCAACGACGATAAAGCGATTGTGGATTTGTTGAAGATTCTTTGGAGCCTGAATGACATTGATACAGTGGCTAAAGGAGTGTTGGCAGCCGAATTTATCTGGGGCGAAAACCTGAATCTGATTCCCGGACTTACAAGCAAGCTTACATTTTATCTGAGATTGATTGATGAATTTGGAATGAAAGAAGCAGTAAGAACAATTGTGTCGAAAAGATACAACTTGTCTGTGAATATGGATTTTGACTTGCCGCATTTTGAATAATATGCCAGTGAGTCAATGTGGTAATATGTCACTAATCGCTAATCACGAATCACAATTTGCCAATGTAAAAATTGAGTTATCATTGGTGTGAAATGGTAAATAGTAAATGAAAAAATAGTAAATATACAGATGAAATATCTTAAAATAAATCCTGCCGATAATGTGGCTGTTGCTCTTGAACTTTTGCAAGCGGGCGAAACTGTGAATGTAGAAGGTGTTGAAATAAAAATCAATGCTGAAATTCCGATGGGACACAAATTTGCTTTGGCTGATGTAGCTGAGAATGAAAATATTGTAAAATACGGTTATGCTATCGGTCATGCACGGGTAGCTATTCAGCAAGGCGATTGGGTGAATGAAACCACTATCAAGACCAACCTCGAAGGACTGCTCGACTACGAATACAATCCTCAGGATGTAAGTCTGGACATAGAAAACCGTAACCTGACTTTCAAAGGCTACAAACGTGCCAACGGTGAAGTAGGAGTAAGGAACGAAATCTGGTTGATCCCTACAGTGGGTTGTGTAAACGGAACGATCAATTCGCTGGCCGAAAAGATGCGCGCCGAAACGCAGCTGAAAGGCGTTGATGCGATTGTTGCTTATCCGCACAACTACGGTTGTTCGCAGCTGGGCGACGATCACGAAAATACCCGCAAGATATTGCGCGATATGGTGCTTCATCCCAATGCAGGCGGTGTGCTTGTCGTGGGACTTGGTTGCGAAAACAACCAGGTGAAAGCTTTTCGCGAAATGCTCGGTGATATTGACGAAAGCCGTATCAAATTCATGGAAACTCAAAAGGTAGACGATGAATATGAGGATGGAATGACAATGTTGCGTGAGATTTACGAAGTGGTGTCGAAAGATGTGCGTGAAGATGTGCCACTTTCCGAGCTTAAAATAGGATTGAAATGTGGAGGTTCCGACGGTTTCTCAGGTATTACAGCTAATCCGTTGTTGGGCGTATTCTCCGATTTCCTGATTGCTCAGGGCGGTAGCACAGTGCTGACCGAAGTGCCCGAAATGTTTGGTGCCGAAACTATTTTGATGAACCGTTGTGTCAACCGCAATATGTTCGATAAAACGGTTTTCCTTATCAACGACTTCAAGGACTACTTCATGCGCAACAATCAGCCGGTGTACGAAAATCCATCGCCGGGCAACAAAGCCGGTGGTATTTCTACTTTGGAAGAAAAATCGTTGGGTTGTACGCAGAAGTGTGGCAAAGCCCTTGTGCAGGATGTGTTGCTTTATGGCGAACGTATCAGAACCAAAGGCCTGAACCTGCTTAGCGCACCGGGCAACGACCTTGTTGCATCTACGGCATTGGGTGCAAGTGGCTGTCATATAGTGTTGTTTACCACAGGACGAGGTACTCCATTCGGTAGTTTTGTACCTACTATGAAAATTTCGACAAACACAGCACTTTATAACCGCAAAGGTTCGTGGATCGATTTCAACGCAGGAACTATTGTTGAAAACGAATCTATCGAACAGGTGAAAGAGCGTTTTATCGACTATATCATCAGTGTAGCCAGTGGCGAGCTTGTCAACAACGAAAAGAAAAACTATCGCGAGATAGCAATATTCAAAACTGGTGTGACCTTGTAATTAAAACTTTTTGCAATCATTTTTTTGCTTTGATAATAAGTTGATTCTAACTATACAGCATCGGAGCAGTTATTGCTCCGATGCTGTTAATAGTTTTTATTCATAGTTCCTTATTGCTGTTTTATTTGTTTAAAAAGCAGTTTTTTCGATAGTACATTTGTAATTTATAAATTATGGCATGACTATTGTTTGTATTCAGCAGCAAAAACCACTAAATTCAAAAAAAATGAAAACAATTAAATTTTTTACAATGATTACGGCACTCGCATTGATTACTTCATCGTGTGTTGAAAACTCAGGAAAATACAAAGCTGCTGTAGCTGAACGCGACTCGTTGGCACAGGTGAACATGGCTTTAGATTCAAGCTATAATCAAACGCTTGATATATTGAATGATATTGAGCAGGGATTCGCTGAAATAAATCAGCAGGAAAGTGAAATGAAGGTGAATCTCAAAGGTGTTGAAGGTGCTAAAATAAACAAAAGAGCAGTGATTGCAGCTCAAATGACTGCTATAAAAGAAGGCATTGAGAAAAACAAAGCAAAAATTGCAGAGCTACGCCAGTTGGCAGCCAAAAACGGAAAAGCGAAAAACGTGCTCTCTGCTACAATTAAACGCCTTCAGGCTCAAATGGATGAAAAAGATGCTCAGATTCAAACCCTGCAAAGTGAGTTGAATCAGAAGAACATCACTATCAATGAGCTTTCGACAACAGTAAGTGATCAGAGCAGAAATATTGCGGAACAGCAAAGTGTACTGGAACAACAAAAGAATACACTGAAAATGCAGGAAACAAATATTAATACTGTATGGTATGTTGTTGCCACTTCGAAAGAACTGAAAGCAGCAAAGGTGATTTCGACAAGCGGACTCTTCCAGACCAAAAAATCGTTGACAAACGAATTTGATAATTCAGCCTTTAAACAAGCCGACTTAAGAAGCATTTCGACGATACCAACCAATAGCGTGCGCATTAAAATTATGTCGTCGCATCCTCAGAGCAGTTATAATCTGATTAAGAATGACGACAAAACAATAACGATCGAGATAACAAACCCAGCGAAATTCTGGAGCGTATCCAAATATCTGGTAGTGCAGATTTAATACTTTGCCCGATACAGGCATTGTACAAAATAAAGAAACTACAGGGATTTTATCCTTGTAGTTTTTTTTGCTGAAAAGTGTAGCCTGCACCTGTTCTTTGAGTTAAAGGTAGTTGTAACGAAATAAATTTATTGTAAAATTAAATAGTTTTGTAACTATTCTGCAATTTTATGTTACATAGGAATAATACCACAGATAAAAAGTTAAACTATATTTGACCACATTTCTTAACGGAAGTGCAAACAAATTTTTATTAATCATTTAATAGTTTAAATCATGAGAAAATCTTTACTTTTTTTTGCCTTATTTTGTTTAAGTCTTGGAGTGAGTGCGCAACAAGCAGTTAAAATCACTTTCGAAGATGCCGAGATCGGTTCAACCGGAGGAACCACAGCTATGTGGGGTGGCGGTTCAGTAGATGTTAAAGCCAATTCTTATCTCACAGGAAATCCATCCGCCAAAGTGTTACATGTGAATAATACAGGTTATTTACCAATCTATTTCAGCAATATTGCGCTGCCTGCAGGTGCTGAAACACTTTACTCTAAAATTCGTGTTAAATACTTAATCATTGGTGGTACTGATACCAATTATCCTTCATTAGAAATTTTCTCTTCTCCTAACAGTTCTACAGCTGGCGATACCGAAAAAATCGGAACATTGGGCTGGGCTAATCTTTGGGGTGCTGCTGAAATTGGTGTTTGGAAAACAATTGAATTCTCATTTTCAAGTTCTGTTTTAACGCCGGTTCCTGCTGGTAATTTGATTCTTAAATTAACGAAATCAAATACTGAATATCTGATTGATGATGTTGAATTAGTGCTTGCACCTACTGCAAGTAGTGTTTTAGTAGTAAATGATTTTGAATCGAATGCAATTGACGAAGTGTTGGCTATGAAACGCTGGGGTGCTACTGACGCCACTGCTACAGTGAAAGCAAGTCCTACTGATGCTAATAATAAGGTAGTTCAGATTGTAGCCAGCAACTGGAATTCATGTTTGAAACAAACTGTTGTTTTGCCTGCAGGGAAAGTGCTTGCAAATTATGAAAGCTTGTCGTTTGACATTTATCTGAACGACATCGCTGAAACAGACAATCTATGGAAAAATATGGAAATCTATGTGGATGGGACAAAAGTAATTGATGCTCAGAGCCAGGGAGTTACTAATGCATGGGAAACCAGAAGCTATAAACTGGAAGCATTAGCCGGAGGAAATTCATTTGTGCTTGATCTTGGAGTAAATACAAATAAAGGCAATTATTTTATTGATAATATAAAATTACACGCCATTACTTCAGGAGTTGACAACCAGGACATTAATCAACTGTCTGTATATTCAGGTACTAATGCATTTATTTTGAGTCAGGAAGTTGATAGCTATGAGCTTTACAACATACAGGGTATCAAAGTTTCCGAAGGAATGAAAGTTTCTACTATTAATACATCTGATTTAGGAAACGGTATCTACATTCTTAAAGCAAGGATAAATAATGAATTATTTAAAACCAAGCTTTTGAAATAATAAAATCAGACTTTGATTTAATGATTGAATGCGGCCGAAGTGATTTCGGTTGATTTGTCAACGTTCAAACCGGGTGTATATGCTGTTAGATACAAAGTAGATGGTCAAACACATATAGATAAAATTATAAAATAGAATTTATAACGCAAAATAAGTCAGTTGATTCCGGAACATTGTGCCTGTTCTCCGGCTTATGGAGCATGAAGAAAAAAGCTTTAGTAGTGTTTTATTGAAGAAAAAAACTGATTTGCATTTTGAAAGAAAATGTGATTTCTTTACTAAGCTTTTAGATGAAAAAAGAGTTGAACGTTAATTGAAGGATGGAACGAGGTTGAAGTGATTCAACCTCGTTTTTTTATTGAGATATATCTATTCTTTTTCGAGATATTTATTTATTCTTTCGAAAGCCAGTTTGGAACTGATCACAGCCATTGGCAGGCCAGCCCCGGGAACTGTGGAGGCGCCTACATAGAAAAGATTGTTGAACTTTTCGTCTTTGTTCGAAGGTCGGAAAGCGCCGATTTGCATCAGGTTGTGCGATAGTCCCAGTCCGCTGCCCATGTACAAGTTAAATCTTTTCTCCCATTCTACGGGTGTGAAAACCGTACGCGAAATAATTTCGGGACGAATGTCCTGCTGGATGCGTTTACCGAAGTCGTCGATAATGCTGTCCACTATTCTATCACCATCGCTCCAATCGGGCTTATAAAGCAGATTGGGTACGGGACATACGAAGAACAAACTTTCGCAACCTTCGGGAGCGCATTGCGGATTGTGTTTCGACACCACATTGACATAATAATAGGGCTTTTCGAGTGAATCGGGTTGTTGTTCCACCTTGTTTGCATATTCAGCATAATTATTTCCAAGGTAATAATTGTGATGATTTACCTGAGGCAATTTTGTTTTCACTCCAAGGTAAAAGGTTAGGTAACCCATGGTCCAGCTCATTTTACGCAACCGTTCTTCGGAGTATTTTTCGCGTTTGAGCACCCGGCCTCTGAATGTGGCGGCATCGGCGTTTATCAATATCGCATCGGCTGTCCATTGTTTGCCTGTGGTGTCGGTGAGCGAAGTTATTTTGTTTCCTTTGCTTGCATAGCCGTTTACTTCGGTATTGTAATGGATGGTAACTCCGGCTTTGGAGAGCTCACTCACCAGACCTTCGACAATACGATACATGCCACCTTCCACATTGTAATAGCCGTCGTGATCGAATTCGATGTGCGAAAGCAATGCATAAATGGCCGATGTGTCGAAAGGAGTACGACCCAGAAAAAATGCAATTAACGAAACAATTTGTTGAGCTTCCTTCGAGTCGAAATGTTTGTGCACATGTTGCCAGAAAGTCTGGAAAAGCTGTGGGATATGTGCCGGATTAACGCGTGCCAGCGACATGAGGTAGCCCAGCACCGAGTCGAAGTTTGATTTAATCACAAGATCGACAGTGTCGTTGAAAAGAGCGCCTGATTTTCTCAGGTAGCGGGTCATCTTTTCCCTGAAATCAGGTTCTTCTTCGGCAAACTGGGCGGCAAGCCGATCGAGGTCTTTGTAAAGAAAGAAAGTCTTCGGATTGCCACTGAAATTGACCGTATAAAGAGGGTCGAGTTCCACGAACTTAAAAGGTATTTCAATGCCACACTCCTCGGCAAATTGTCTGAATTCGTACGACATACTGAAAAAGCTTGGCCCTGTGTCGAAAGTGAATCCATCTTTTTTGATTTGATTCAACCGGCCACCTGCCTGATGGTTTCGTTCGAGCATTTCAACTTTATATCCTTTTTTTGCTAATCGTAAAGCAGTGGTTAATCCACCCAAGCCTGCACCTGCAATTAATACTGTTTTCATGCGTAAATTGTTTATATTATGTGATTGTATTGTTGTGTTAAATTTTTCGATCTTTCCATTCGTAGTTTCCCCGAATTTTACATTGAAGCGATTTGAAGATGATAATTCCTAAACTCAACTGCTGCGGAATGATTAAAATCAGGTTGCTTACTATTTGCTGACGGCTTGCTACCGACACAAAAACCCGAGTAAGTAGAACGATAAGGGTAAGTAACCAAAACCAAAGCGCCGGAAGTGCTGTTAATACAGGAATAAATCCCCATGTTGTTATCAGCCAAAACAGCATTGCTAAAACATATGAATTTCCGAAAAACATTGTAACATTCTTCGAAAATCCATTCAATGCATCCTGATAACCATGATACATACGGCAGTTGATATCGTCCGATCCGGTGAGACAAGCCGTTCTGAATTTCAGCTTTTTAAATAACTGTGCAATGCGGATATCTTCCACTTTTTCGGCTTTCAATACTGCATGTGGCTTAATTTGTTTGTAGGCTTCGGCTTCGAAAAGCATAAACTGACCGTTGGCCGCTGAAAGTGATGGCGTTTTTGAAAAACGTACCAAAAACAAAGGCAGTAAAGTAAGTAAAATGTAATTCATCAGCGGCACCACCCGTTTTTCACCATGGCTGAGCATTGTTTGTTTTGGAAAAACCGACATTAAACTTACTTTGCTTTCGCGCATGTAGGCAATGCTACGGCTTACAGCGTTTTCGTTTAGTCTTACATCGGCATCGAGAAACAGAAAGAAATCTCCCTTTGCAGGTTGCGCTGCAGAATGACAAGCGAAGTTTTTTCCCAACCAGTTTTCGGGCAATCCGTCAGAGTTTATAAGTCGTATCCGTTTGTCGTACAGCACCATTTCGTTTACAAGCTCAGCTGTCCTGTCGGTCGATTGATCATTAAATACAAGTATTTCAATGTTTTTATAAGTTTGATGTTGCAAGTCGGTCAGCAGCTTGATAATGTTGTTTTCCTCGTTACGCGCAGGAATCATTACCGAAATTAACGCATCAAAGCCTGATGATTGATTTTTCAGACTGGGCCTGATGAGCATGTTTACAAATGCAATGAACAGTTGCAACACAGCAAAAGCGATCACAAAACAGGCGATATATATCATAGAATAATTTGTTTTTGATGTTCTACACTGTTTTTGTAAAATTTACGGTAAGCACTTTCAATGTCTGTAAACGATTGATGTTCCGAATTATATTCTTTTATGTAAAAGATCACATCCGGCTTTGGATGTTCGAAGTATTCAATGATAGAAGCCAGAAAAACTACTTTTGTGTTTTGTGTTTTGCTGAGAATACGTTCCACTCCTTTCTGAAATCTGAAATTGTCGTCGTGCATCGAATGAAGTTTTCCCTGCGGAAACATTAGTACCAAATTGTTTTTATCCTTCAATAGTTCAGCGCTGTAATTCAGACTGTCAATTACACTTTTGGCACCCTGTGCTATCGAAAATCCTCCCGAAAAGCTGAACAGCCAACGTTTACGCAGCTCTTTTTCGAGCATCATAAAGTGATATTTTTTTCGAAAAACTTTCATGCTCAGGTACAGCGCCCAGAAGCCATCCCACCAACCGATGTGATTCGCAATCAGTAGCACCGAATGATCGGTTACGTCAATCACACCATTCACTTTTACCGAATTGAAGTTGGTCTTCATTTTCGCCAGTGTATACATTTTGAAAAAGCTGTAGACGAACAGCTGGTGACGGGCTTTTATCATGCTCATTTGTGTGTAAAATCAGATTTTAAATTTAAATGTTAATGCAAGAAAGAACAAAATCTGGCACAGGTAGACAATCAGAGATAAGCTGTTTATTGTTTTGATACGAAATGCTTTGAGTAGGCTGTGAAACACAAGAGAAACGCCAAACCATGCTAAATAATTCTGTATCGGGATGTTGTTGTTGTGCCAGGTCCACATGTCGAGCGCCGGAGCAAATTGTTCGAGCACCAGGTCGTAAACAATCATAAGCGCCGAAGCCATAAGTACTTTGACGGCTGCCGGTGTTTTTATGTTTTCGCTCAGCGAAGCCGTAAGATAAATCATCAACACCCAGTTGAAACCCATCATCAACGGTGTCTCAAAAACTTTGTAGCCCAATGTTTCACCGTATTTATAATGACCGAAAATCAATCCGGTGTTAACGCCAATTACTTCGATAAAGTAGCCGGCTATAAAAACGAACAGAAACATGAGCAATGTTTTTGTGTCATTCTCAGCATTATAGAGCGCAAGCAACCCAAGACTCATCAGGAGGGTGACCGGCGTCAGAGATATGAAGAAGGAGGCTGTAAAAGGGATATAGATGGCAATAACTCCTATTGCGTAGAAAAGCGCGAGGAAGTATTTTACCCGCTTTGGATGATTTTTTATCGACAGGATAAGGTCCATTTAAATTTCAATAATGATTACATTAATACATTCTTTATCAGCCAATTGTTTCGCCTACTCTTTCGAAAATAAGCTTGAACCATGCAGTGTAATTTTCAGGATGAAGCGCCACATCTGCTTTTAATTCATCGAAACTTACATATTTGTAATCCATCACTTCTTCGGGGTGAGGTTGCGGCAAGTCATCCGATACACCAACAAAGACATGATCGAATTCATGCTCGGTGAGTCCATTTTCGAGCTCCTGAATATACATAAAACTAAAAATCTCGCGTACTTCTGCTTTCATGCCCATTTCTTCCATCAAACGGCGATGGCCTGCCTCCAACGAAGTTTCGCCCGGGTAAGGGTGACTGCAACAAGTGTTGGTCCATAAACCTTTTGAATGATATTTATCAAAAGTGCGTTGCTGTAGCAGCCATTCTCCTTGCGAATTGACAATGAATACCGAGATGGCCCTGTGCAAAACCGCTTTTACGTGGGCTTCCATTTTTTCCATAGTTCCTATGGCGTTGTCTTGTTTATCGACAAGTATTACGTTGTTTTCAGTCATTATGCTTAGTTGTTCTTTGTTTTCTTTTCTCTTCTCAAATCATATTTAGCTTATACTCAATGGCCGACTGAGCCATAATCGATAATTTCCGGACATTCGAAATTCTGATTCTTTCTTTCAAAATGGCCGATGCTTCGCTGTGTTTGATTTTTATCAACAGTTTACGATAGTAATTGTAGGCAGTGTAAACAGCCAGTTGCGATCGGCCCGGAAGTCGTTTTATGCCTTCGAGGGCAATGTCGAATTCCTGTTCTATTTCAGCAATCAGTTGAAGTTTCAGGTTTTCATCAAACTTGTTTTTATCGAACTGCGGAAAATAGCTTCGTTCGAGTAATTCGATATCCGCCTGCAAATCGCGTAAAAAATTTACTTTCTGAAATGCTGATCCCAACATTTCGGCGGAGTGAACGAGTTCGCCGAAAAGCTTTGTGTTCTCTTTGCAAAAAACTTTAAGACACATCAAACCCACCACGTTGGCCGAACCGTATATGTAATCTGAAGTTTCGGCATTCGTAAGGTATTCTTTTTTTGTCAGATCCATTCTCATGCTGTTCATAAATGCATCGATATAGGCCATGGGAATCCCGTATTCATTCACAGCCCATTGAAACGAATTAAGGATGGGATTCAATGAAATTTTATTTTCAATGGCCTCGTGCATATCGGTTTCGAACTTTTGTAACAGATATGCTTTGTTGTAGCCGTGAAATGTATCTACGATTTCGTCGGCAAAACGTACAAAACCGTAAATGCTGTGAATGGCAGTTTTTACCCTTTTATCGAGTAAAAGTGTTGACAGATAAAAAGAATTACTGTAATTCTTTGTAACAATAGCCGATGTCTTCAATGATGTATCATGAAAGAGTTCCATTTTTTTTAAATTTAAAATGAACAATATTGTACGGAAATGTATTTAATAATACAAATGTGGTACAAAAAAGTTCAACTTACAATGATTAAATATTTGATTTTGTTATAAGTTTTTTTATTGCCACTGTTATTCAATGTTTTATAAGAGATGAAGACGAAAGATATATTATTTGAGCTGATCGACTATCTTGATCAGTTCGAAACCGAAAATCAAGATAAAGATGAGAATCTGAACATGAGCGACTTTTTGGGTTATCTGAACAGTCAGTATAAACCGATGAATGTCAAAACGCGTGAACTGGGTGGAAACTACGAGGGTTACAAGTATCAGGAACAGAAAGGTTCGGCAACCGATATCTCAATTCTTATTGTATTGCTGTTTCGGTATGCGAAAGGCTATATTAAAAAGGCGTTGAAAAATAGTCCGATAAAAACAGCTGATGAATTTTCGTTTTTAATGACGCTGATGACGTACGATCATCTCAGTAAATCGGAATTGATCACCAAGCAGGTGATGGAAAAAACTTCAGGAACCGAAATCATAAACAGGTTAATTAAGCTCGGCCTTATCGAACAGTTTGCCGACGAAGCCGATAAACGAAGCGTGCGCATTAAAATGACAATGACAGGCCGCACCGAAATCTACAAAATACTGCCGCAAATGGGTGTTGTTTCACAAATCGTTACCGGGAACCTGAACGATTCTGAAAAAACTATGCTTGCTTATATGTTGCGCAAACTCGAACATTTTCACAACGATATTTTCATGAATAAAAAGGACAATGAGTTGGAAGAACTTGTGAAATGACCGTAAAGTGAATTGAAACTGACAATAACTAAAGCCCGGTCACTAAAAAATCATCTCGGCAAAAGGAATCAATAAAGCAGTCATAATGCCCATTAATCCAATGGCCAAGCCGCTGATAGCTCCTTCGATAGCTCCCATTTCCATGGCACGCGCTGTGCCCAAAGCATGCGAGGCTGAACCCATGGCCAGTCCTTTGGCTATTTTGCTTTTGATACCGATGCGGCGTAGAATGACCGGACCCACCAATCCTCCGAAAATACCACAAATAACAACAAAAGCGGCTGCCAGCGCCGGAATGCCACCTGTTTTTTCAGCCAGACTAATGGCGATAGGCGTGGTGACCGATTTGGGTGCCAGCGAAGCAATAAGGATGTGGTCGGCTCCTAAAACTTTAGCGATCAGCACCACACTAACTATGCCCACGATGCTCCCAACAAAAACGGCACTCAGAATAGAAATTACATTGCCTTTGATATGCTCGAGTTGCTCGTAAAGTACATAACCTAAAGCCACTACACTCGGGCCAAGCATAAAGTTAAGAATGCGGGTATGCGTGTAAAAGGTTTGATAGTCGATACCGGTGATTTTAAGGAAAGGAATAATAACAATCATAGCAATGAGCAGTGGTTGCAGGATGGTAAGGTTTGTGCGTTTATACACAATAATGCCCAGGTAAAATGCACCCATCACCAAAGCCAGCAAAAATACTTCGTTGCTTATATAAGGTCGTATAAAATCAAGTATTTCATTCATGACCAATTCCTCCTTTCTTTCTGCGTTTTTCAAGTCGTTCCTGAATCAGCGCCACCGTAACGATAGTGAGAACGGTACTTCCGGCAATGGCGGCTACAATGGCAACAAAAGAACTTTCGAGCATTTGGGCATATACCATAAGGCCCACGCCGGCCGGTACAAAGAATACAGCCATATTTTTGGTAATTACGGTAGCCACCGATTGTACTTTCTCCGGCTTTAGTATTCTAAAAAACAATGCAAGAAACAACAGGATCATTCCCAATACACTACCGGGAATAAAGCCATGGATCAACTGACTCAGCAATTCGCCGAGAAAGTAAAAGAGCAAGATGTAAAACGAACCTTTTACCATAAAAAACAGATGAGAATTAGATGTTATAAATAATTTTGAGTTTCGGGTTTAATGTCAAAAGTCTAATGTCAAAAGACTGTAGACAATTAAAAATTAAAAATGAATAATTAATATTGAATAAAGAAGAGCAGATCAGTTCATCCTTCAATATTCTTACATTGGCATATTATCTCATTGGCATATTGGCATATTGTCAAATTACTACATTATCGCAATTTTTTGTTGAACGAATAAGTCGCCTGCAAAAAAGAAGAGCCACTCTCTTATTTAACAAATTAAGACCTGATTAGTTCGCCGGTGTATTACTGCCAGCCTACCATAAAGCTTTTATTTCAGAAATCCCTGCTGTTTCAACACCTGCAGGAATTTCTCCGAGAAAAGTTCGTTGGCTGTCCGTGTGTAACGGACATCTGTAAAGACCTGCGCCAGTGTTTCTTTTTTGTTCTCGGCAACGAAGTTTTTGTAAAAATCGCTGTTTTCTTTTTCCCTGTACAATGCGTCAATTTCGTCGGCAGTAAAGCCGGAATAAGTTTCGTTGTGAACGATGGCTTCCAGTGGCAGGCGATCGGTGAGGGGAGGGTTTTCGGCCGGATAGCCTACTGTAATTGTTGTTATTGGCACCACAAGTGTAGGCAATCCGAGCACATCAATGATTTCGGCTGCATTGTAGGTGGTGGTGCCAAGATAGCAAATACCTAAGCCTTCGCGCTCGGCAGCCACAGCAAAAGTCTGGGCAAAAATCATTGCATCGATGGCTGTAGCCATAAAGGACTGAAGATTGTCGTACCCGGGATCGGCATTGCGTTGTTTACACCACTGACTGAAACGGTTGAAATCGGCACAAAAGGTAAGCACGGCTGGCGCTTGCGTTATCATTGGTTGATTGAAATGAGCGGGCGAAAGTTGTTGCTTTATTTCATTGTCGGTAGTTACCACCACGCTGTAGGCCTGCATATTTCCGGTGTTCGAAGCCTGAGCGGCTGTTTGAAGTAAACGATTCATTACTTCGGCACTAATGGGCTGGTCGGTGTATTTGCGTATGGTACGGCGCTGATTTAGAGTGTCTGAATTCATTGGGTAGAGCATTTTTATTTCGCTGCAAATTTACTGAAAATAATTCAGATTATCGTTGAAGCGTTGAAACGTGAAATTGTTGAATTGTTGAACCGTTGAATTGTTGAAGAATTTCATTAAGGGTTTCACTTGAAGTGAAGCCCTTAATGGATGAATGTTGCAATTGTAGCTGAGCAAAGATGCAGAATGCAGTAGGTGGAAGATAGTAACAAGTTTCTTCAACTTTCAATTATCTTAACTTATCTACTTATTCTCACGTGTGAAATAGTGAAGAGGAGCAGGGGGACTTTACTTGTCAGTTAGGATGTTACCCCACTTTTATATAATATACTTTCTTATTTGGTTACATTAATTAGAATTTTCACAGTATTAATATAGGTTGATGGACTTGCTCCGTCTGAACCTTGATAAGTTTCAATTTCTATCACTACTGACCGACAAAAAATTGATTTAGCAAAAAGGGAAGCCATCTAAGCGA
>JAEAMG010000713.1_pt1 | contig 33794 bp, 17 predicted proteins | sample 8958741 | NCBI WGS metagenome assembly JAEAMG01 (sample SAMN16933256, study PRJNA681125) | bioreactor sludge metagenome | isolation source: anaerobic bioreactor treating anionic surfactant - SDBS | place: India: Bengaluru | collected 2019-02-28 | reverse complement strand
CTACGGCTTCGCGGGCTGGTATACGGGCGCGAACGGCACGGGCACGGAGGTGACCTCCTCGACGACCGTGACGACGGCTGCGAACCACACGCTCTACGCGAAGTGGACGGCGATCTCTCCCACGTATACGGTGACGTTCGACGCGCAGGGCGGGACGGTCAGTCCGGCGTCAAAGACGGTGACGCAAGGGGCGGCCTATGGCACGCTGCCGATTCCGACACGCGACGGATATGTGTTCGCGGGGTGGTGGATGTCTTCAGGAGGATCAGGCACTCAAGCGACTTCAGGGACTACCGTGACCGCTTCGGGTGAACATACGCTGTTTGCGAAATGGACGGGGGGAACTAAGACTGAGCATGCGACGGTCGGCGTCTCATTCAGCATTCCGATTCCATCCGAGATGGCGGAGGCGGCGAAACCGGTTGCAAAGGGACTGCCGACCGGACTGAAACTGAACACGGCGGCCAACAAGATCGAGGGCGTGCCGACTAAAACGGGATCCTTTGAGGTGACACTCGCCGCCAACGGCGTGGCGGAACAGAATATCCTGATCGTTGTCGAAGGATTACCGGCGTGGGCGCTGGGGACATTCAACGGGTTTGCGGGCAGCGGATTTGCGACGATGAGCGTGGCGACGTCGGGGAAGATCACGGGGAAGATCACGATGCCGGGAGCCACCTATTCGTTCAGTGCGAAGTCATACGCCTCCGGGAACGGGGCGAGCGGGTTCGCCGTGCTCGCGGACGTCAAAGCCGGAGCGACGGTCAGTACGCTGGAACTGTTGGTCACCCAGGGGGTGCAGTCGGAGACTCTGGGTATCGCATCCGGGACACTGGATGGCAACAGCATGACCCTGTGGCGCGATGTGTGGAAGGAAGCCGGCGCGACACTCCTCCCCTTGGGCTACTACACGGCGACGCTGCCGGGCGGCGGAGGCTACGGCAGCGGATATCTGACGTTCACGGTGGATAAGGTGGGCAAGATCAAGTCGGCCGGGAAACTGGCAGACGGCACGGCGGTATCGCTGAGTGGAACGCTCATTCTGGACGACTCCGGCCGTGTGTTTGCGGTACTGTACACAGCTCCCGGCAACTACAGCGGCGGATACTTATCAGGCCTTGCGGAGTTTGTGAAGCCGGCAGGTGGCGGATCCGTCTTCCTGCGGCCGCTAGACGGTTCAGAGTTCCTATGGAAAAACCTGAACATTCAGGCGACGGAGTCGTATGGTCAAGGGTTCAACCGAGCACTGCGGTTGGAGGGCGGGCTGTACGACAAACTGGCCAGCCTCCAAACGTACTATTCAGGAGGCTTGACCGTGGGAGTATCCTGGACGCCGCCCGAACTGCCGGTGAAGGTTAAGGTCACGGAATACGACCCGGAATCAGAATCTGAGAAGCCGCCGAAGATAACGAGCTCGGAGCCTGATATGGCCCCGGATGCCGGCGTCTCGCCGAACGGCCTCGCGCTGAGTTTGAACGCCGCCGGGACGGCGTTCGACGTGCCGAAGTCGCCGGCTCCGTCAAAGGTCATCGATGAGGAGACGCGGCAGTTCTTTGGGGATTACAACTACGGCGAACTGGCGAACCCCAGCGGCCTGACGTTCACGTTCGCAAAGGCTACGGGGATATTCAAGGGCGGGTTCAGCGTGTATTACGACTATGTTTCTGCGATGGACAACACGACGGAACGGCCTCCGACATACACGCATGTGGCTAAGAAGGTCTCATTCGAGGGCGTGCTGACGCCGGTGCGCGGCGACACGTCCGATGGCGTCGGGGGCCGAGGTTTCTTCCTGTGGGCAACCAAAGGCACGTACGACACCGGGACTTTCGACAAGAACGACGAGCCCGTCATGAAGGCGTATGCCTACAGCCTGTCCTATGACTTTTTGCTAAACGCGGGGGCGTGGTAACGAACCCGCCACCTGCGTTTTCAGAGAGAATATCGCTTATCCCGGAGGGGAGAACATGGGCGACTCCCCTTGCCGGGGGAACTTTACCGGACTGAGATCAGCGTGCCGAAATTGTACGACAGATAAGTCTGCTTGTTAACGGTATCGTATTTAACCACCCAGCGCGATGGCAGTGTGCCGACGGAGTTGAAGGGAATGCCCAGCGTGCCGGTGCAGGTGGCAATTGTGTATTTCTTGAACTTGGCGAGCTGCTCCGCGTTTCCGACACTCAGCGACAGCGTCGCGAGGTTCAGGTCACCCCGCACGTGCAAGCAGCCGCAGGCACCGTTGGTGGACACGTTTACCGCGAGGTTACAACCGGTGATCGAAGCCGGTGCGGAGGCGAAAGTCAGCGTGCCGAAGGAACCCGCGTCGCCGGGCGTGATAGTGTCCGTGACCGTCAGAGCACCGAGGTTGGTCACCGTACCGCCACCGCCGATCCGCGAGAGCGTCTGGACCGTGCCGGACAGATCAAACACCGCGTTGGAAGCCACCGAGACCGACCCGCCGGACAGGAGCGTATTCGCGAGACTGAGCTTGAGGGTTCCCGCCTCAACCGAAGTCGCGCCGTTGTACGTGTTGGTGTTCGCAAGCGTCAGCATTCCAGCGCCCTTCTTGGTCAACCCGCCGTCGTTCTCCGAACCACTGTAAAGAGGCAACTGAATGGTGATGTTGTTGGTGTCGCTGTCGATGACGGCGCCGCCCGAAAGCACGTTGAAGAAAACGTTGGTCACCCACTTGGGAACGTTATAACCCATAAAGTTCGGCGCCGACATTTTGGCGACCAACGTGCCGCCATTGAGGTTCACGGTCCCGTAGGGTGCAACTTGGCCGGTATCGATGTTGAAATAGTTGAGCCGGAGCGTGCCGCCGGCATTGACGTTCACGACGTTGGAAACGGCGGGAGTGCCGCTTTGGGTGATCCGCAACACTCTGAGATCGAGCACACCGTTTCCGCCCACCGTCGTGTTACCGGTCCCCGAATAGGCGTTGAGCAGCTCTTCCATGCTGTTCAGATTGACCGTGCCGTTGGTGACCAGTAGAGAACCGTTTTGTATGGTTGCATACCCGGAACCCGTGGTCATAAGCAGCCCGCCTCCCACCAACACCGTGCCCCCGTTGACATAGAGCGTGTCATACACCTTGTACTGGTTCCAGACCGTGTTGGTCGTGATGAGATGCGTCCCACTTGAGTACAGCAAGGTGCCGGCCAGATTTCTTAAGGAAGATACCGAGTTGGTCTTGTCCGCGCCGGGATTGAGAACCAAGGTCCCGTTACCGGATTTGTAAAGCCAACTTCCCGGGGCTCCTGAGAGCACGCCATTCACCGTCTGGGTGTACCCTTGCGTGTCAAAGGTTGCTACGACATTGGTGTTGATGACCAGCATCCGGTTAACCGTGAGGGCATGGTTCGCTTCCGACCTCAGCGTGCCGCTTGTCGCGAAGAAGAGGTTCGTGGCAGGGGACGGTGGAACAGCACCTAGGCTGCTGTCGGCCCTGACGCCCAGAATTCCTCCTCGGATGGCGGTGCCTCCGCTGTACGTGCTGGCGCCCAAGAGCGTCAAGGCACCGGAGTTGACTTTGGAGAGCGAGCCGCTGTTGGTGACCGGACCGCTGAGGGTCAACGAGGACCCGGAGGGGATATCGAAGGTGGCGACATTGGTCGACAGGATGTTAAAAACTCGGCTGGTCGCCAACGTGACGTTTGTGGTGGCCGGGATTTGGATCGTGGCACCGGTGTCAAACCGGACACCGTTGTTGGTGTATCCCAAAGCGGCGTCCGAATTGATGTTGAGTATCCGGGCAGTCCCGTATCCGGGATTGGTAATGATGATCGTGTTGGTAAAGCTGTTGTTACCGAGAAGACTGAGTTTTCCTGACCGCAGTTCAAAAAAATTGACCGCGCTACTGCCACCGCGGATCGGGCCGGTCACGGCCAAGTTGGCATTGCAATAGAAGCCGCTAGCGCTGTGTATCAGAACGTTGCCACTCAAGGTCAGATTGCCGGAGGCTTTGCCTGCGACCGCAGCGTTGTGTGCGACAAAAAGAACCGTATTGATGTCGACATTGTTGGTGATCGTTCGATCCGCTCCCGAGGCGACGATCCATTGTTGAGCCGAGCCCACAACGGAGCCGAATTTGACGAGGCCGGAGCCGAAGGGGCTGACGCTGCCAATGGAAACAAAGGTCTCGTTATTAAAGACTGTGTCCCCTGAATAGGTGTTCAGTCCATTGAATTGCACGTACCCTGTCCCCTGAGAGGTGAGGCCGAACGGGCCGCTGAGCACGCCGTTGAAGACGAGCGGTCCTCTGAGGGTCGTGTTCAAGGTCGGGCTCGCACCCAAAGCCATGTCGAGATTGACGACCTGCGTATTCGTGACCGATCCGCCTGCAGTGACGCTGATATTCCCGGCCAGCGTGATGGGATTGCCCCTGAGCGTGAAAGCTCCCGCGCCAGCAGCGTACGTGATACCGTTTACCGTCACGCCGGAAAGGTCGTTGGTGGGGTTCAGTCGGGTGGTGCCGCCGAACGTCAGCGCAGTCGGGAAGGTCGGCACGATGTCGTCGACCCAGTTCGTCGCGGTACTCCAATAGTCATCGCCGGGGCCGGTGCTCCCGCCGTCCCAGATGTCGGCACCCCGTGTCGCGGATGTGAGAAGGAGGGGAATCAGGAATCCGAGTATCAGGCGAGCAAACGCGAACCTTTTTTGCGAGAGGAAACGTTTCATAAATAACCTCCTTTTATCCTTCCGTATTTTGATATTGGGAATGGTCAGAGTCAACCTTTGATTGAGTTGTCTGGCACTCGCGCAAAAAGTGTCTGGTCCATCCTTCAACGTGTAGGTGCCCGACGAGATGCGCAAGGTGCCCCCTCCGTCTGCAAGGGAAGCACCTCGCTAAAGGAACCGTCAACTCCGTTTGTTACGACGCGATCCCAGCTTTATATTCTCGTGCTCTATGATCTGCTTGACGGCCATTCTACTTCAAAAAGAACAGCGTACCACCCGCATAGACCAGTTTGACGTCGCCGTTGGTCTCGTACGTCACAATCCACCCCGCAGGCAGGCTCTTGGAACTGAATGTTCCCGTGCGGAAGCCCGTGCAGGTCATAATCGTGTACTGCAGTCGGGGATTCAGTTGGCTGGGGTTATCGACCACCAGCGCCAACCCGGACATGCTGACATCGCCCTTGACGGACAGAACATCACACGGGCCGTCGTCAGACACGTCCACACGCAGGGTGCCAGCCAGGGTCGAAGAAGCAGCCAACGTGAGTGTGCCCGTCGCATTGAGGCCGCCGGGAGCGATCAAGCCGTTCACAGCGAGCGTCCCATTGGAGACCAATCCCGACCCGATCAGACCGCCTACCTTCTGGCCCGTTCCACCGAGATCCAGCACGGCGCCAGAGGCTACCGTGACGACCGAACCGGTCGGAAGCAAGTTGGCGTTGGACAGATCGAACACGTTCGTCACGGTCAGCAGGCTGCCGTCGCCGGGGTCGGCCAGCGTTTTGAAGTTTGCGTAGATCAATTGATTGCGTCCCAAACGGTCATATCCGATACCCATATTTGGGAAACTGGCCTGATTGTTACCGACGCCACCGGTCCCCTGTCCCAAACGCAGTTCAAAGGTGTTCCATCCAGCCTTTACTGTGGCGTTACTGATGACTTGTGCGCTAGACACGTTGTTCTGGAGCACATTCACTCCGTTGACCAAGAGCCGCGCGCTGTCGTCGAACCCCTTATAGAACGTCCACGTTTCATCGTTGGAAGAATCGTTCCACAGATAGCCAGTGTAGACATACGTCGAGTTGTCCACCCAAATGTTGCCGGACTCACCATTGGCGTTAAAGAACACGTTCGCGTAACGCGTGGAGAGCGGCACGGCGGTCTTGGGGTTCGCCGTGTTGAGCTCGAAGCTACCCGAGACGCGTCCTTCAGAGAGTCCGGCCGGTTTTCCAGCCAACAACAGCGTTCCACCATTGATCACCGTCGCACCCGCATAGGCTTGAGGTACGACGATCATGAGCGTGCCGCTCCCGTTTTTGATCAGCCCATTCGTGCTGATGATCTGGGCCTGGAGAAGCCCGGTATCCGCTGCCTGCAAAGTCGGAGCCAACACCTTGCCGTTTACGATCGACCCGCTGATCAGATTAATGGACCCGTTGGTAACGGTGAACCCGTTCAGATCAAGGGTTCCGCCGACCACGTTCACGACAGCATTGGTCGGCAATGCGTTGACCACGCCCAGCCTGACCGTACCGTTGCTGATCGTCGTTTCTCCGGTGTAGGTGTTCACGCCGGCGAGCGTCAGCAAGCCGTTGCCGATCTTCGTCAGACTACCGGAAGACACGGGTCCGATCGAAACGGTGCCGAGCGTCGGAGCGATGCCGCCTCCGCCTGAAAACGCAACCGCGGGAGCAGACGTATAGTTGTAGCCCGGGCTGGTGATCGTGATGCCCGTCACCTCCTGGCTGTCGGGATCATAGTCCGCCACCGCCGTCGCTCCGACGCCACCACCCCCGCTGATCGTCACAACAGGACGTCCTATGTACCCCGTGCCATTGCCGATAACGGGAATAGACGTGACACCATTGCCGGCCGGCGCGAGCAGGGCTTGTGAGATGGTCGCGCTCCTGCCGTCGGTATCGACAGTGAGACCCTGGGTGTAGACCGTAGCCCGATCGATGTTGCTTCCGCCCAGCATCAGGAAGCCGTTGTTGTTCGCCTTGAACGTGCCGCCGTTAAAGTTCACCAGCGCAGTGCCGTTACCTTGGCTAGCCTTGACCTTGGTTGCCTGCACGGTTCCGCCTGACAAGATGTTCAGAATACCGTTGGCGGACGTGCTGGTTGAATTCTTGATGAGATCCAGTTCCGTCCCCGTACCCGCCGACCCCAATAAGCCGCCGCCGCTGACGTTGATCACAGCCTGCCCGGAACCGGCATAGAAGAAGTGCGCATTCGCATTCGAGTTCGGCATGACCAAGCGCCCGCCTGTCACGTTGACTTGACTGTACTGCTGGACCGCACCGCGGTTGAGCTGGAAGTAGGTTGAATTCGTCACCGCACCCTGCAGCACATCGAACACACCGTTACCACCGTTCGCACTGGCAATGCCGGTTTCAAACATCGTCAGCGGAATAGCGGTATCGTGACGGTAGTAGCCATAGCTGTTTGTGCTGAAGCCTAACGCAAAGTTCGTCACGTTCGCAGCGCCCGCCACAACCAGCGTACCGCGGTTATGGATCGCACCGACCGCGCCGTTGGTTGTGCCCAGCATCAGCCACTTTCCGCTGACGGCAGCCCCACTCTCAATCTTCAGCAAGGCGTTGGTAAGCATCGTGTTGGCGACCACAAGATCGCCGCCCGCGTGATTGATCGAGCCGCCACTGGCGAGCTTGAGCGTGCCATCTGCGACCACCGTGCCTCCGGTGTAGGTGTTGGCGGTCGCCAGGGTCAGCGTATTGCTGCCCGCCTTGGTCAGAGCGAAGGAGCCGGCCATGCCGCCACCGCCCGTCAGCGTGTAACTGAAGGCGGTATTCGTGAACGCCACGCTCGTCGGAGTGACGTAACTGTTCAGCGACACCGTTGTATCTGCGGAGATGCTCATATTGTCAAATAACACCCGTGATCCCACACCTCCCACTTCGGTGGGTTCCGAATAAAACGCCGCTGAATCCGCGCTGTCCTTCCAGACCAAATTGGCGCTGCTGTTGATATCCCATGTGCCGTTGCCCGCTGCCCCCGTGTTCCAGGTGAGGTTGGGCGCGGTGGGAGTGCCGGTCAGATTCAGGTTCAACGTGTTTCCGCTCCACGACAAGGAACTGCCACTGTACCCGTTGATCATGGTGAGAGCCGGCGTCGTGGCGGGAGCCGTACCCCCCACAAGCATCAACGGATAGGTACCGGCAGGGACCGTGCCGAGGTTGCTTAGATTCACGGTGACGCCGGGTGTGGCGTTGAAAGTTGCTGTGCCGTTCACTCGGAGCGGAGCCACCGTCGTGCTGGGCGTCACGCTGAAGGCGAACTCCAAAACAGGGTTGGTTGTTGCCGGTGCGCCTGCGGCACTGACCGTCAGGTTGGTGCATACCCAGCTCCCGTTTGCGGCGTTACACAGCACGCCCAACTTGGCGACGGCACTGGCGATGCCGCTGGACTGCACCGTTATCGTACCGGCGCAGGAGCCGCCGACGACACCCAGTAGTTTACCGTTGTTGACCGTTGTAGCACCACTGTACGTGTTCACACCTGTCAACTTCAGTATACCGCTACCCCGTTTAGTCAACGGGTTAGAGCCGCTCACCACGCCCTGCAACGTCAGCGTGCCAAAGCCCGTTCCATTATTATTGCCCACATCGAACACCGATGCGCCGGTCAGCGTGGTGGTGCCGAATGTCAGGCCGAAGGGCGAAGATGCCAGCACCCCCGGGCCGTTGGTCACGGTCAAGGTATATGCACCCATGCTTAACGTTCCCAACGTGTGGGTGATGCCCGCGCTGTTGAACGTAGCCTTGTCGGACTGGACGGTCGTGTTACCTCCGACGGTTGTATTGTGGGCGCTAATCGTGGTATCAATCGCCAAATCGAGGATGCCACCGTTCAGTTGGAGCGTCGCTCCAGACGTGCCGAGGGCACCTGCATGTCCGAGCCTGAGCGTTCCTGCGGTCAGCGTCGTGCCCGCGCTATTACGGTTGCCGTTACCTGCGGTTCCCAGCACCAGCGTGCCGTTGTTCGCCTTGGTGATACTGTAATTGTTAACCAATTGACCCAGCGTCAACGTGCCGACTCCGGCACCGTTGTTGGCCACGTTAAACGTCGGAGTGCTGGCACCGAGCGTCGTTGTGCCAAATGTGAGACCGTAGGGCGAGTTGGCATTCACGTTCGCGCCGTTTGTCACGCTCAAGGTGACACCATAAATAGTCAGCGCGCCCAAAGTGTGGGTCACGCCAAGGCCGGGAGTCAAACGATTTGGTTTCACCGTCATGCTTGCGTTAACGGTGGCAGCGTTGTTGAACGCCAACCCCGCGTCGCTCTGCAATTCGAGGATGGTGGATGCCGTGTTGAGCGTCAGACCGCCCGTACCGAACGGCGAAACCGATGTTGACGATTTGCCATACAGGGTGCCGCTGCTCAAGGTGGTACCGCCGCTGTAGTTGTTCGTGCTGGAAAGTGTCAAATCGCCTGTACCGTTCTTGTTCACCGAGCCGGGACCGGTCACAAGCCCACTCAATATCTGTGCGGAGGTGCTGTTGTGGTTGTAAACCCCACTATTATAAATCGGCCCCGCATAGTTGCCGCTGTTCAGCCGGCTGGCCACACCAAGTGCGAGCGTGCCAGCGTTCACAGTAATCGAGGAGGGATTGTAAGTGCTCACGCCGTTGAGGAAGGCCGTGCCCGCACCATATTTGAGGACCGGAGCCGTTCCGCCAACGGCGGCTGCGACGACATAGGGGGTGACGACATTGTTGTTGTTGAAAACCAGCGAAGAGGGCGCGACAGCACCGCCACTGACGACAGTCAACTGGGCTGCCGAATCGTCAAACACAACCGAATCGCCCGACGTATACGAGGTTGCGACGGAACCGGCCTTCCAGTTCTGAACGCCGCCGTCCCAGTACGCGGACAGATTCCCGTTCCACGTCAAAACCGACGTGCTGCCGCCCGACACGCTCAGGACCAAGCTGGTGCCGTTAAGCACCAGCGACGCGTTCGGATAGTTACCTGCCAGCACGAAGGAGCCAGGGCCCACATGAGAGGCGAAGGTCATCAGCGTGTAGTCACCCTCTGGCGTCGCGCCAGCGGGGAAAGAGAGGACTACGCCATTCACACCGTTCAGAATCAGCGGGCCGGCAACGGCGATCCGGTCACAGGTCGTTCCCGAGGCGGGAACGTCAAAGAGCAACGTGTTGCCGGTCAGCGCCAACGTGCTTCCCAGCGTGAGCGTGCCGATGGCGTTGAGCCCGCCCGGCACCAGGGAGCCCGGTGCCGTTGCGGTGACGGGGCCGTTGATGGTGCCGTTGCCGCCCAGCGTGGCGCTGTTATAGACCGTTACCGCACTGCCGGCGGCCAACGATCCGGGGCTGTTGATGAACAGCGAACCGCCATTCACAAGTGTCGAGCCGGAATAGGTATTCACGCCGGTGAGCGTAAAGGTCCCCAGCCCCCCCTTGGTGAAGCTCATCGTCCCTGCGCCGTTCTGAATGACACCAGAGAAGACATCGAACTGGTTGTTATTGTTAAAGACCGTCAGGTTTCCTGTTCCGGTGACATTGCGGGTTACCGTTCCTGCGCCTGACAACGCATTAATGGTATCGTTCTGCTGAATCACGTAGGAGCCGCCTGAATTGACTGTGACGCGGTTAGCGCCGTTGATACCGTCACCCGTGTTTCCAAGCAAGGTGCCGCCCGCGTTCACGAGCACATTGGCATCCATTGCGCCGCCGCTTTGATTCAGTTCCGCCACGCCATCATTGACAATCATCACGCCATTGCCGTTGGGATCCGTCGTAAACTTCAGCCAGCCGGAGCCGGTCTTGGTAAAGGGTCCATTCGCCTGGAAGGCCTTCAGGATCAGCATTGAACCCGTGCCCACATCGATCGACGCTCCGGCGTTGAGGGTAATGTTGCCATTGAAGGTGTTGGTCCCCGTCTGGCTGGACAGCGCGCCATTCAACGTCAGCACTTCGCTAAGCGTAGAGATATTACCCGCAAGTTCCAAATTGCCGCCCAGGGCAACCGTCGTACCCGACGCCGTTGCGCCAAGCGCATACGCGTGCTGGATCTTGAGCACGCCCGAGTTGACGAGGGTTGCACCGCTATAAAAGTTGGAGCCGGAGAGGATCAACGTGCCGGGACCGGAGGTTTTCAGGACGCCGACCCCAGAAAGCAAACCGCTGCAGAGCTGCGCCGCAGAACTGGCATAGTCCAGCATGCCGTTGTTCAAGATGTTGCCCGCATACGTGCCGCTGTTCAATTGGCTAGCTCCGCCCAACGTCAGCGTCCCGTTGTTTATCGAAAGCGAGGAGGGGTTGTAGGTGCTCACGCCCGAAAGCGAAACACAGGCTGAACCCTGCTTGATGAGCGGTGCCGTACCATTGATCGCAGCCGAGACAAAGTAATCGTTGGCGCTGTTGTTAAACGAGACAACGGAGGGCGAAACGCCGCTGCCGCTGCTTACGGTAAAATTGTCCAGCGCGCTGTCGTCAAAGGTCACGGCATCGCCCGTCGTAAAAGCAACCGCCGCGATTCCGTTGGTCCAGTTCAGATCGGGATCGGCTCCGTCCCAGGCTCCGGATGCAGCTCCGGTCCACGTCACGCCCGAAATACCGCCCGTGGCGAGGGTCAGGACCACATTGTTGCCGACCATGCCGAGCGTGGCGTTCGGATAGGCGCCTTGCAGAAGCAAGGCCGCGCCCGCATTGGTGGTGATTCCACCCGTGCAGGTCATCAGCGTATATGCACCAGCGGGAGCACCACCCGCCGGAAGCGTGAGGGCGATGGTGTTCGTGCCATTCAAGACCAACTTGCCGCTGGCGGCCGAGATGTTGATTTTGTCGCAGGTACCGGCCACCGTTGAAAGATCAAAGAGCAGCGTACTCGCATTCAGAGTTAGCGCGCTCGCCGAGTTATTGGCCAGCGTAAGCGTGCCGACCGCATTGAATCCGCCCGGCACCAGGAGGCTGCCCGCCGCCAAGGTGACTGTGCCGTTGATGGTGCCGCTGCCACCCAGGGTGCAGCCGTTGACGGTCACCGCGCTACCGGAGGCCAGTGAGCCAGGACTGTTGACGAACAACGAGCCCCCGTTCACCGTGGTCGCGCCACTGTAGGTGTTCACGCCGGAGAGCGCCAAAGTACCGACGCCGTTCTTGGTCAGGGCATAGGATCCTCCGATCGCGCCGCCCACAGCCAAAGTGTTCGTCAGGACCGTGACGGTGCGATTTGCGTTCATCGTGACCGCGCCGGTGCCGAGATTCAGGCTCCGGCCGCCGAGGAAGGTGAAATTGCCATTCCAGTTTTGGGCGTTATTCGCACTCATTACGATATCCGACCCGCTGGAGTTGTCGATGGTGTAGTCGCCGCCGATGGTGAATAAGCCGGTTCCGATGGCCGAGGCGTTGTTGATGTGCAACTGTCCGCCAGAGAGGGTTGTGCCGGCGCTGTACGTGTTGGCACCCGAGAGGATCTGGACACCGCTACCCGCCTTCGTCAGCGCCAGTGTGCCGGCACCGTTCCGAATCACACCGTCGAACGAGCCGGATTGGTTGTTGTTACCCACCGTGAGCGTAATGGCACTTGAGGAGCCGTTGGTGACGAGACCGCTGGTGCCGCCGCTCAAACCGCCAATGCCCTCGGAAACGCGCAAATCCAGAATTCCGTTCGCCTGGACAAAGAAATCTCCCAGCGCAGTTGCCGTGAGATCCCGAAGCGTGGCGCCGGGGTTGATGAACCACGGGGCATCCGTAGATCCGCCATGCTGAAGTTCAACCACGCCTTCACCGACCACAAACACGGAGCGGTGATTCGGATCGCCCGTGAACCTCAGCGTTCCCAACCCTGTTTTGGTGACCATATTCGAGCCGGTGTCAGGCGTCGTCGTGCTGAGGTTGAGCTGCGCCGTTGCGCCAATATCGATGGTTGCACCGTCCTGGAGCGAAACCGCACCCGAGAAGGTGTTGCTTCCTGCCGCGTAGGCAAGCGTGCCCCGAAGATCGAGCGGTTCCGCGGCAAAAACGATGTTGGAGCCCAACAGTTCCAACTTCGCGCCAGGTGCGACGACCGTGCCGGCAGCCGTAGAACCGAGCGCATTCGCGTTCTGAACCCGGAGCACGCTTGAGGTGACGACGGTCAGTCCAACGTAGGTGTTGTTCCCGGAGAGGGTCAGCGTGCCGTTGCCGGAAACGGTCAGAGAACCGCCGCCGGAAATCACGCCGCTGTTGGTCTGCGCAGCGGAACTGGCATAGTTCAAGGCGCCATTGTTGATAAGGTTTGTCGCATAGTTCCCGCCGCCCAGCACGCCTGAACCGCCGATGGCCAGAGTGCCCGCAACGATGGTGGTCTGGCCGGTGTAGGCGTTGCTGCCGGAGAGGGTTACCGTTCCGGAACCGAGTTTGTAAACCACCCCAGTCCCATCGATGGAGGCCGAGACGGCGTAGTTACTGATGCTGTTGTTGAAAAAAACGGCACCCGGCAAGACCGGGCTGGCGCTGAGGCTGGCGACCGTGAAACGCGAGGCCGCGTCGTCAAACGCAACCGCATCCCCCGGCGCAAAAACGACTGCGTCGCTGCCGTTGGTCCAGTTCAGATCGGTTCCATCCCAATTCTCTGAAACGTCGCCTTTCCACTTCAGGCCATACGCGCCAGTGTCCACGACGACCAATTTCAGGCTGGAGGCATTGGTGACAAGAGAGGCATTCACATAGGCAGGAGACAGCACAAAGGAGCCGGTGCCAGCGCGCGAACCCGTGTTCGTCATCAGCGTGTAGGTGCCGGACGGTAACGCGCCCACAGGGAAATTAACAACAACCGTGTTCGTTCCGTTCACGGTCAGGGTACCCGCGACGGTCACTTTGTCTGTACTTACATTCGAAACATCGAAAAGCAGCGTGCCGCTGTTCAGCGTCAGCGCACCGCCCAGCGCCAACGTGGCCGCCGCGTTGACATCGCCCGGAGCCAGCATTCCGCCCGCGTTCACGGTGACACCGCCTTTAATGCTGCCGCTTCCACCCAGAACGGCAGCGCTATTGACCGCCACCGCACTGCCGGAGGCCAGTTCGCCGGGGCTGTTTACCAGCAGCTTGCCGCCGTTCACCGTCGTCGCACCAGTATAGGTGTTTGTACGTGAGAGTATCCACGTGCCCTCCCCCGCCTTGGTGATCGCAAGCGTACCGCTACTATTGACAAGCGGAGCACTAAATTCACCAACGGCGGAGGTCGACCCCTGCAGCGTCAACGTCTTGGTTCCGGAACTTGCGACAGACGGGGAGACGTTAAAGGTCAGTTTGCCACCGGGTCCGGACTGCTCGATCGCGGCATTGTTATTCAGAATGATTTGCCGGTTACTGTCCTCGCCGGTTCCGGTGTAAAGCAGCTTGCCGCCCGCGCTGAAATAGATGTTCGTGCCTTGGCCGAGGCTACTCGTGACCGATCCGCGATTACCGATACAAGGACAACTGATGGTTGCGGCCACACCAAAAATAATGTGACCCTCAAAGCTATTGTTCGTGTTGTTAAGAACGTAAGTTCCCGTGCCGACACCGCCCGAAGGCTGCCAGATTTCGATGCCGCCCTTTCCGGTAATCTCGGGATTTATCACAAGGGTCTTGCCACCGAACACATATAAGTCGGCATAGTTATAGCCCGTGCTGGTAAAGCCGTCCGTGGTGCCCATCCTGAGCTTGCCTGTGCCGTTGATCGTGCCGCCCAAGGTACATTGCAGGGTGGTACCGCCGCCGCTGTTGAGAAAAAGCTCTTTATTGCCGATATCGACCACGCTATTCGGCCCGCCGTACATGTTGAGGGTTGTGATCATATTTGAACCCGTCAACGTGAGCGTGTTGTTGATCGTATGGTTAAGAACAAGCCCCGAAGCGCCATTGGGCTGAATATTGCCGAGAATGGAAACAGGGCCAGAGCCGCTGAGGTTCAGGGTTTTGGTGCCCGCTCCGCCGCTGAACTCCGGGGCACAACCAAAAATGTCGCTGAAGATCAGCGATTGCGAGAGGCTATCGTTGCGGAAACTGTAACTTTGGCCTGTCCGATCGGGACCGAGCTGGAGGCCGCAGTTAAAGAACTGGCTGCTGCCCGCGGTCGAGGTCAGTCTTATTTCGCCGCCGTCTGCCATGACGAGCGTCTGGCTGTTGGCCGCGCCGGTACCGTTGGTATAGGCCGCCACGAGGGGCGAGTCATACGTGATGTACTTGATAAAGGAGAGCCCGGCCAGGTCGAGCTCTTGCTGGCCATTCCCATCATTGTTGAACAGAGCCGTGTCCCCGCCAGAGGGATAAGGGGATACGCTCCAGTTCAGGCTGTTGGTCCAAAAACCGTTTGAACCCTGAGCCGTACTGTTCCACGTGCCATTGGCGGCAGAAGCAGATAACGCGGATGAAAGCACAAACGTCGAAACCACGGACGATACCAGAAGACCGGCATGTCTACATTTCATAGGCACCTCGATTTAATTGCCACTCCCGAAAAAACCACATCTCAACCGAATTAAGCATCCGTATTGTTTCATTGTCAATGGCCCCAAGTCAAGTAACATCACGTGGTCGGCCGACTTGCCCGTCGCGCATTTGGGTTGAATCCGGTTCACTTTTCACACGGTTTATGGTAAGAAGAAAACATGCGTTTCATAGTGTCCAGATGGGTTCTGCTCTTGGCTTTGCTGATCTTACTGGCCGCGTGGCAAAGCCGTAGGCTGACTGAGCACCGTCGAGGTAATATGCCCGAAGCCTATACCGGCTACAGTTCCGACGTGCCGCCGGCGCTCACCTTCGTGATGGCCGGCCTTGGAGGTTTCCGCGGCATCGTTTCCGAAGTACTCTGGTTTCGCGTCAATCGGCTGCAAGAAGAGGGCCGCTACCTCGAACTTGTCCAGCTCGCCGACTGGCTGACCATGCTCGACCCGCACGCTGCGGAGGCGTGGGTCTACAACGCCTGGAATCTCGCTTACAACGTCAGCGTTATGATGATCCGCGACGATGACCGCCTGCGCTGGGTTCAGAACGGGATCGCGCTGCTGCGCGATGAAGGGTTGCGCTTTAACCCGCGCGAGCCACGCCTCTACCGCGAGCTAGCGTGGTTCTACCAGAATAAGATCGGCGACGTGCTCGACAACGCCCATCTCACTTACAAGTTCCATCTCGCGGAAACCATGACCCCTTGGGTAAACTCCAACGGAACCGTACACGTGACTGACGACAGCCGCGCACGCCTGGCGGCCTTGCGCCTTGATATCGACCGCATGGCCGCACTGGAAAAGCGTTTCGGCCCACTTGACTGGCGCCTGGCGGATTCACATGCCATTTACTGGGCAAGCCAAGGGCTGGAACTCGCCACCGGCACCGAGCGCCTCCTGTGCCGCCGCGGCGTCTACCAACCGCTCATGCTCAGCGTTTTCAAGGGCCGATTCATCGGCGATCTCGCCAAGCGTGAGTGGAAGACAGCCGGCAATCCGGCGCTTGCGCTTTCCGCAGCCGATTTCCTCGAAGAAACAAGCAAAGCTTTTCCCTCCCGCACCATGACCTCCGTTTTAATCCGATACCTTACTTTTACCACGCAACAGCTGAATCAAGAAGGTCACACATTCCTCGCTCAACAAGTGTATCAGCGTTTGCTGAACTCGCTTCCGCCTGAAATCAAGAAACCTGCTTTCAATGACGTTATTAAAGGATGGGAATATGTCAATGAAACGACTTAAGCGTAACAACCGGGGCGGACAGCTTTTCGCGTTGACCGTCTTATTGGCCGTGCAGGGATCCAAAGCGCAAAAGGTGCCCGCGTTCTCGGAGGCGAGCCTGCAAAAGGCTTGCGTGACCCTTCAGCACACTCCGCTGAGCATGCCGGAGTTGAAAATTCTCGCGGACGTTTCGAGATCCACGACAAACAGCCCGGACTTACGCAGCCGTGCCATGGCCGCTTACGCCTTGGCGCTCCTGATGCAGGGGAACACTAACGCTTTCAGCCGCGCCGCCCACGTACAGAAAGCCGCATCCCCCGACTTAGCCTCCCTCATCACCATCGGCGCAGGGGACTATACGGCCACCTGTACCGGGTGTCTGGGCGCAAGGGAGAAGAACACGCCTTGTCCCTTATGCATGGGTTCAGGCAAATGTAAAACATGCGGCGGAACCGGGAAAGCGGCGGCTGGCGCGGCAGGATTAACTTCACGCTGTCCCTCATGTACGCGCCCCGGAGTCTGCACCAAGTGTAACGGCAAAAAAAACATCGAGATCGCATGTCCGACATGCAACGGGACGGGAAAGATCTTCAAACTGAGCGAGTCCGTTCTAACGAACTACCGCGCAATCTTATCCGGCATCGAGGGAATCTGCATAGAAAACGCTGACTATGCGGAACGCCTCAAAAAGGCCGAGCTGGAAAAGGATGCCGACGAGCATATCCGTTTACTCCAAGCTCTGACCAACAGCTTTCCACACCGGGCTGATTTAGCAAAGGCGCAAGTCCTTCTCTGCAATGCGGTCGCGAAGCGTGAAGCCCGCTTGAAAAACCTTCAGGAACAGGAGGCGAGAGCCCGCTTTGAGCGTGAGGTTGCAGAGCTGCGTACACTCGCGGACAAGGGAAACCCGGAAAGTTCCATCACGGCAATTCGCACCTATCTTGCCGAACACCCGGGCTCCGCAGCCCGGGCGGAACTACAGCTTTTGCTGGAAGGGCTGGTCGCCGATCAGGAACGCAAACAACTGACACGTAACATACTTATGGGTTGTGGAGCACTCACCGGCATCCTTTTACTCATCCTTATCCTTCGCCCGCTACTGTCTCGGAAGAAAGCAGCCACGTCCGGACCGCTACCGGGCATGAACAAGATCGATAAATCAGATTTCACCGATCCACTCACCCTGACCGCCCAAGACAGCCGGAGTCGCGTCAAAAAAACGACCGCCAGAACACCTTCAAACGACGATCAGGACGTTAAACCATAAGTGTCCAGGCCGTACTTGAAGAAGCGGCAGCTCTTATATGCACCGCAGGACAAGGTGAATCGCAGTAAAGGAAACAAACATGGGAATTTCCCTCAGACCCAAGGAGCAACCATCCAGTACGAACACAGCGATTGATGCCGTTCATAACCGTTATGTCCAACCGAGACCTCCAACGGTGTTGGAGCGCCTTGCTGAAGCCTTCAAAAGGTTCGGACGACTAATCCTTCTTTCGGGTGTTGTCCTCGCCGTTTTTTTGGTCATCCCTTTCCGAAGTTGGGATGATTACACCGTCTGGAGCCATATCCAGGAAGCTTTAATCAGACTCGGAGCGCAACCGGATGCACTACCGAATTTTAAGCAGGTTATGGCGGCTGCAAAATCTGCCAATATTCTGTGGGACCAACCCAGCGGCGCGCGCCCTGAAAAATGGTATCACTATGCTCAGCGCAACCGCTATGACGCACACTATGGGGTTGTTCAAGTATTGGCAATTGGACTAATCAAACACGGGGAGTCGTCTCGGGGCGCCAGTGAACTTGGTCGCCTGCAACAGCGAGCCGGGCTAGGCACCGTGCCGAGTTTGCCCAGCACAGATCAGGTCATTACGACGTGTTCCCAATGCACGCAAGGTAAAATTGAAGAAAAATGCCAAGCTTGTGACGGACAGGGTTCGGCAACGATACCAACTTCAAAGTCTGCCTTTCCGTTGACCGGTGGACTCGGCGGCACCGGCAAAAATTCATCCCGGTCAGGGAAGAAGCTTGGTGACGAAGCCATCCGTGTGACTCATAAATGTCCAACATGTGACGGCACCGGCAAACATGCGATAACATGCCCTACCTGCCGTGGTCGGACCACGATCATCCGTTTTGCGGAGATCCCCAACGTGTTTCAAAACACCTTAACAGGGACTGTCAAGGCCATCGACAAAGACATGACGCTTAGACGCATCATACATATCGCAGCCAACGTGCAGCGTGCGTTTTTAAGAAAAGGCGGCGAACTGAGCAGCGGCGTGCTGGCTGTGGCACAAGACGATACGATTTTCAACAGCACGAACTCAGCCAACGCCTTCTTGCAGCCCGCGCCAATCGGCAAATCTGCCACAACGGATGCCACCATCGCTCAAGACCCCGCAACGGGGGAACACCGCAACGTGACGCAAAGCCTATCAGAGAAGCGCCTGCAAATCGCATGTGAAACTCTTCAGCTCATGCCGCTAAGCGTGGCGAACCTACAAATCCTTGCGGATGTGGCACGGTCCGAAACAAACAATCCGGCCTTACGTGGCCGTGCCATGGCTGCTTATGCCTTAGCGCTCCTGATGCAGGGGAACACCAATGCTTTCAGTCGCGCAGCCCAAATTCAGAGGGACCTTTTCCCCGACCCGCCCCCGCTCATTACCATCACGCCCACTGACTGCATGGCCCCCTGCACCGACTGTTTGGGCAAAGGTGAAAAAAGGACGGGGTGTCCCTTCTGCCGGGGAACCGGCAAATGTGAAACGTGCGACGGCATCGGGAATATCACGGGTGGGGGCCGCTCACACACACCCTGTCCGTCCTGCAAGCTTTCAGGAATTTGCGTTAAATGCGAAGGACAAGCACGACTGATCATCACTTGCCCAACCTGTAAAGGTGCCGGGGAAAATTTCACGCTTACCGATGCCGTCAGAAATAATTACAGCGACCTCTTGAGCAACATGGTCGCAATTTGTCAGGGAAAAGGAAACAAGGCTGAGCCGCCGATTAAAGCCGAGGGTGAAAGTGATCACGATTTACAAAACAACACGACGCAGGCCGTGACCAATCGCTTGAGCGCCCACGAAACCACGGAGGCTCAAAATCGCTCGCAGCGCGAGGTGGAGTCGCTTCGCAAACTCCTGCTGGAGAATAGCATCGGAGGTTCCATTGCGACACTTCGCACCTATCTGGCCGCCCATCCGGAATCGCCCTACCAGACGGAACTTCAGCATTTGCTGGACGGGCTGATCGCCAAGCAGGAACGCAAACATTTGACACGAAACATCGTCAAGGGCGGAACCATACTCATCGGAGCCTTTCTGTTCACCCTAATCCTGCGGCCCCGTCTGTTTCGTAAACACGCAGCCACCGCCGGAGCCCTGCCGGGCATGGAGAAACTCAATAAAGCAGACTTCATCGATCCGCTCACACTGACCGCGCGAGATAGCCGGGCTCGCTCCAATAACGCGACCTCGGGAATCCCGTTGCCGGACAAAACAGACGTCAAACGATGAGCATACAGTCCCCGTAGCTGAAGAAGCGGTAGCGTTCGCGGACCGCCTCGCGGTACGCGGCGAGGATCGTATCGCGTCCGACCAGCGCGGCAACCATCATGATCAGCGTTGACTGAGGCAAGTGGAAGTTGGTGAGCATCAGATCCACCACCTGATAGCGGTATGGCGGATAGATGAAGATAGAGCTGGAGCCGGAAGCCGCGACGACCTTCCCGCCATTCGCGGCGGCCACGGTTTCCAGCGTTCGCACGCTGGTACTGCCCACCGCAACCACACGACCGCCCCGTTCGCGGCACTCCTCAATCGCTTCCGCGGTTTCTTGCGGCACCGTATAGCGTTCCGGATCCATGCGGTGCGCTTCCACCGTATCGGTCTTGACCGGCTTGAAGGTGCCGGGGCCGACATGCAGCGTGATGGTCGCACGACGAACACCTTTCGTCTCCAGAGCGTCGAAAAGCGCCGCATTAAAATGCAACCCCGCGGTCGGCGCCGCAACCGCCCCGGTTTCCCGCGCATAGATCGTCTGATACCGTTCACGGTCGAGCCGCGCCTGACGCGCGTCGCCATGGCGATGGATATAGGGCGGCACAGGTGTGAGCCCGTAACGGTCGAGCAGGCTCATCAGAGACTCCGCCGAACGGAACAGCGCAGTCCAAACCCCGTTCTCTCTGCGGTCAAGAAACTCGACTTCGAGCCGACCTTCCGCGAAGAGCGCCCTCTGCCCCGAACGAATCGGCCGGCCCGAACCGGTGATACACGTCCAGCAAGCCATCCCGCAGGCCCCGTCCACGCCTTGCGGCAACGGCTGTGGCTCCAGCAGCAACAGCTCCAGTGCTCCGGCCGTATCTCTCCATACGCCCTGAACTCGCGCGGGAAAAACACGCGTGTCATTGAGGATCAGCAGGTCGCCATCCTTGAGATACTCGGGCAAATCCGCAACGTTGCGATGCTCCAATCGCCCACCCGCACGACGCAACACCATCATACGCGAAGTTCCGCGCTCGGAGGGGGGCTCCTGCGCGATCAATTCGGGCGGCAGTTCATAATCGAAATCACTGGTCAGCATACGGCACTCAATTCCGTCCCGGCAGCACCGTATCACGTGCGATGCGCTTGGTCTCGGGGTGGTCAAGCGTGTAGTGAAGTCCACGGCTCTCTTTGCGGCGCATGGCGCTGCGCACGATCAGCTCGGCGACCAACGCCAGATTTCGCAATTCCAGCGTGTCGGGTGTGACCAGATAATCGAAGTAGTATTCGCGAATCTCTCGGCGTAAATTGCGGATGCGGCGGCGCGCACGCTCCAGCCGCTTGTCTGTGCGCACGATACCCACGTAGTCCCACATGCAGGTGCGGATTTCCATCCAGTTGTGCGCCACCATTACCGCCTCGTCGCTGGCCACCGCCGTACCGTACTGCCAGTCGGGAATACGCAACGGATCGGGAAGCATCTGCGGATTATTCGCGATACGTCCGGCGGTCTCATAGGCACATACCAACGCCTCGAGCAACGAGTTGCTGGCGAGACGGTTGGCACCATGAAGACCCGTGCAAGCCGCCTCTCCGACCGCATACAGCCCGGGCAGCGAAGTCACCCCGTCCACCGTGGCCTTGACTCCTCCGCAACAGTAGTGCGCGGACGGCACGATCGGTATCAGGTCTTTCGCCATGTCGATGCCGAACTTGTAACAGGTCTCGTAAATGTTCGGGAACCGATCCTTGAGAAAAGCCTGCGACTTGTGGCGTATGTCCAGACAGCAATAAGGGGCGCCCGTACGTTTCATCTCAGAGTCGATCGCACGGGCCACGATATCACGAGGCGCCAGCGCGCCGCGCGGGTCATACTTCTTCATGAAAGGACGACCCTCGGCGTCAACCAATTCCGCACCTTCGCCGCGGACGGCCTCGCTGATGAGGAAACGCTTGGCCTGCGGATGGTAGAGACAGGTGGGATGGAACTGGATGAATTCCATGTTGGCGATCTCCGCGCCCGCACGCCACGCCAACGCCTCGCCATCGCCCGTCGCAATGTCAGGATTGCACGTGTAGAGGTACACTTTGCCGCAACCGCCCGTCGCCAACACCGTGTTCGGCGCACGCACCGCATAGATCTCGCCGGATGTCTGGTCGTGAACGTACGAGCCGACGCAACGGTTCTCGCCTTGCTGCTTCAGCCAGCGCGTGGTGATCAGGTCGATTACCATCGTGTACTCCAGCGCCTGGATATTGGGGTGATTCCTGATCTGCTCCACCAAGACCGACTCCACGCGCTGTCCGGTGATGTCACCGGCATGCAGCACACGGCGCTGAGAATGTCCGCCCTCGCGTCCCAAGTCATATCCGGGAACACCGTCCACACGCGGGTTGAAGCGCACACCGAGCGCCTCCAAGTCGGCGATCCGCGCAGGCCCGCCCGAGATGATCGCGCGGACCACTGCCTCGTCGCAAAGCCCCGCGCCGGCGATCAGCGTATCCGAGACGTGCTGCTCAAAGCTGTCACCGGCTTCCATGACGCAGGCGATTCCACCTTGCGCCCGGTTGGTGTTACAGTCATCAAGCTTCTTCTTGGTCACCAGCAGGACACGCCCGTGCGGCGCCAGATACAAGGCACTCATGAGGCCCGCGATACCGCTGCCCACCACCAAGAAATCACACGACTCAATACGCATAACGTTCTCGTTTCATGACCCGGGCGACACGCTCAAGGTCTCCAAAGAAGAGCACAAATCATATCACCCTTTGCAATTTCATCAAAGACACCTTTTGAATCATCCACGTTTTTTTAGTATATTTAAGATCCATTTTCATCACGAAAGGCTTTCTATGATCCGAGTCAAAGTGGTTGGGGCGACGGGTTATGGCGGCGTCGGCATCACGGAGCTGGTGTTGCAGCACCCAGAGTCCCGGTTGGTTTCACTCATCGCACGCGAAGACGTGGGGCTTCCCATTTCCAAAGTTTATCCCCATCTCGAAGGGTTCTGCGACCTGCCCGTGCTGGCCGCTGATGATCCGCGTGCGGTCGAACCTGCCGATGTGGTCTTCTTCGCCACGCCCGACAAAGTCGGCATGACTGCCGCACGCGGCGAACTCACCAACGGCGCAAAGGTCATCGATTACAGCGGCGACTTCCGTTTTACCACCGCAGAGGCCTATGCCGACTACGCCACGCGCATCGGGAAAGAGCCCTCGCACGCCTCGCAGGATCTTCTTGGACGCAACGTCTACGGCCTCGCCGAACTGCACCGGGACGAGATCCGCAAGACCGACCTCGTGGGCAACCCCGGCTGTTTCGCGTGCAGTTGCATCCTCGGCATGGCTCCAGCAGCCAAGCACCGTCTCGTTGAACCGTACAGCATCATCTGCGACTGCAAAACCGGAGTCTCAGGTGCCGGCAAGAAGGTGAATGCCACCTATCACTACCCGGCCCGCTACGAGCAGATGAACGCCTACAAACTCTCCGGCCACCAGCACGTCTGCGAGGTCGAGCACGAGCTCAGCCTGTTGGCCGGGACGGACATTAAGGTCACTTTCACCGCACAAGTCGTGCCGGTCTGCCGAGGCATTCTCTCAACGCTCTACGGCAACTTGACGCGGCCTTCGACCGAGGCGGAACTGGTGGCGCTCTACCGCGACTTCTTCAAGGACAGCCCCTTCGTACGCGTTTACGGCAGCACCGCCGCCATCGGCACGCTCAACGTGCGCGGTACCAACTTCTGCAATCTGATCATCAGCGTGGACGCGCGTGTCAATCGCCTACGCATCGTCGCCCACATCGACAATCTGATGAAGGGCCAAGCAGGTTCAGCCCTCCAGAACATGAACCTCATGTTCGGCCTGCCTGAAAACACAGGACTCAACAGACCGGGAATTTATCCATGAGCCACACAAAAAAGAACGCTCAAAAGAAGCCGACCAAGCCCGAGGCCAAACATCAGCCTGCGCCCGCCTCCCTGCACAAACATCCCAGACCCGGCCTGGGACGCGGATTGGGAGCTCTCATCAGTAGCCATCATCATGCTCCGTCTCAGCCCACCGTGACGGCACCGCACCAACACCAACCGGCGGCAACGGCGACCGCGCAACCGGCGACCGAACACACTGTGGCCAACGCACCCGCCGTCGACCCGCGCCACACGGTCTTTGAGGTTCCGGTCGCGGAGATATCCCGTTCGCCGTGGCAACCGCGCCAGACCTTCGACGAGGAGGCATTACGTGAACTCGCCGAATCCATCAAGGTAAACGGCGTGATCCAACCGCTCATCTGCCGCAAAAACACGGAGGGGCGCTACGAGCTCATCGCCGGAGAGCGCCGCCTGCGTGCCGCCATTGAAGCTAAGCTCCCGAAAGTGCCGATGATTCTGGTTGATGCCGAGGACCGCCGCGCGGCGGAAATGGCGATTATCGAGAACATTCAGCGCCAGGACCTGACCGTGATCGAAGAGGCGGAAGGCTATCGCACGCTGGCAGAAACGTTCAACCTCACCCAGCAGGATGTGGCCGACCGAGTCGGCAAGGCACGCGCCAGCGTCGCCAACGCCGTACGCCTGCTTGAGCTTCCTGACGAGGTTAAACAGCTTATCGGCAGCGGCCTGCTTTCCACCGGTCACGCCAAGGTGCTGCTCGGACTCACGGACATCACCGAGCAGACGATCCTCGGCCGCAAGTGCGTCACCGAAGATCTAACCGTACGCACGCTTGAGAAAATCATCCAGCGTCGCAAAGCCGAAGCCGCAGGCGTTGAGACACGCCGCCCCGGTAAACCCGATCTGCCGGAAAGCTACGTGCGCGACCTCACGGACCGACTCCACAAACATTTTGGCACGGCCATACGTCTCACTCCAGGCGTGACCCATGCCAACGGCAAGCACACCAAAGGTGTGCTCGAGGTTGACTTCTACGACAACGACGACCTTGACCGCGTGCTGAACGTGCTCGGGATCACGCTGGACTGATTATGTGATGGGCGAATGATACTTCGCCCCTACGGCAGGTGACATGAGAATGCTCTTCCCCGTTATTTGCTTCGCCGCACTGCTTTCCGGATGCGGCGAAAAACCCGCATCCGGAGCAAACGTGTCACGCGCCTCTCTCACTTTCACGGCCGTGCAAGCGTCGAACGCGCTCGCGCACGTCAACGCGTTTGTCACCGACTGCACCCCGCGCGACGCGGGTACGCCGGGTGCGGAGCGAGCCGCAACGTGGCTGCACGCGCGCTTGACCGCACAGGGCCTCGACGCATCGCTTGATCGTTTCACCGATCCCACACCGCGAGGTCCGAGACCCTTCATCAACGTGCTGGCCACAGTTCCTGGAGAAAGTGACGAGTGGATCATCCTGCTCTCGCACTTCGACACCATGAACGGCATCGGCGACAGCTTCCAAGGTGCGAATGACGGAGGCTCCTCCACCGGACTTCTGCTCGAACTTGCCACGCTGTTCCACACCGCACCCCGCAACAAATACAACATCCTCTGCGCCTTCTTGGATGGAGAGGAGTGCATGCTGGGCTACAGCGAGCGCGACGGCTTTCATGGCAGCAAACGCCTTGCAAAGGCGATGAAGCAACAACAAAAAAAGATTAAGGGCGTCATTCTGATGGACATGGTGGGCGACCGCGACTTAAGGATCACCGTCCCTCGCAACTGCACCGCCGACCTGCGTTTGCTGGCGCTGGAGGCCGCGGAGGCGACTGGCGATCGCGCCAAAATCGGCCTTTTCGACGGCATCATCTATGACGACCACCAAGCGTTCCTCGATCTCGGCTTCCCTTCCATCGACCTCATCGATTTTTACTTCGGCAACCGCCCCGGCGAGAACGACTATTGGCATACCACGAAGGACACGCTCGACAAGCTCTCGGCCGACAGCCTCCTGACAACGGGCCGCATCGTCATCGAGATGATCAACCGGCTTTAGCCGCCCCCCGCAAACCGTAATGCTGGCCATTCGCCAACAAAGCGCCCTTTTTAAGCCCCACGCCCCACCGTCACCGCCCAAACCGTGCGGGCCCCCGCCTTCTTCAGCATGCGCGCGCACTCGTTGAGCGTCGCGCCGGTGGTCATCACATCGTCAACCAGCAGCACGCAACGGGCGCTCACCCATTCGGGCGTCACCACACTGAACGCGCCGCGTATGTTCATGCGCCGGTGCGCCGCATCGAGCGCGGTCTGGGTTTCGGTCTTGTGTACCCGCGCCAGCGAGTGCCCGTCAAACCGCCTGTCGATCCGGCGAGCAAGCTCCTGCGCCAACAAAGACGCCTGATTGTAAGATCGCTCGCGCTGACGCACCGAGTACAATGGCACCGGCACCACAACATCAACCGCATCGGGTGTGAAATGGGCGTTCAGACAGCCCTCTAGCAGATCGACCAGATCGTGCCGAAGCCAGAGCGCGTTGCCGTATTTGAATTGGTGAACCTGTTCACGCAGCATACCTGCGAAACGCCCCGCCGCACGCGCACGATCGAACGAAGGCTTTGCCTGCCGGCACACGCCACACACAAAGGTGTGAACGACATCCCCCTCCGCAAAACTCCCGCAGAGCGAGCAAAGACCGTGCGTGTACAATTCGACACGGGAAAGGCAATCCCAACAGAGATGACGCCCCGGATGGTCGGACATCTTACCACAGCCCGAGCACACGCGAGGATAGAGCCAATCCGCCACCTCTCCCATGAGCTTTGCACAGAGAGCGTTCACGCATGCCTCCGCGTTACCACAGCTTCATAGGATACTCGCCGGCCTCCACCCGCTGCTGGACCGCCGCTGTAACCAGAGGCTTGTCTTCGCGATACGTCACGCCGAACCACGCGCTCTCGGTCGGAAGAACAGCCACTTCGGCTGCGCCTTCCCCTACCATTTCGTCCACCACAAATGGAATGTACCACTCGGCTTTGGGGTTACCCGTGTGGGCCGTCAGCCAAGCGGGGAAACGCGTTTCTAGCGCCGTAAACAGCTCCGGCGTGAAACCCCACAGGTTCATCGAAACCCTCTCCGCGCCTGTCAGCACGACCGGCCGCTCCGGATCTTCGCGATTCTCCGCACCCCCCGGGACACGCACCAGCCGAGTCATCTCCGTGACGGTGACCAGAAGCCCGTCCTCCGAGACCTTGCATACTCCGCGCGCCACACTCCCGTTCTCCGACAGCGTCTGATCCAGACGGTATCCGACCATGGCGAAACGCGGCTTCGCCCCAACCGCACGAGGTTCCACCAGGAAAGCTCCCAGCCGTTGAAAAGCGTCGCGCCCATAAAAATCATCCGCATTGATCGCTGCGAACGGAGTTGTGACCACGCTGCGTGCCGCACGGATCGCATGAGCCGTCCCCCACGGTTTCGAACGTTCCTGCGGCACGCTAAAACCCGATGGCAGATCGTCCACGGACTGAAACGCGTAATCGACCGCCAACGCGCCCTCGTATTTGGAGCCCACAGTCGTGCGGAAAACCTCTTCAAAGTCACGCCGAATCACAAACACCACCCGGTCGAATCCCGCGCGCACCGCGTCGAAAACCGAGTAATCCATGATGGTCTCGCCCGAAGGTCCCACCGGATCAACCTGCTTCAACCCGCCATACCTGCTACCCATACCCGCCGCCAAAATTACCAAAGTCGGTTTCATTCCAATTTCCAGTTTCAAGTTACCCGTTACCGATTACCTTCAAAAATGCACCCGAGTCCGAACAGCGTGAGCTCCTGATCGATCACAAAATCCATATCGCCGCCTTTAAGAGCCCAGCCCGCGTATCCGCCTGTCGCCACCAATTTGAAATCGCAACGCATGGAAGCTCGCAAATAAGAAACGATCTCGCGAACGATGCCACGATAGCCGATCTGTGCGCCGATACGCATGGCCTGTAGCGTGCTACGCCCCAATTTCGGACAGGGGCCCTCCAGTTCAACTCGCGGCAACAGCGCCGTACGCTCATACAGGTAGTCGGTCATAAGCGGCAACCCCGGCGAGATCACCCCCCCCACGTAACGGCGGTCTGCGGTCACGACATCGAACGTGAGCGCCGTACCGAAATCCGCGACGATCAACGGCGCTCCGTAGCGTCTCACGCCGCCGCACGCATCCGCCAGACGGTCTGCGCCGATCGACTCCGGCACGGGATAATCGACAACAATCTCCATGGGCAAACCCGCCTTGACCATCAACAGCTCGCACCCCAGTTCCAGCTGTATCAGCCGCCTCCACGCCGCATTCACGCGCGGCACCACCGAGCCCAAGACCGCGCCATTGACCATGCCTCGCGCGGCTTTGCGCACCGCGTCGGCACAGGCCGCTGGCTGCTTCACGATCCCGCCCTTGAGATGCGTGACCCGCGAGATTTTGCCGCCGTCATACAGGCCTATACCCGTTGACGTATTACCGACATCAATGACGATACACCGCACTTTTCTTGGCCTCCCGTCTTACGACTTCTAACTCCCAAATCCAACCTCTCTCAGGCCACGCTCCACTCCAGCGAAAGATCCACAGAAGGTGCCGAGTGCGTCAGGCAACCCAGCGAAATCGCATCCACGCCTGTCGCGGCGACTTCGCGCGCACGGTCGAGCGTGATGCCGCCCGAGGCCTCGGTCTTCGAAATCCCGCGGCATAGCGTTACGCATTCGCGCATCATGTTGCAGCCCATATTGTCGAGCATGATCCACTCAGGCCTGCCACGCAGCGCGCTCACGCACTCGGACACGCTCTCGACCTCGACCTCGACAGCCAGCTTCGGGAACGCCTGACGCGCCGCAGCCACCGCGAGATCAAGCCGGTCCGGATCGCCACCCAGCCACAGCCGGCGGTGATTGTCTTTCATCAATATGCGGTCGAAAAGCCCGAAGCGATGATTCGTGCCGCCGCCGCACACGACGGCGTATTTCTCGAACAACCGCAAGCCGGGCGTGGTTTTGCGCGTATCGAGGATCAAGGTCCCATACTCGCTGACGGCCTTCACAAAGCGCTCGGTTATCGTGGCGATGCCGCACATGCGTTGCATGAAGTTGAGCGCCGTGCGCTCGGCACCCAAGATGGACGCGGCCCTGCCGCGGATCGCCAGGATCGTGCCCCCTTTGGCCACATCGCGCCCATCCGGAATCACGAGTTCGACCTGAACAGAGGGATCGACCGTCTCCAACACTTTTTTCCCCACGCACGCGCCCGCCACGCGACACGCCTCGCGCGCCAGAATCACGCCGGTCGCCATCACCGCGGGATCAACCAGCGCCAGCGTCGTGGCGTCGCCCGGACCGACATCCTCGGCCAGCGCCGCATCGACCGCCGCGGTCACCCGCGGATCCTGCATCAGTTCATGTGCGTCCATGTGTCACTCCTCTTGAGCGGTTCAGTCCGAACCGTCGTTTGCCAGCATCCGCCACGCGCAGAGGTATCCCGCCACGCCGCCCGCAAGATGCGCGGCATAAGCCATCTGCGACTGCACGAACACAGCCTCGGCGACGGTCAGGGCACCCAATAGCCACGCCAGCGTACGAGCCTTTAACCGAACCGGGAAGACAAGCAGCAGCACATAGACTTCCCTCTGTGGAAAAAACGCCGCATAGGCACCGATGAGGGCGAAAACGCCGCCCGACGCGCCGATGCACAAAGCCTGATCCAACGCCTTACCCGCCGTGCTCCCGGATCCAACCCACGCACGGAGTGCCTGCGGCATCCACTGAGTCAGAGCCTCCATGGGCGGCAAGTAAGGCAACGCTGCGGTCACCGCTAGCCAACCCAAGCCACCCAGCACGCCTCCCGTGAGAAAGATGCGCCAAAAGCGTCGTCCACCGATCTCTGTCTCAAGTCCGGAACCAAAGAGCAGCACGGTCAGCATATTCAGCCCGAGATGGGTCCATCCGGCATGAAGGAACATGTAGGTGAGGGGTTGCCAGAAAAAGCCGTGGCTCAGAAGCGGCCAGTTCAGGCCGAAACAAGAAACCAGTGCCTGCCCGAAGGTGTAGCCGTAGACGAACTCCGTGCGTTCAGCCGCCCGCTGAATCAGGAAAATAAAAAAACACACTGCCGCGAGCGTAGTCGCAGCAGGTGCCAGAAAAAAAAGACTCCGCAGACGCCAGAGCCATCTGCGTATCAGGGTGATCAAACCAGCCTCCGTTTCCGGCGTCAGGCGGACTTAATCAGATTCCAGTTGGAGAAGAGCATGAACGTAATAATCGCAAGCAGCACCGTCGCGATAATGGCGCAGATCCCGCCGATCTTATCACCCGCTTCCGAACCTTGCGCGGCCAGTTCATCGGCCGGATTACGCAAACGTGCCGAAATAAACGCCCCGCCCGCAGCAGCCGGCTTCGCCTCTTCCACAGCCTCGACAGAAGATCTCTTCAGTTTCATGGGCGTCAATTTACCAAAACCTCGCCCGATTGAGTAGCGGATTTTTTAACAGGCGTCCTTCCAGGAAAAGCAGTGTGCCGGAATTGGCCCCAAACAAGGCACCTGACCGATGAGCCTGTCCAGAGAGGACGGCGCTGCCTCGGGGTGAAACCGGATGGGACACCCTGGAAACGGATCCTGAAGCGCGCATGCAGGAAAGAATTAAAGAACCCGCATCAGAGTCCCCGACTTATCGTGCAGGACCCGGAGGACCCCAAGTCCCGAGAAGTGGTCGTTATCGATGATAGCCGCACCGCTTCCAGTCGCGCCGTAGGTGCCGACACTCTTCCGAGAACCGCCCAGGTAGAGCCAGCCCACAGCTTCATTCACACCTGCCGCCAGGTTGATCTTCGCCGTGCTCGTTCCGGCGCCCGGCATCCAGACCGAAGCCGAGTCGGCGATGCCGACCGAGTTCGAGAGCGTCAGCGTACCGCCCGCCATCACGACGACGTTGGTGCAGTTCGCGCCCAGCGTACCCGTGCTGTTCACCAGCAACGTGCCGTTACTCACAACAACGGACCCATACAACGTATTCGTGTTTGAAAGCGTCAAGGTTCCCGCGCCCATTTTTACGACGCTGACGGCGCCCGTGATGCTGCCGTTGAAAACGGTGTTCACATTCTGGGTCACCGTCAATGTGGCAGGCGTCGTACTGTACACAATACGAGTGCCGGCTGTCGCATGCGTACAGACGAGCTGTCCGATCGTCTGGCTTTTGCCGTTCAAATTGAGGCCGCCATAGGTGCTTGGCCCCAACGTCAGCATGCTGGTCGGGGGAAGGGCATTCACCTGATCCGTGCGTAAAATGTTTCCGGACACCTCGAGCTGGCTCCACACATTATTCGTCACGTCCAGGATAAGGAGCCCGTCCGTATGAGCGTAGAAGGTGCTGCCGCCGATGTTAATCGGCTTCCCGGATATCCGAATAAAGGTGTTACCGGTCGCCGCCAGCACGAACTGCCCGCCGGTCGCGCCTCCGACCAGATCAAGGCTACCGTTGTTGCATCGGATGCGCGAGCCGTTGAGGATGAGACCGCTTATTATGTTACTGCCGCCGTTGCTACGTAGAACGCCCTGATAGCTTGTGCTCGCATCGCCATAGAGCGCGATCGACTCAGTCACATTGATACCGCCGCTCATCTCGAGCAAGCCCCCGTTCTCCACAATAGTCGCGCCGTTCGTACTGCCGAGCGCCGCGCCGCTCGTGATGCGCACGACGCCTCCCGTCTTCACAGTCGTGACGCCGTCGTAGGTACTGTTGCCGGACAGGATCAAGACCCCGTCTCCCGCCTTCGTCAAATTGTAAGCGGCGAGACCATCATCAATCGCTCCCGAGATCGACAGCGTGGTCGCACCCGCGCCGTTGTTGATCACGTTCCACGTTTGGTGCGCGCCGAGCGTCAAATCCTCGGCGACCGAATAGGTACGCTCGGATGCTGTGGGCACCTGAGCGAAGAGACCGCCCGCACCGATTTTCACATTTCCCGCGCCATTGACCAACGCGAAGTTGGTGCCGGCATTAAAGATCATGCCGTAGAGGCTGACCGCCGTATCGACCGCGGCTGTGCTACCGCCCACGGCGAAGTTCGCTCGCGCCGTGCCGTCGAACGCGGGCAGCACATCGCCGACCCAATTGTTTGTCGTACTGATATTCGTATCCGTGCCCTCGCCATCCCACGTGGCGTCGGCCGGCGTGATCGGAGGACTTGACAGCACGAGAAGCAGGCCGCTCCCGTCAAAGAAAGCGCTGTTTTCGGTTCCGGCGCCGCTGCCTGCCGCGCCGTAGGTGCCACTCGGCTGCTGGACACCATTGAAAAACAGCTTATCCACGCTCTCAATCAGGCCAGACGCAAGCGCCACTTTTCCACCGCTGAAGAGGTTCAGCGACGCCGTGTCCGCTATCGCGCCGACCCGCAAATCCAACGTGCCGCCCGCCACCGTGACGTTTGTGCTGCTGCCCAGGCTCGCGGGGAGCACGGCAACCAGCGTGCCGTTGCTGACCGTCATCGAGCCGGTGATCGCGCTCAAGCTGTTCGAGAGCGTCAGCGACCCGGAACCCGTTTTGACCAAACTCAGCGCGCCAGTCAGACGTCCGTCGAAGAGGCTTGTGGCCACCTGATTCACCGTAAGGGTCGCAGGGGCGGCGCTGGCCACGACATTCGAGAAGCCCACCTGGCTGACGCTGCCGCTCAACTGGCTGACCGTCTGTTTATAGCCGTTCAGATCGAGGGTGGCGGATGCGAGGGCGGACCATCCCGTGGCGCAGGCAAATGAGACGGGAACCAGCGGATTTAGCGTATCCGACGCGCCGAGCCTGACGGCTCCATTGACGATTGTTAAGCGCCCGGTGAATGTGTTCGCTCCGGAAAGGGTCCACGTACCCTTATCGACCTTTGTGACCGCGTTGGCACCGCCCTCGCTGATGATGCCGTTAATCGTGCCGCTGCCGCCGCCGCGCAGGTAGAGCGTGCTGCTGTTAAGATCGACAGGGCCGTTCAGCGTGACAGCATCACCGCCGTTCGGCATGCCCGTGAAGAGCGGCGAGTTCTGAAAGAGGCTGATCGGATTCGTCTGGGTGGTTGTGTTGAAGAAACTCAGGCCGCCGGGGTTAATCAAGGCGGTGTTCAAGGATCCCCCGTACAGGCTCACGGGGCCGGTGCCCATGGCGTTGCTGGCGTAGATATTGACCTTGTACCAGTCGTTGTCGATAGCGCGTACCGTCAGTCCTCCAGAAAAGGTGTTGGCGCTGTTCCTCAAGTCGATGCCGCCCGCCCCCAATTGTTTGTCGATGGCACCCCCGCCCGAAATGATCCCGTTGAACGAAACGCCATAGGTTCCGATCTCCATGTAATTCGTCGTGCCTGCGGGGATGTCGATGGCATTGTTGATCACGCACGTGGCATTGCGATTCAAGTAAACGCGCGGTTGTGTCGCGCCGTTGGTCACGAACTGCAGTTGATTTCCGCCGAGGGTAAACGCGGTCGTGCCCGTATTGAGAAACTCCAGCCGGTTCAGCACAAAGGGATTCGCGATGTCCTGTATCGGAGTTGTACGGGTCGTGCCATTCAACTGCACCAAGGTGTTGCTGGCGCTCAGCACTGTCGCATCCGGATTCCAGTTGGTCACATTGCTCCAATTGTTGTCGGCACCTCCACCGTCCCACGTGTATGTCACCGCTTGTACCGAAGCCGCGACCGATGCCATTACTAGACCCACCAGAAGACGCTTTGTTTTCATAGGCTTCTCTTTGTTTGACCTGATTTTGAAGCAGAAAATAACCGCGCACCACTTTGTCGTAACCACGTGTCATTCAACTGAAAAGTGTTAGTATGCGGTGAGAGGAGAAAATAGTCAAGCGCCGGACTGTCGGGGGTGCGCGCAGTCGCCACCGATTTTGATTGATTTTTTGTGACCCGATGCACTATAATATGAGGTGTTTAGGAATTGTAAGCTGTTGTATTTCAAAACCTTAGGCCAGTAGCTCAGTAGGACAGAGCACTAGATTCCTAATCTGGGGGTCGCCGGTTCGACTCCGGCCTGGCCTACCA
>JAEAMG010000709.1_pt1 | contig 33934 bp, 30 predicted proteins | sample 8958741 | NCBI WGS metagenome assembly JAEAMG01 (sample SAMN16933256, study PRJNA681125) | bioreactor sludge metagenome | isolation source: anaerobic bioreactor treating anionic surfactant - SDBS | place: India: Bengaluru | collected 2019-02-28 | reverse complement strand
GCAAACTATTTTTACAAGGATTTTAACACATTTACCCTTATCCCCTGAATACCCGCACATTACACACAAAACTTTTTTTCAATCCCCCCAAATCTCGTTTCGAAGCCATTTCCTCTCGCGTACATTATATATATTAAGAGAAAGTGCAATACAGCGTGCATAAGGAACGTTTCAGAATATACCAGGAGAAAATACAGCTCTATTGTCAATTAGTGCTCAAAAAAAGTGAAGATAACATCGTTGACATTACAAAAAAATCTCTTCTTTGAAAAAATAAATCCTAAAACAGCATACAAGAACATCCCTACACCTCTACCTAGCTTATTTAAATCCCCAAACGAAATAGTAATATTTTCATATCATAACACTAATTTGTCCGTATTCTTTGAAAAAATACATAGACTATCCTTGAACTAAATTCCAATATTTTGGAAATCGATATATTTAACTTTGAAACAAGGTTACCAGATCTTTTAAAACCCTCAATAAACAATGAAAAACAATCTAATAGCAATGATCAAAAATCCCAGGTACTTTTCATTTTAAAAGTCATAACATTTTCTCCAAAAAGTATATACTTTCTGAAGAAAATGTACCTGCAAATTTTTGCTTAAGAGAAAAGTTACGGAGACTAAAGTCAAAAATCGCACATCAAACAAGCCAGAATCGCTATGGCAATGGTACAATCAAGATTATATTCTATCTTAAACCAAATTATTATACATAATATTTGGTACTTTGTTTACTCTATACTATTTTTGTTTCGTTTATATATGATTTCCATTTCCATACACAAATATCTATATATGATATTTTCGAAATAATACAAAACATATATAGCCTTAAATCGAAATTATAAATAAATATAGAAGAATGATTGTTTTCATTCTATTACAGATTGTCATTTCATTCAATAAAAGTAACCTTATAAATCATTTATGATGATAAACTTCTTGAAACCGGCAGCTCATAAGCCATCCTTGGATAATGAAGCAATAGATCCGACATATAAGAAACTCAGATTACAAGTCTTTATCGGTATTTTCGTAGGATACGCCGGTTATTATCTGGTAAGAAAGAATTTTACTCTTGCCATGCCTTATTTAGTAGAAATGGGATTTGATAAAGGAGACCTCGGACTGGCTCTTTCTGCTAATGCGATAGCATACGGATTTTCCAAATTCTTAATGGGAGGCGTGTCAGACCGAAGTAATGCAAGGTTTTTTCTACCTTTAGGACTTATTCTATCTGCTTTAATCACCTTCCTGATTGGAACAAGTGCTGGCATATCGTCCATATCTACCATGTTTATTCTTCAATTTCTGATCGGATGGTTTCAGGGGATGGGATGGCCTCCCTGCGGTAGAGTTATGACACACTGGTTTTCGGTAAAGGAACGGGGTACCAAAATGGCCATCTGGAATGTGGCACATAATGTAGGAGGAGGTATGGTTGGAGCGATGACAGCCTATGGTATTCTATGGTTTGGCTCCTGGCAGGCAGGTATTTTCTGGTTTCCCGCCGTAGTTGCCATACTAATATCCCTGCTAGGCTTGCTCTTGATACGGGATACTCCCCAGTCGTGCGGACTACCTCCAATAGAAAAATACAGGAATGAGTATCCCAAAAATTACTCAGCGAGTTCGGAGAAAGAGCTATCTGCAAAGGAAATCTTCTTTAAATATGTACTCAATAATAAAATACTCTGGTATATCGCCATTGCAAATGCCTTTGTGTATCTGGTTCGGTATGGTGTACTTGACTGGGCGCCAACTTATCTGAAAGATGTGAAAGGATACGATATCAAAGAAGTCGGATGGGCTTATTCTGCCTACGAATGGGCAGCTATACCGGGAACACTCATTTGTGGGTGGCTTAGTGACAAGATTTTTAAAGGCAGAAGAGCTATTACAACTATGATATATATGGTATTAGTCGCTCTGTTTGTGGTAATCTACTGGAAAAACATGGACAACCGGCTACTGGACAGTATTGCGCTTATTGCTATCGGCTTCCTAATTTATGGGCCGGTAATGCTTATAGGGGTGCAGGCACTGGACTTAGCCCCCAAAAAAGCTGCCGGAACAGCAGCAGGACTAACAGGGTTCTTCGGGTATTTCTTTGGAACCGCCATTTTAGCCAATATAGTTATGGGATATGTAGTTGAACATTTGGGATGGGATTGGGGATTTTTCATATTACTATCTGCCTGCGCATTGTCCTTTTTGTTTATTGCATTTACCTATAAAGAAGAACAGTATCTGATAAAACAGGAAAAAAAGGCCGTAAAGATTGAATAGCCTGCTGCCTAAATAAGATATAAGCTGATAACGAAACATACTGTTGGCTTGTTGACCCGGATCGAGGTTTGTTTTGATGGAAAAAACTTGAATAAAAAAAGCCTGCTTATTCTGTAAAAGATAAGCAGGCTTTAGTATCTGGTTTTATGACAATTATAAACCGAATGCCTCTTTAATCTGATCTACATAATCAAGCTTCTCCCAAGTGAAAAGCTCTACTTCACAGATTACCGGAGCCGTATTGTAACGTGAATTAAATTCTTTGATTACAACCTGAGGGGTACGTCCCATGTGTCCGTACGAAGCTGTTTCGAAATAGATAGGATTACGTAATTTCAACCGGTCTTCAATCGCTTTAGGTCGCATGTCGAACAAGTTCCATACTTTTTCTGCAATTTCTCCATCCGTAAGCTTAACATTGGAACGGCCGTAGGTATTGATAAAGATATTCATTGGCTTTGCTACACCAATGGCATAGGATACCTGAACAAGGACCTCGTCGGCCACCCCTGCTGCCACCAGATTCTTGGCAATATGACGCGCTGCATATGCAGCAGAACGGTCAACTTTGGAAGGATCCTTTCCGGAGAAAGCTCCACCACCGTGCGCTCCCTTACCTCCGTAGGTATCTACAATGATTTTTCTTCCGGTAAGACCTGTATCTCCATGAGGGCCACCAATCACAAACTTTCCGGTAGGATTTACATGATAGGTAATTTTATCAGTAAACAAGGCCTGCACCTGAGGAGGGTATTGCGCCATGACGCGGGGAATCAATAAAGATTTCACATCAGCGGCAATTCTATCTTGCATTGCTTTATCAGCTGCATCTTTAGCTGCCTTACTGTCGTCGGCAGGAAGAACGAATTCATCGTGCTGCGTAGAGATTACAATGGTATCGATACGTAAAGGAGTTCCATTATCGTCGTATTCGATGGTAACCTGACTTTTAGCATCCGGACGCAGATAAGGCATTTTTTCTATTTCATTCTTACGTATAAATGCTAGTTCTGATAATAAGGAATGTGATAAATCAAGGGCCAACGGCATGTAGTTTTCTGTTTCGTTGGTTGCATATCCAAACATCATACCCTGGTCGCCCGCACCCTGATTGTAAGGATCCTGGCGTTCAACACCCCGGTTGATATCACCGCTTTGTTCATGTATGGCCGAAAAAACACCGCAAGATTTAGCTTCGAACTGGTATTCACTCTTCGTATAACCAATCCGCTCAATTACAGCACGGGCCACTTCCTGCACATCAACGTATGCACTAGATTTAACTTCTCCAGCCAGAACAACCTGTCCGGTTGTTACAAGTGTTTCGCAAGCAACTTTAGAGCTCTTGTCGTATGCAAGAAACTCATCAAGCAAAGCATCCGATATCTGATCGGCTACTTTATCGGGGTGTCCTTCAGACACCGATTCGGAGGTAAATAAATAACTCATTTTTATATAATTAAGTATATTATATTTTGAACTGAGAGCAGGTAGATGAGGCAGATGCAATAGAAAGGAATAAGAACTTTGATTTTAGCATTTTTTCCCGTGGTTGCAAGCATACAAATCTATCCACATCAGTTCGGGTGCAAAGATACAAACTAATTTCAGGATACAAACAAACCTTTCTGTTTTTCAAAACAATTAAGAATTCGCTTGGCTATTATTCGTCGGAAGTGCTAAATATAATTCACCTATGGAACGATTAAGAACCGGATGAATACAGGTATGAGCAATCTCCGAGAGGGGACCCAGAACAAAGCTACGTTGATGCATCAATGGATGCGGCAACGTAAGAAGAGGTGTATCTATCACCCAATCGTCGTACATTAATATATCAATATCGATAACACGGTCGTGATATTCGCCTTCACTTTTTTGCGAACGGCCCATATCACGTTCTATCTCCTGTGTTAATGCCAGAATCTCATAGGGAGAAAGAGTTGTCTCCATCATGAGCGCAGCATTTAAAAAATTATTTTCTGAAACAAACCCCCAGGGGGTAGTTTCATATAAATCAGAAAGGGCGAGTATACTCCCCACCCTTTCTGATAAAAGCGCCACGGCAGTAATCATATTATTACGCTTGTCGCCTATATTTGCTCCGAGACTAAAATATACAACTGCCATTATAAATCAGATGATTAACATGGCATCACCATAAGCCCCAAAACGATATTTCTCTTTTAAAGCCACATCATAAGCATCCATAATCAGATCGTATCCTCCAAAAGAAGCCGTCATCATCAACAAAGTTGAAAGCGGCATATGGAAATTTGTTACCATGCTTGTTGCAACACTGAAATCGTATGGAGGGAAGATAAATTTGTTGGTCCACCCTTCAAACTCCTTCAAATGGCCATCCGTACTTACAGCAGTCTCAATGGCACGCATAACAGAGGTGCCCACAGCACAAATCTGGTTGTTGCTGTCTTTCGCCTCGTTCACTGTTTTCACCACTTCTGCGTTCACAACCATCTGCTCAGAATCCATTTTGTGCTTGGTAAGATCCTCCACATCGATTTCGCGGAAGTTACCTAAGCCCGAATGAACAGTCAGGAATGCAAACCGACAATCCTTGATTTCAAGACGTTTCATCAATTCACGGCTAAAATGTAGTCCTGCAGCCGGAGCCACTACCGCGCCTTCTTCCGATGCATAGATATTTTGATACCTTTGTTCGTCGTCTTCTTCAACTTCACGTTCAATATACTTTGGAAGCGGAGTCTCACCTAAGGCGTATAGAGCCTTTTTGAACTCGTCGTGATTACCATCGAAAAGGAAGCGCAACGTACGTCCACGTGAGGTCGTATTATCTATCACCTCGGCAACCATAGAATCATCTTCTCCAAAATACAGTTTATTCCCGATACGGATTTTACGAGCCGGATCCACCAGGACATCCCATAATCTCAGTTCTTCATTCAATTCCCGCAACAAAAATACTTCAATCCGGGCTCCAGTCTTTTCTTTATTTCCATACAACCGGGCAGGAAATACCTTTGTATTGTTAAAAATAAAAACATCTTTGGGTCCGAAATACTCTAAAATGTCTTTGAAGACTCTGTGCTCAATTTCTCCCGTTTTGCGATGAACTACCATTAATCTGGATTCATCCCTGTTTTTGGCTGGTTGCAGTGCAATCAATTCCGACGGCAAATTAAATTTGAATTTAGAAAGCTTCATACGGTGCTATATTAATTTTCGTTTATTATTTTCACTTCGTTATCTAAAAAGGCATCTATATCTTCAGGATTCATACACTGATCCAGCGTAATATCCCCGATGCGCGTACGTTCAAGCGCAATAAGATGTGCACCCGAATTCAACGCAACTCCGATGTCGCGGGCCAATGCCCTGATATAGGTCCCTTTACTACAAACTACCCGTATTTTTATTACCGGCAATTCACAGTTCAGCAGTTCGATTTCATCAATTACAAGCGTTTTGGCTTTTAGTTCAACTTCTTCGCCCTTACGTGCCAGATCATAAGCTCTTTTACCATCTACCTTACAGGCAGAAAAGACCGGTGGCACCTGCTGGATCTTTCCTACAAACGAGGTAAGAACCTCTTCTACCATGGAACGACTGATGTGCTCTGTAGGGTACACAGCGTCCACCTCTTTTTCCAGATCGAAAGAAGGTGTAGTTTCTCCCAGTTTAAGTGTAGCTACATATTCCTTTGTCTGGTACTGAAACTCCTCAATACGTTTGGTTGCTCTGCCTGTGCAAATAATCATCACACCAGTTGCAAGCGGGTCTAAAGTGCCCGCATGTCCAACTTTAATTTTCTTAACCTTCAATTTTCTGGAAAGTTTGTATCTGAACTTATTTACCAGGTCGAACGATGTCCAACGTAAAGGTTTATTAAAATAAAGTATCTCTCCCTCTATAAAATCCATTAAACTATTTCTAAATTATACCCCATCCATAACATAACCAGAATGATTCCACCCACGATAATACGATAATACCCAAATGCCTTGAATCCATACTTGGTTACAAAACCTATAAAGAACTTAATTGCCAGTAAAGCAACCACAAACGCAACTACATTACCTATAACCAATATCCCTGCGTTTTCGTTCAAAATAGCCAAACCTCCGGGTTCAAGTATGAGTTTTAGTAGTTTGTAAGCTGTGGCGGCAAACATGGTGGGCACTGCCAAAAAGAAGGAAAACTCGGCTGCCGTTTTACGAGACAGCTTCTGCGACATACCTCCCACGATAGTGGCCATGGAACGAGAAACACCCGGAATCATAGCAATACATTGAAAAAAACCAATATAAAGAGCCTTCTTTTCTGTTAGTTCATCAGAAGACACCCTGTTAAATAGTTTATCAACAAAGAGCATGAAAACACCCCCTATCACAAGCATGACGGCTACCACCCATACATTTTCCAACATAGAATCGATGGCATCGCTGAAAAGGAATCCTATTACGGCTGCAGGCAAAAAAGCAACCAATAATTTCCAGTAAAAATCAAATTTATACAGGAAACGCTTTCCGTATGTCTTCCATTTGGCGACTCCGGTAATTCCCTTCACTGCTTCGGCATCGAATATCTTACATGGATTAAGCCTGAAAAAACGATTCCAATACAGACAAACTACAGAAAGAATGGCACCGAACTGGATGATGACAGTAAAAGCCTTTACAAAATCGGTACTTTCTACACCCAACATATTTTGTGTAATAATCATATGTCCGGTAGAAGAAACGGGAAGAAACTCTGTTAACCCTTCAACAATGGCAATAATGATTGCCTCTATACTATTCATCCTTATTCCTGCTCGTTATTTTTGGGTTTATGAACTATTGCATATATCATCGCTACAAATCCGATCACGGTTATAACCGGAGCTACAACTATTCTGCGTGTACTGAATATTTCAGGATTAAAGGATACGCCATCTTCAGAAGCTCCACCTCCCATCAATACGAATCCTATCACGATAAAAGCAATAGCAACTGCTATAAGTATAAAATTTTCTTTTCCGAAAGCAAAATCTCTTTTAGCCATCTTATTCTACCTCTTATTTAAATGTAATATAATTTATCAACACCCATTCTCAGGTATTTGTTTACCGCAAAGAAGGTTGCTACGACCGATAACAGAATACCAAGCACAAGCACAGCCGCGAAAACCATCAACAGAGCATCCGTATTTATCAGATCTATAAATCCGGCAAGCTCAGACTGCAGGTAGTAAAGGGCCCCCATCAATAGTAACATGGCCAATATAGAAGCATAAATCCCGCTTACCATATTATATATCATAAAGGGTTTACGGATAAAACCATGCGTAGCCCCTACAAGTTTCATCGTGTGAATGAGGAAGCGCTTCGAATAGATAAGCAAACGGATGGTGTTACTGATTAGCACAAAGGAGATAATCATAAGAACTGCCGCAAGCGACAGCAGAATAATTCCGATCCGTTTTAAATTATCATTCACAACCTCCATCATATCTTTGCGATATAATAGTTCAGATACATTGGTATATTTCTTGAATTGCTTTTCGATAAGTTGCAGACTGTCCGGATTAGCATATTCCGAATGCAACTTCACCTCCAGTGAAGCTTGCAACGGATTAAAACCTAAAAATGTTTCGGGGCGTTCTCCCAGTTCCTCTTCCAGTTCTTTGGATGCCTGTTCTTTGGAGATATATTCAATAGATTTTATGAATGGTTCTGCTTCCAGCTTTTTCTGCATCCGTTTTACTTCACCCTCACTCATATCATCTTTCAGCACTACAGAAAAAGTTATATTTTCCTTTACAAACCTCGAAAGTGTATCACCCATCAGTCCCATCAAAAGGATAAGACCTAATAAAAAGAGAACCAACGCAATGCTAATTACGGATGTAAGGCGAGAATTAAAGAAAGAGACAGTTGTAAATTTCTTATTTTCAGTCATCTGATTATTCCTAATTAGAGTTAAATAAATTTGGAAGGTGTGTCCGGCGAACACACCCCCCAAATTCGTTGCAAAAGAACACATAATTTACGAATTACGCAGCTCTTTTACATTTATTTAACCTTCCGTTCAATGAGAAAGGTTGCTTATGCTTCTATCGGTTGACCAAACAGAGTGGCCGAAGAGGCTCCGGTTACACGTACTTTTACAAATTGGCCAACTTTAAAATTCTGCTTATCAAATATAACGACCTTATTCTGACTTGTCCTACCGAATAATTGCTCGCGCGAACGTTTGGAAAAGCCCTCAACCAATACCTCAAATACTTTACCGACATCTCTCAGGTTGCTCTCTTCAGACAGCTTGTTTTGCAGATCGATCATCCCTTGAAGTCGACGTACCTTTTCGTCTTCCGGAATATTGTCTTCCAGATTTTTTGCTGCAAATGTACCCGGACGTTCGGAATATTTAAACATGAATGCAGAGTCGTATCCAACCTCCCGCATCAATGAAAGGGTCTCTTCATATTCATCCTGGGTTTCGGAGTGGAAACCACAGAAAAGATCGGTCGAAATCGCACAGTCAGGTAAAATACGACGGATTGCTGCGATCCGGTCCATATACCATTCGCGGGTATATTTCCGGTTCATGATTTTTAAGATTCTTGAGCTTCCTGATTGAGCCGGCAAATGAATGTGCCTGCACAGGTTTGGATACTTCGCTATTACGGTCAGCGTATCGTCGCTCATGTCTTTTGGATGTGATGTAGTGAAACGGATCCGCATATCCGGAGCTTCCAAAGCCACCCGCTCCAATAGCATCGGGAAGGTTATGCTCTCATCCCCTTTTTTGAAAAGATACGAATTAACGTTCTGCCCTAACAGAGTAACCTCGCGGAAACCTTTATCGCGCATATCCCGCACCTCATTCAGTATGCTTTCCACATCGCGGCTTCTCTCCCTTCCACGTGTATAGGGAACAATGCAATAGGTGCAGAAATTATTACAACCGCGCATAATGGAAATAAATCCGGAGATATTTATTCCGCCTATTTTCAACGGAATTACATCTTTATACGTTTCCTGAGTAGAAAGTTCTACGTTAATTGCTTTCTCTCCATGCTCCACGGCTCCAACCAAATTCGGAAGATCCATGTACGAATCGGGACCAACCACCAAATCCACCCCGTGATTGCTGATCAACTCCTCTTTTACCCTTTCAGCCATACAACCGAGCACTCCGATAATGAGCGTTCTCTTTTTACGCTTTAACGACTGAAAATACTGCAACCTCCCTAACACCTTCTGTTCGGCATTATCGCGCACAGAGCAGGTATTTACGAAGATGGCATCCGCCTCTTCAATTTTGTTGGTCACAGCATAACCATCCATCTCCATGATGGATGCAACAACCTCACTGTCTGCCACATTCATCTGACAGCCATAGGTTTCAATAAACAGCTTACGTTCTACGTTCTGGGCAGCAGATTTTAAGTCCACGCCTTTCGTTTCATTACTCATTCGATAAATATTAAAAATATATAAAACAAATTGTTCTCAATAAAAAATGATTCAAAATATTTTGTCAACAAAAACCATCAGCGTATTTTTGCCTATGAAAAACGTAAATTTTTTCATAGTTAAGGTTTTGGTTAATTACTAGATAAGGGTGGCTGGGAAGTTACCCTTATTTTTTTGTTCTTTATGATAATTCATTTTTTCTTCCTACATTTGAGGTGCAAAAATAATCAAAAGTTATGGATAACCTTGGAGATTGGCTTTACATTGTTTTTTTAATCGTTGCAGCTGTCAGTGGATTGTTCGGTTCGGGCAAGAAGAAAAAACGTCAGACAGAAGTTCTTGGCAGGCCGGACAGTGAAATAGAGCCCGAAACACAGAAACCTGCACAAAAGAGTTTCTGGGAAATGCTGGAAGAGATGCAGGAAGAGAAACCGAAAGCCAAAACTATGCCAACTCCACAACCAGCAACCAGACCTGTAATCAAAAGCAAAGAGAAACAACCTCATGCAAGCACCCCGTTTCTGAATACGGAAAGTCAGCACCCATCTACAATTAAATCGACTCCGGCACTTCAACTAGAACCGGATGATGAAAACACTGTAATGCAAGGTATTACATTTACTGATACAGATGATTTGAAGAAGGCTGTTATTTATTCTGAAATATTTAACCGCAAATATTGAAAATCAGCGGTTTTTAATAACTTTGCGTCGTTTTTTCCAGAAGTCAACATTTATAATAAAATTACTATACCATGTCATTAAAATTCATTACTGCTGAAGAAGCTGCTGCGTTCGTGAATAACGACGACAACGTTGGTTTCAGTGGATTTACGCCAGCCGGATGTCCTAAATCGGTTCCGGAGGCTATTGCAAAAAGAGCAGCTGAAGAGCATGCCAAAGGCAACCCATTTCAGATCGGAATGTTTACCGGAGCTTCTACCGGAGACAGACTAGACGGCGAACTTGCCCGTGCAAATGCCATCAAATTCAGAACGCCGTATCAATCTAACAAAGATTTACGTTCTGCACTTAATGCACACAAGGCTCAGTACTATGATATGCATTTATCGGAACTGGCGCAAAGTCTGCGTTATGGTTTTCTTGGAAAAATAAATGTAGCTGTTATTGAAGCTGCCGATGTAACTGAAGACGGAGAGATTGTTCCTACTTGCGGAGTAGGTATCACACCTACTATCTGTCGTTTGGCCGATAAAATAATCGTGGAACTTAACCATAAACATCCAAAGGCTATCAGAGGGATGCACGACATCTACGAGCCCCTGGATCCTCCTTATCGTCGCGAAATACCCGTTTATTCGCCTTCAGACCGGATTGGATTACCTTATGTAAAGGTTGATCCATCTAAGATCGTTGGTGTGGTTGAAACTGAAAATGCAAACGAAGGTGGTGCATTTGCTCCGCTGGACGACGTTACAAAGGCTATTGGTAACAACGTGGCTATGTTCCTTGCTGGCGAACTGAAAGCCGGTCGCATTCCGGAAGGATTCCTGCCGATGCAAAGTGGGGTAGGTAATGTTGCCAACGCAGTACTTGCTGCTATTGGTGAAAATAAGGAAATCCCTGCCTTCAATGTGTATACGGAGGTAATTCAGGATGCGGTTATTTCTTTGATGAAAGAAGGTCGTGTTAAGTTTGCCAGTGGATGTTCATTGTCTGTAAGTAACGATGTGATCCGCGAAATCTATGCAAATTTGGACTTCTTCAAGGATAAGATATTACTTCGTCCGCAGGAAATCTCCAACAACCCGGAAGTAGCCCGTCGTTTAGGTTTGATAACGATCAACACCGCGCTGGAAGCTGATATTTTCGGTAATATCAACTCAACCCACGTATCGGGAACTAAAATGATGAACGGTATCGGTGGTTCGGGAGACTTTACACGTTCTGCTTACCTGTCAATCTTCACCACTCCTTCTACAGCTAAAGATGGTAAGATCAGTGCATTTGTTCCCATGGTATCTCACGTTGACCATAATGAGCACTCTGTAAAGGTTATTATCACAGAGTACGGTGTAGCCGATTTAAGAGGTAAATCTCCGGTTCAACGTGCCGAAGCAATTATCAACAATTGTGTTCATCCGGATTACAGACCTTTGCTTACTGAATATATGAATATGGGTATCAAAGGACATACACCTCAGAATTTGAAATGCAGTTTTGCTTTCCACGAAGAGCTGGCAGCCACTGGCGACATGCACAATGTTGACTGGAGCAAATACGCAAAGTAACACATATTACATTTTTATTAACAAGGAGTTGTACGAATCGTACAGCTCCTTGTTACTTTACAGAAACCTGTAATATATTTGTAACATATATGTAATATTTCCTTCAAACCTATTTAACCCCATCTTAATACTCATTTTCTTACTTTGCATCAGAAATAAATCGATCAACGTGAGAAAGTTTTTTGAAAAAATAGTTGAAGGAGGATTACTGATAAGCGGGAGCGTAACCAGCCTCGCCATCCTTCTGATTATCGTTTTCCTTTTCAAAGAGGCTTCCGGTCTATTTAACAGTCCCGCTGTAGAAGAAGGTTATGTACTAGCCGTAAACAGCAGTAATCCTGTTAAACATCTTTCGCCGGAAAAAACAAAACAGGTATTTGATTCGGAAATTACAAACTGGAGTGAACTTGGAGGCAACGACGAGGAAATTCTGGTTTTTCGTTTTTCAGACCTTACGAACTTCTACACAGAAGAAGAACTTGGGGCCGAGTTTGAATTTGTGCCCGACAAGATCAACGAGCTCGTTCAAAAGGAAAAAGGAATTGTTGCATTCTTCCCCGAAATGTATCTTGCCAAAGATTTCAAGGGAACTGTAATTTCAAAGGACCCGATCCGACCGGGAGAATTTTTTGGTGGCACCCAGTGGTATCCTACTGCAACACCGTCTCCCATATTCGGACTGATTCCATTGTTATTGGGAACTCTGTTGGTTAGCTTCGGAGCAATCATCCTCTCCTTACCGTTCGGTGTGGCCGTTGCCATATACCTTGCCGAAATAGCCAATTTCAAGACACGCCAATTCCTCAAACCTGTAATTGAGCTTTTAGCAGGGATTCCATCGGTTGTTTACGGATTCTTCGGGTTGGTTGTTATCGTTCCGTTGATACAGAAAGGGTTTAACCTCCCTGTTGGCGAAACGGCTTTTGCCGGTAGCGTTGTACTTGCCATCATGGCCTTGCCTACGATCATCACAGTTGCTGAAGACGCAATGCGCACCACTCCCCGCGCCATGAAGGAGGCGAGTCTGGCGCTCGGAGCCACCCAATGGCAGACAATCTATAAAGTAATAATCCCCTATTCCAGTTCCGGAATCACATCTGCGGTTGTACTGGGAATCGGGCGTGCCATCGGTGAAACAATGGCGGTATTGATGGTTACAGGAAATGCAGCCATTATCCCGACTTCATTCTTTGAACCTGTACGAACCATTCCTGCAACCATTGCTGCAGAACTCGGAGAAGCTCCGGCAGGTGGTGCCCACTATGAATCGCTGTTCCTGCTTGGTGCCGTACTGTTCATGATTACACTGGTGCTCAGTATCGCTGTTGAATATATCTCATCCAAGAAAAAAATATAATTACATATGACTCCTATAGAAAAATTGGGCAATGTGAATAACAGGAAACGATGGTCGCAAAAAATTGCTTTCGGATTCTTTACCTCACTTAGCTATTTGGTTGTTCTCATTCTGTTTGTCATACTCGGCTTTATCATCATTAAAGGTGCCAGTGTGATTAGTTGGGATTTCCTAACCAAATCACCCGAGGAAGGTATGACTTCCGGAGGTATCTATCCCGCCATCGTGGGAACATTATATCTGGTATTGGGAAGCAGTCTGATCAGTTTCCCCATTGGAGTAATGAGTGGGATCTTCATGAATGAATATGCAACAAACGGTAAAATAACCAAATTCATACGAATCATGACCAACAACCTCAGCGGTGTACCCTCTGTTGTATTTGGTTTATTCGGGATGGCACTATTTGTAAATACTTTGGGATTTGGCGACTCAATCATTGCCGGATCGCTTACCCTTGCACTATTGTCTCTACCGTTGGTAATACGTACCACCGAAGAAGCGTTGAAAAGTATTGACGATTCATTCCGTCACGGCTCTCTAGCATTAGGTGCTACCAAACTGCAGACCATCCGCAAGGTAATACTACCAATGGCTTTTCCCAATATCATCACCGGTCTGATCTTGTCTGTCGGCCGTGTTTCGGGAGAGACTGCCCCGATTCTTTTCACGGTTGCTGCCTATTTCCTGCCACAGCTTCCGGGAAGTATTTTCGATCAGTGTATGGCATTGCCTTATCACTTGTATGTTATTTCGACCAGCGGAACCGATGTAGAGGCATCCAGGGGGATGGCTTATGGCACCGCCCTGGTATTGATTGCCATTGTGCTGATTGTAAATCTACTAGCCAATGCACTCCGTTCTTATTTCGCAAAGAAAGTTAAAATGAACTAATGTCCACAAAGAATATGATCAAGATTGATACTCAAAATGTAAATTTTTACTACGGTGACTTTCACGCGTTGAAAAACATCTCGATGAAAATTGAATCGAATACCTCAACAGCGTTTATCGGTCCGTCGGGATGTGGTAAATCAACCTTTCTCCGGTTGTTTAACCGGATGAATGATTTAATTTCCGGAACACGTCTGGAAGGGACTATCCAAATTGATGGCCGAGACATATATGCTAAGGGAGAAAAGGTAGATCAACTGAGAAAAAACGTTGGCATGGTATTTCAAAAGCCAAATCCATTTCCCAAAAGTATCTACGAAAATGTAGCTTATGGTTTACGGGTTAATGGTATTAGCGATGAGAACTACATTGAAGAAACAGTTCTGAAAACCCTTCAGCAAGCAGCTTTGTGGAATGAAGTGAAAGACAAGTTAAAGAAAAGTGCCTTCGAACTGTCGGGCGGTCAACAACAACGTTTATGTATTGCCCGTGCACTGGCCATCTCGCCATCCATATTGCTTATGGACGAACCGGCATCTGCCCTTGACCCGATTTCAACAGGCAAGATTGAAGATCTTATCCATGAATTGAAAAAAGAATATACGATTGTAATCGTTACACACAATATGCAACAAGCCGCACGCGTTAGTGACAAAACCGGCTACTTCTATCTGGGTGAGTTGATTGAGTTTGGCGATACGCGAAAGATATTTACAAATCCGGAGAAGGAGTCGACTCAGAATTATATCACGGGACGCTTCGGTTGATCTTTTTGGCATTCATTTCAAAGTAAGGATTATCCCATAAACAAACGCATCATGAAAGTAATAGAAGAGGAAATAAATGGATTAAAGGCAAGCATAAGCCAAATGTGGGCATTGGTACACCAGCAATTGTATAATGCAGGGGAAGCATTGCTGACCGGCGACAAGGAACTGGCCTTTAAAGTGATGAACAGGGAACGAAGGGTAAATGCTTTTGAGCTTAAGATAGACAGTGATTGCGAAGATATTATTGCTCTGTATGCTCCGGTAGCCATCGACCTTCGCTTTGTATTGGCCATGTACAAGATCAATACCAATCTGGAACGTCTCGGCGACTTTGCCGAAAGTATCGCCCGCTTTGCCGGAAATTTACCGGACGGTGAGCCTATCGATCCGGAGCTTATTAAGAAAACACGTATTGAAGAGATGCTCAAGGCTGTTTTGGAAATGATGTCTCTCACAAAAGAGGCCTTCGAAAAAGAGGATTCCTCCATTGCATCCGGAGTATTTGCCAAAGACGCCGTGGTTGATGAGATAAATCACGCTTCGGCTTCATTGATTGCCGATTTTATTGAGACTCATCCGGGAAGTGCATTGTCAGGTATTTTTGTATCGGGTGTGATTCGCAAACTCGAGCGTTACGGAGATCATTGTACAAACATAGCGGAAGAACTTATATTCTATTTGGATGCCAAGGTGATGAAGCATTTGGGAAAAGTAGATCAGAGTCTGAATCTGACAGACGATAACGCCTGATCAAGATCCAAACAGAACAACTTATAAACAGAGAGTCCCGGTTATCGATTAACCGGGACTCTCTGTTTATAATCTTATCAAAGTTTATTCTGGAGATACGTAAACTTAAAAGATGAAATCTGCAATATCACCTTTGCTCATTGTAAGAGACAATATACCATCGCTAACCGGCAACGATTTAGATTCGCCGTTTATCTTAACACTTAGTTTTGGCGCATGCGCAGGTATCTTAATTTTAAATGTATTGTTTACATCTGCCCTCAGGGTTGCATTATCCACCCGGTTGTTTGTCCAGTGTACATCCATCTCTGCTCCTCCCCGAACTTTCAAGCCTCTGAAACTACCGTTTTTCCATACAGAAGGTAGGGCTGGCAACAATTCGATAATACCCGTCTGACTTTGAATCAGCATTTCTGCAATTCCGGCAGTTCCACCAAAATTTCCATCAATCTGGAACGGAGGATGCGCACAGAAGAGGTTCGGATAGGTTCCGCTTCCAAAGCCTGAATACTCAGGCTCGTCTGTCGACTTCAGGCAAGGCCTGAGTAAATCCGACAACAGTTTATGAGCTCTGTCGCCGTCGTGCAATCGAGCCCAGAAGTTTACTTTCCATGCCATAGACCATCCCGTACTTGCATCACCTCTCTTTTCAAGAGTGGCACGGGCTGCCTTAGCCAGTTCCGGCGTTTGAGAAACGGAAATTTCATTTCCGGGATGCAATCCATACAGATGTGATACATGGCGATGTGTTACCTCCGCCTCTTCGTATTCATTCAACCACTCCATGATTCGTCCGTCTTTCCCTATCGTTGTCGGCATAAGCTTATCTCTTTTAGCAGCCAGCTCCTGAACAAACACACTATCCAATCCCAAGATCTCAGCAGCCTCCATCGTATTTCCAAAAAGTTCACGTATCAACTGATTGTCCATCGTGGAGCCGGCCGAAACAGCTACAACACTTCCATTGCTCATCCTGAAATTATTCTCGGGAGAGGTGGTAGGAGCCGTGACCAGATACCCATTCCGTGGATCTTCAACCAGCATATCCACAAAGAACAGAGAGGCTCCCCGCAATACCGGATACACTTCCGCCAGGTATTTTTTATCCATCGTATAGAGATAATGATGGTACAGATGCTGACAAAGCCATGCGGCGGATGTATTCGTTGCACCCCACGAAGGATGTTCTCCCGGAGCGGTAAATTCCCACAGATTTCCTAAGATATGGGTAACCCATCCCCGCGAATTATAAAAGACTTTGGCCGTCTGTTCACCACTGGAAACCTGTTTTTTGGTCCATTCAATCAGCGGACGGTGTAATTCAGAAAGATTTGTAACCTCTGCCGGCCATAAATTCATCTGCAGATTAATATTAAGGTGATAATCTCCGTTCCAGGGCGTACGAACAGTATTACACCACAATCCTTGTAAGTTGGGAGGCAACAGTCCTTCACGGGTGGAAGAGATCAACAGATAGCGACCAAACTGAAAGTAAAGCGCCATAAGGTCCTGATCCTGTTTTGTTTTGTTGAACTCTGTCAGACGCTTGTTTATGGGCAACTTCGATGCAGCACTCTCACCCAGATTCAGATCTACCCTGTTAAACTTCGGATAGTAGGCAGCAATATGGTCATCCTTAAGTTCGTCAAAACTTTTTCCTTCTGCTTTTGCTATCAAAGCAGACAGTTGGTCCGGAACCTGATGTCCGAAATAATTGGTGGCCATAGAGATCAGAATGGTTGCTTCCGTCGCATCGGTTATGGTAAGTGAGCTATCGGAAGTCACGATGTCACCGTTCTGAGGAAGGATTACACGTACACGTGCACCATAAAGCGGTCCTGCGGCGTCCGTTCCACTGGCTAATTCTCCCTGCATGATCAGGTCGTTTCCTTCCGTTGAAACCCGGTAACGTTCGGGACGGTTCATCTTTATGGTAAAACCAAGTTTACTTTTTTCGCTGGCAGACAAATGGATCACCCCTAAATCGTCGGCAAAAGAGGTAAATACTTCCCTCGCATACAGCACATTTCCTCTTTTAAAAGAGGTTGATGCAACCGCATCATTCAGATTGAGCGTCCGTTTATATTGTGAAATGGTATCTGTTTCATTGGGATACTGGTATTCAATCACCAGATTACCCAGAAGCTGGTAACTTCCATAAGGCGTATCGGCACCATTTCCCTGACCGCTTCCAAGGCCTTTGCACACAAAGGTTTTATACATCAGAGACTGTGCCTCGTCGTTTTTCCCTTCAAACAACAGCTTCCGGATCTGAGCAAGCGATTTGTAGGCTTCCGGATTATCTGTGTCCTGTTTACTCCCGGACCACATGGAAATTTCATTGAGAACAATGTTTTCTTTGTTTATTTGTCCATCCGGCATCAATCCAATCCTTCCATTTCCCAAAGGCAGCGTTTCTTCCCATACTTTTGCCGGTTTATCAAAAAAATAACTCCAGCTTTTACCCGGAGGTGCTTCCATTTGTTTACATCCGCCCGAAACTATCATAACAGCGGATAAGATTAGTAAAATTGTTTTTTTCATGACTTATGTTTTCTGTTACTCCTAAACAAAATATTTACACACAGCAGATCCTCAGAACTGCTGCATGTCACAAAGCTTCTTATAGAAGCCGTCCAATACCAGCAATGCATCATGTGTGCCCCGTTCTACAATTTCGCCGCCGTGCATCACGCATATTTCATCTGCATTGCGAATGGTAGATAAGCGGTGCGCTATCACAATCGTGGTACGATTCTTCATCAGGTTCTCAAGGGCTTCCTGTACCAGTCGTTCCGACTCGGTATCCAAAGCAGAGGTAGCCTCATCCAGGATTAAAATGGGAGGATTCTTTAGTATGGCACGGGCGATGCTGATGCGTTGTCGCTGGCCACCCGACAATTTGCCCCCTCTGTCGCCAATATTAGTTTCGTATCCCTGTTCGCTTGCCATGATAAATTCATGTGCATTGGCAATCCTGGCTGCCTCTTTAACCTGCTCCAATGTTGCATTTTTCACCCCGAAAGAGATATTATTGAAGAACGAATCATTGAAAAGGATGGCCTCCTGGTTTACATTACCCATCAACCCGCGTAAATCATACAACGTACTTTCACGGATATCCGTTCCATCGATGGTAATAGAACCTTCGTTAACGTCGTAAAAGCGAGGCAGGAGGTCGACCAACGTACTTTTTCCCGAACCCGACTGACCTACCAGGGCCACAGTCTTTCCTTTAGGGATGGTGAGATTTACATTTTTAAGCACCCAGTCGTTCTGATATTTGAACCATACATTCTTATATTCTATCTGCTTTTGCAAGGAAATTGGTTTCGGATCTATCGGATCATTGATATCACTTTCTGCTTTCAGTATCTTATCCACACGCTCCATGGATGCCAATCCTTTCTGTATGGCATAGACCGATTTGGATAAATCCTTTGCAGGATTGATAATACTATAGAAAATTACCAGGTAATAAATAAATGTGGGAGCATCGATGGGGCTATTATTGGCCAGAATCAATGTTCCTCCGTACCATAACACAATCACAATGGTTGCTGTTCCCAAAAACTCACTCATGGGGTGTGCCATTTGTTGGCGGCGGTATATTTTCATCGTTGTACGACGAAATATATCATTACTCTTTTCAAATCTGTTCCTTATTTTACTTTCTGCATTAAAAGCTTTGATAATACGGAGACCGCTTAACGTCTCTTCGATCTGCGACATCAAATCGCCCCACTGCTGCTGTCCGAGTAACGATTTGCGTTTTAATTTTTTCCCCACCTGTCCCATAATGTAACCAGCCAAGGGCAAAAGAACAAGTACGAAAACGGTTAGTTGCCAGCTGATCAGTATCATCCCGGTCAGGTAAATAAATATTAGAATAGGATTCTTAAAGAGCATATCCAGCGAACTCATGATCGAGTTCTCAATCTCGTTCACATCTCCCGAAATTCGGGCAATGATATCCCCTTTTCGCTCTTCAGAAAAGAATCCAAGGGGTAATTGCGTAATTTTATTATTGATCTGATTTCGTATATCTCTCACAACTCCTGTACGGATGGGTATCATATGGAAGAATGCCAGATACATGGTAGCCACCTTTAGGAAAGTCATTATCACAAGGAATACTCCCAACACGATAAGTGTAAATGATCCGCCCTCGGTCTCGATCAGATTGGTAATATACCAAAAGAAATTATTCTTTCCAGCCTCTGCCAGCCCTTTCCACGATTCCCATGATGAAGGTTCAAAACTCCATGGCATATAAGTGTATACCTCTTCGTTTATCTTAAAAAGAATCTGAAGAATAGGAATAATCAATGCAAATGAAAATAAATTAAGTATCGCCGACAGAACATTAAATACAATGTTCCATACCATATTCGATTTATAGGGAGGCACAAAACGTTGGAGTATCCGTATGAATTCTTTCATGTTTTACATATGTTTAAATTGGGCGCAAGGTACTCATAATCCTTTTATCGGACAATATCAACCCTGCGAATCTGCTACAATATAAACATTTAGGGATAAGTTTACATAACTATTTTGAGTATATTGTCAATTAATAGTATCTTAGTGGCAAAATAACACCAAGTATTTTTAAACTTAAAACTCATAACATGAAACACGGATTCCTTATTTATCTATTATTTGCATTTTGTCTGGCCACCAACGGGCAAGAAACCAGAAACATACTAACGGGCGATTATACCGAGCTAACAGACACAAAGCCGGTTGATAAAGAGGCCTGGGGTAAACAACCGGGTAAACCTCAACTCAGCTGGGGATCAACAGATGTAAGATACAGTAAGCTGAATGTTCCTTCGGTAAATAAAACACAACGTTTGCGGATTTCAGGCTGGAAAGGCGAGCGTGTAAATGCACAAGCTATTCTGTGGACGACCAATAACCTTGAGAAAGTAAGCCTATCGGTATCCGACCTTACCAACGGGAAATCGGTTATTCCCGCGTCGGTTATCCGAACTAACTTTGTACGTTATGTTATGACAGACGAACTCAACAAAGATGGAAAAGGCGGTTGCGGACACCGTCCGGTTAAAGCCGATTGGGACTCGTCTGTTGTTGCCGATGTATTGGATATCATCAAGGTAAAGGACGTAAACGCCCGTTCTGCCCAGCCAATTTGGATAAACACATGGATTCCTGAAAATACAAAACCAGGCGTATACAAAGGTACGGTAACCGTTACTTACAATACCTCGTCGGCCCTCACCCTCAATCTTGAAGTAGAGGTTCTAAACCGGACCTTACCTGCACCCAAAAACTGGGCTTTCCATTTGGATTTGTGGCAAAATCCCTATTCGGTTGCCCGATACCACCAAGTTCCGCTATGGAGCAAAGAGCATTTCGATGCCATGCTTCCGGTAATGAAGACACTGGCCGATGCCGGACAAAAAGTAATTACCACCACCATTATGCACAAACCCTGGAACGGACAAACGGAAGATCATTTCGACAGTATGATCTTCAGAATGAAAAAGATGGACGGAACCTGGGAATTCAGGTACGATGTTTTCGATAAATGGGTGAATTTCATGATGAACGAGGTAGGAATAGACAAACAGATAAACTGCTATACCCTAATTCCCTGGGCATTGCGCTTCGATTACTTCGACCAGGCCACCAACCGTATTCAATTTATTGAGGCAAAACCGGGAGATAAGGCATACGAAGACTATTGGGGACCGTTTCTGAAAGATTTTGCCCGACATCTGAAATCGAAAGGATGGTTCGACAAAACGACTATCGCCATGGATGAAAGAGGACTCGATGCCATGCAGGAGGCTATTAAGGTGATTAAAAATGCAGATCCTGACTTCAAAATATCGCTGGCAGGAAATTACCATCCGGAGATAGAAAAAGATTTATACGATTTATGTCTCGCCTTCGGACACAACTTCCCGGCCGATGTGAAAGCCAGAAGAGATAAAGAAGGTAAAATAAGTACCGTGTACACCTGCTGTGCCGAAGCCTTGCCAAACACATTCACCTTCTCTCCTCCGGCAGAGGCAACCTGGATCGGCTGGCATGCCATGGCCGGAAACTATGACGGTTATCTACGCTGGGCCTACAACAGCTGGACCAAAGAGCCCTTGCTGGACTCCCGTTTCCGGAGCTGGGCTGCGGGCGACTGCTACATTGTATATCCGGAAAACAGATCAAGCATCCGTATGGAAAAACTGATCGAAGGAATTCAGGACTACGAAAAGATAAACATTCTGAAGGAAGAATTCAAGAACAAGAATAACAAGAGCAAGCTTGAAAAGTTGAATACCCTTGTTTCTTCATTCACCCCCGAAGGTCTTACCAAGGCTGATCCTACCCAGGCGGTTCAACAGGCAAGAACGGAACTGAATAAATTCTAATAAATAAACAGAAAAAGGAATTATCAACATCGATAATTCCTTTTTCTGTATTATCTCATCTACCTCCACGGGGACCTCTGTTCCCTTGCATCTGTTTTTCCTTTTCCTGGAGTTGTTTGAATTGCTCTTCACTCAGAACCGCTTTAAGTTTCTCGTCACGTTCCGCACGAAGGGTCTTCATTTTTTCAAACATGGCCTGCCGGTCACCGCCCATTTTCTCACGCTCACTCTGCATCTTGCTCCTGAATTCATCCGAAATCTTCTGATACTCGGCTGCCTGCTTCTCATCCAGCTTCAGTTCGGAGATCATCCGCTCCTGCATAGCCTTCATATCCGCACCTCTCTTCGCTGTTCTGTTTTCCTGAGCAATCAAGACTGTGGAGCTCAGAAACAAAATCAAAAACAAACCAATTAATTTTTTCATATCCAATTCAATTAAAAGTTATTGAATAAATAACACATAAAGTACAGACTGATTCTTTATCAAATAGTTTAAGTCCGTATAAAAGAAAAAACAGACAGCAGTGAATCTTAAACGTAAAATTGTTAATTACAAAAAAAACGAAGTTTGAGTATTAAACCAAATTAAATTAATAATGTCTATCTATCCAGAACAAAAATTGTTAAGACTAATAATTATGAAACTGGGAAAAATCCTTTTGGTGTTGATTGTAGTACTCTTTACGTTGCCAGCTATGGCACAAACGGGAGTCACTGTTACAGGTAGAATTGTTGAACGAGGGAATAATCTCCCGGTCGAACAAGCAACTGTAAGATTACTGACAGGCAAAGACAGCACCTTGGTAGGAGGTGTGGTAAGTTCGGCAAATGGTAATTTCACGCTTAAAAATATAAAAGCCGGCAGCTATCTGCTGCATGTAACCTTTGTAGGATTCGAGCCTACCTATCAGCCTTTGCAGATTACAGGGAAGGTAAATCCTGTTAAGATAGGCAATATCGAACTTACCGATGGAGCTATCCAGCTGGGCGAGGCTGTTGTAGTTGGGAAAGCAAACGAAGTTGTGGTAAGAAACGATACGGTTGAATATAATGCCGACTCGTACAAAGTTACCGAGGGCTCCGTTCTGGAAGATCTGTTGAAAAAGATGCCGGGCGTAGAAATTGCTTCAGACGGTAAAGTTACCGTAAATGGCAAAGAGATTAAAAAAATCATGATAGACGGAAAGGAATTCTTCTCGGACGATCCTAAAGTAGCCTCCAAGAACCTTCCCGCAAAGATGGTAGACAAGGTTCAGGTGCTGGATAAGAAATCGGATATGGCGATGATGACCGGCTTCGACGATGGCAACGAAGAGACCGTAATCAATCTTACCGTAAAACCGGGGATGAAACAAGGATGGTTCGGGAATGCTTTTGCCGGATACGGAAGTGAAAAGCGCTATGAAGGAAATGCCATGGTAAACCGATTTATCAACAACGATCAGTTTACCTTTATGGGAGGACTTAACAACACAAACAATATGGGGTTCAGCGACCTTGCCTCAACCATGTTCGCCGGTATGGGTGGCGGTGGCCGCGGCGGATTCGGCCGGTTTGGAAGTGGAAACGGAATCACATCTTCCGGAAATGCAGGACTGAACTTTAGCAAGGAATTCAACAAAAAAATGACATTGGGTGGTAATGCCAGATATTCTCATTCCGACAATGATGCAGAAAGCATCAGTAAAACCCAGAATATATTCCAGAACGACAGCAGTTCCTACTACAACGAGAGCAATATCAGCCGTACGAAAAGCGACAACGTGGGACTGAATCTTCGTATGGAATGGAAGCCGGATACACTTACCAGTATCATTTTTACTCCGGATATGAGCTATAGCCGGAACAATACCTACGAAAACGTAGACTTCGAAACCCTGGACGATACTCAAAACAGGGTGAATAAAGGAATTTCAGAATACAGATCCAATGGAGAAGGGGTAAACCTCTCGGGCCGACTTGAATTCAGCAGGAAGCTTAACAATGCAGGCCGCGTATTCAGCGCCTCGCTTTCCGGAGGCCTTGAAGACACCTATAATACGGGTATAAACTATTCCAATACCGAATATTTTCAATCTTCCAACCCGTCTGAGGTGATCGATCAGAAATTCCGTTACGACAATACAGGCTTCAATTATCGCGCCTATGTTTCATGGGTAGAACCCATCGGACGCAATAATTTTATTCAGGCAACCTACAGTTTTAGTCAGCGTAACCAGGAATCCCTTAAGAATTCGTATATTCTGGGAGAAGACGGAGCCTATTCCGTATTGGATACGGCTTACAGCCAGAGTTACAAGAATCACTTTATCAACCAACGAGCCAGTCTGAGTTTCAAGGCACAACGGGAAAAGTATAATTATACCATCGGTTTGAATGTTGACCCGTCGTACACGAAGAGTATCAATTTTGTTGGCGACATTAATTTGAATGAGTTGAAACGGAGTGTGGTAAACCTGTCTCCAATGGCTCAGTTCAATTATATATTCAATAAACAGACCAATCTGCGTATCAATTACAGCGGCCAGACAAGTCAGCCCAGCATGACGCAGTTGCAGCCGGTGGCAGACGTTTCGGATCCGTTGGTTACAGTTATCGGTAATCCGGACCTGAATCCGCGGTACACAAACAACCTGTTTCTAAGATTCCAGAAATTTATTCCGGAAAAGCAGACTGCATTCATGGTATTTGCCAACGGAAGTTACGTTATAAATGACATTGTAAGCTATACCACCTATCAGGGAACCAGTGGTAAGCGACTCACTACCTATAAAAACGTGGATGGAAATTACAACGGGAACCTTCGTGCCATAATAAACACGCCGTTGAAAAATAAAAAATTCTCGGTAAATTCAATGACGATGCTTTCTTATTCCAACAATAAAGGATTTATCAACTCGGACGAAAATACCAGCAAAAGCTTTACAGTAATGGAACGTGCGGGTATTGATTTCAGATCAAATGTGGCCGACTTCGGACTAAACGGAAACATCCGGTACAACAATGTTACCAACTCCTTCCAGGCACAAAACAACCGAAGAACCTACAATTACGGCGCCGGAGCAACAACAACGCTCTATCTTCCGCTCAATTTCAAGGTTGAAAGTGATATAAATTTCTCTACCAACTCCGGTTATTCTGCAGGCTACGAACAGGAAGAGTGGTTATGGAACGCATCAGCCTCCAAAACCTTCCTGAAAAACAATCAGGGAACCATCCGGTTTAAGGTGTACGACATCCTGCAGCAGCGAAGTAACATCAGCCGTAACGTAACTGCCAGCAGCATCACCGACTCACAATATAATACGCTGAACAGTTACTTCATGGTTCACTTTATATATCGTTTCAGTATATTTAAAGGTGGAGCCACCCAATCGGATGCTCAAATGGGACCAGGCAGAGGCCGGGGCGGACATATGGGACCTCCTCCGGGACACTTCTAAAAAAAGAAATACATTCCGGAAAGGGATTTACCTGGCTGCAGGTAAATCCCTTTTTTTTTGTGTTTTTGATGAATTAAGGATAACCTCTGTTGCAATGATTGAAAAGATTTGCTTTTGTTCACATACTTTCATATCTTTAGCATTCCTTTAATTAAAGAAAAATGCTGGCAGCCATTTACATTGAATATATTGTAGGTACGATTTTCATCTTATTGTACACGATAACTATATTAGGGCTGGTACTCGTTATCATAACAGAAAACCGCAACCCGCTTAAAACCATCTCCTGGGTGGTTGTTTTATTGCTGGCACCCGGAATAGGACTCCTCTTTTACTTTTTCTTTGGTCAGGATAACCGTAAACAACGGATCATCTCCCGAAGAACCTACAAACGGATTATGAAAAGACCCTCAGAAAGAGTCCTTGCACAGGATAAATGCGCTGTTCCAAAACAATTTCAACCCCTTGTAACCCTTCTGAACAATACCAATCAATCGTCTCTGCTTTACGGCAGTGATATCAAGATATACACAAACGGCACAGATAAGTTCCGGGACCTGCTGGAGGAAATTGAAAAGGCACAACACCATATCCATCTTCAGTATTACATCTTCTGCGACGACGAAATAGGGAATCAGGTAAAGAACGCCCTGATAGCCAAGGCAAAAGAGGGCGTTCAGGTAAGGGTGCTGTACGACGACGTGGGAAGCTGGAACGTAAAAAGGCAGTTCTTCGACGAAATGAAAGAATCAGGCATAGAGGTTTATTCGTTCCTTCGGGTTGTATTTCCGATATTCACCAGTAAGGTGAACTACCGGAACCACCGGAAGATTGTTGTTATAGACGGCAAAGTAGGCTTTATGGGTGGGATGAACATAGCCGACAGATACGTTAAAGGACTTGCCTGGGGAAACTGGCGCGATCTCCATTTTAAAATTACCGGTAAAGGGGCGCAGGGTTTACAATCCGCCTTCCTTATCGACTGGTATGTGGTAAGTAAAAACCTTATCACATCACGTGATTATTACCCGGTGACACCGGCTTTGGGCGATAATTGCATTCAGATAGCCACCAGTGGTCCTACCGGACAATGGAGAACCTTGCTTCAAGCCGCCATCTTTTGTATTGCCAATGCCAAAAAGTATATTTACATACAGACACCCTATTTCCTTCCCACCGAAGGAATCAACCAGGCTTTACAAACAGCGGCTCTGGGTGGAGTGGATGTAAGATTGATGTTACCCAAACGATCGGATGCCCGTTCTGCCAACATGGCCACCCATTCCTTTATAGATGATATGCTGAAAGCCGGTGTAAAGGTATACCTGTATGAACCCGGATTCCTGCACTCCAAGCTAACGGTGATAGATGATTCGATTGCATGTATAGGATCTGCAAATATGGACTTCCGTAGTTTTGAACACAATTTTGAGATCAGTGCCTTTGTGTACGACACTACATTCGCACAGAAGATGAAAAAGGTATTTCAGCACGACATTCATCACTGCGAGCAGGTGATTCCTTCCAGGTGGCTTAAAAGATCCTTCAAGCAGCGTATACCCGAATCTTTTATGCGTCTGTTCTCTCCGCTTCTTTAAGAAAGATACTGAAATTTACAGAACCATATTCGCGGTGTTGCAAGAAATGGGGTAACGCCGAAAAATCAAAATTCTTAGGATGTTCCATAACAAACAAGCCATCCTCGCGCAACAGTTCCCGTTCCAATATCAACCGCGGAATTTCTTCCAGCTCCTTTAAGGCATAGGGAGGATCTGCAAATATAAAATCAAATGAGTCGGGACGGGCAGTCTGAATAAAGCGGAAGGCATCCCCCCTGATCAGGTCGATCGTACTACACTTAAGCTCCTCCGTCACCTTGGCAATGAACGAAGCATGGGCATTGTTCTTCTCAACAGCCGTAACCCTTTTACATCCTCTGGAAGCCAATTCGAAGGTAATGCTACCTGTTCCGGCAAACAGATCCAGGGCATCGGTATCTTCAAGATCGATTAAATTGGAGAGAACATTAAATAAATTCTCTTTCGCAAAATCGGTCGTAGGCCTGGCACTGAATGACTTGGGCACATCAAAACGACGTCTTCGGTATATACCACTAATTATTCGCATATTGATAAATATAATAAATCAAGGGGAGCCCGGTCTGTTCCGGAGCCCAGTAAATAAAACTCGGTTGGTATCCCTATGGATTCCATTTTGAATATAAATGAAGACAGTATCTGCTGCAGCTCGCTCCTTAACAATTTAGGAGCATCCAGTAACAACAGATCCTTTTTCTGATCCATTCCGTTTTGTCGCCATACATACAATATGAAATAGATGATATCCGTCGTATCCTGAAACGGGAACGAATTGGCAAAAAGTAAACGTCCCTGATCGTAACAGACAATATCCAGGTCGGCGCCGTGAATGTAAACATACATGTGCTTCGGAATGCTCTGTGCACTTCGCTTTTTCCATACGGAAAGGAAAGGAACAAGATGGTGTACAAAGGTGGGATTCAACAAAGAGCGGGCACAAAACTCGTATATATCTTCCGGCATATCGAAAACGACCGTCATCTCTTCTCCCCTAACAGCATTACGAATTCCTTTCTGAGTGGAGCCTGACAACGTAAAAGAAAGAAATGCCTCCTCCTCTTTATCCTTAAGCACTACATTGGGAACCAGTGTATAGCGTGACGATAAATACAGAACCTGAATGGCAGCAAAGGGATAGTTGAAAAAATCGTTTTCAAAGAACAGATCCTTAAGCCAGGCAATATAGCTCTTGCTTCGGTCGTACGTTGCTTCGCCATAAAAGAACGAGCCGCTCTCCGAAGGATTGTAACCTGAAAAAGAAAGTCCATCCGAACAAAGCCGGATGGACATTTTATAATTTTCAGCGTTACCAGTATGCAAATGTTCAGGAATACTGATCGCCATTGTATGTTCTAAATTACTCCCAGTTACCAGCGTTGTTGTTGATTTCTTCGAGTGATCCTACTTTAAGACCTGCAAATTTGTTTGATTTAGTTGCCACATCTTTCAGGTTTGCAACTTCCTGCTTATCCAAATCACCCAGGTAAGTATCGTATGTTACGCTAGCTTCGAATACCTTGATGGTATAACCTGAACCCGAAACCAATGAAGCTGTGTCCATGAAGAAAGGTTGAGTTGTTCCCGGAACGAATTTCAAAGAGTCCACATTAAATGCAGGACCGAACAATGTATCTTTAGCAATAACCCAGAAAGTATCACGTTTGATAAGACCTTGCTTAACAGCTTCCTTTTCAGTCATACCTTTTTCAAGCTGCTCATCTGTAAGCACACCTTCTTTTTTAAGGAATGGGATTTTTTCTTCTTTCAGGAAGCGAGAAAGTTCTTCGAAGCTTGCAGCATGAACTTTGTACTTGTTCTTGTACTCGATCTGAGCTTTTCTGATGTCAATCAAACGAGCAATGATAGCCTTTTCACGAGCACCTCTCTCTTGTTCGAACTCAATCGGAGCCATAATACTTCTGTAGCACATATAAATAAGCACTACAACTGCAGCAACTAGCAGAATCTTAAATGTAACTTTCATGGTTTGTATTATTTTTTTTAAATTTATTTCGTCCGGCAAATTTAAAAAAGAATATTTAATCAACTACCTTTATCGCAAAAAATATTGCAATCAAGATGATAAATAGTCATTTAAGCCGCCAAATTAGACAAAATTTCCCACATACGCCAACTAATGAGCAACTTTTCGCACTAAATATCCTGGCAGACTTTCTTTTATCTGCAAATGAGAATTCGGCGTTGTTGTTAAAAGGTTATGCCGGAACCGGGAAAACCTCTCTTGTAGGAGCCCTTGTTAAGACCATGAGCGGATTAAAGCAAAAAAGCGTACTTCTTGCCCCAACCGGCAGGGCTGCGAAGGTGTTATCCAATTACGCCGGTCAGCAGGCATTTACCATCCACAAGAAAATTTACAGGCAGGATGCTTTTTCAAACGATCTTTCGGCTTTCCATCCGTCGGACAACCTGCACAAAGACACCCTTTTTATCGTAGATGAAGCCTCCATGATTTCAAATCAGGGCATTGACTCTCATTACTTCGGGTCGGGCAGGCTGCTGGACGACCTGATACACTATGTATATTCGGGCGAAAACTGCCGGCTGATGCTTATGGGCGACACGGCACAGCTCCCCCCGGTGATGCAGGTGGAAAGTCCCGCGCTGCAGGCCGACATACTTAAAGGATACAACCTGCAGGTAGATGAAATACAGCTTACGGAAGTGGTCCGCCAGGATCTGAATTCGGGCATTCTGTACAACGCCACCCTGTTAAGGGACAGTCTGCGGAACAACCGGGTGGAAATTTATCCGAAGCTTACGGTTAAAGGTTTTGCCGACATCCAGATGATTAACGGAAGCGAGTTGATTGAAGCCATTTCCAATGCCTACAGCAAAGACGGATTGGATGATACGATCGTTATTTCGCGCTCCAATAAAAGGGCCAACATTTACAACAACGGAATCAGGAACCAGATACTATACCGCGAAGAGGAGCTATCCACCGGCGACCGGCTTATGATTGTAAAGAACAATTACTTCTGGACCCGCAACAACAAAGAGATAGACTTTATTGCCAACGGAGAGATTGTACAGGTTTTACGCGTGCGTAACGAATCACATTTATACGGGTTCCGTTTTTGCGACGTTACGGTTCGCTTTCAGGATTACGACATGGAACTGGATATCAAGATTCTGCTGGACACACTGCAGACCGAAGCTCCGGCACTACCAAAGGAGCTGAACGACAAGCTCTTTTACACCATATTGGAAGATTACCAGGACATCTCCACCAAGTCCGGCAAGATGAAGAAAATGAAGGAGAACCCCCACTACAATGTCGTTCAGGTAAAGTATGCCTATGCCATTACCTGCCACAAGGCACAAGGGGGCCAGTGGAAGAATGTTTTTCTGGATATTGGCTACATGACCGAAGAGATGCTGGGCGAGAACTTCTACCGGTGGTTGTATACGGCGATGACTCGTGCCACTGACAGGCTTTATCTGGTAAATCTTCCGGAAGAGTTTGTAGGCTAATTTCACTTTTTTCGGTTAAATGGCATGCATGTATATAATAATTACTTATTTTTGCTCGGAATATAAAGATCATTCGGCATGGGAGATAAAGAAAAAATGGATTACCTGTTGGTAGATATACGCGAACTTGAGAAGCTCGTTGCAAGTATGCGTGATGCCGAGATTTATCCGGTATCATTCTTCTCTCAGGCATATACCACCACCCAAAAGATTGTGGACAATCTGCAATCCATTGAGGCTGATCAGCTTGCCTTGTTTAAGGAACAGATGGAGAAACACCGGGCGTTGATTAAAAAGGCAGAAAGACTGGAAGCCGAGGCTGCACTGGTAACACAAATGCAGGAGCAGGAATCCAACTATGAACCGGTGCAAGAGATGGAATTGCCATCCGTGGAAGAATTAAATGAAGAAAAAGAATCTGTTGCAACTCCGGCAGAGGTTACGGTCGTAGCCGAAAAAACGGTATCGGAGCCTGCCGCAAGTTTATCTTCTGCATCCTCTCACGCTACTACATTGGAACAGTCGCTCCCCCATTCTATTTCGTTGAATGAGGTGATACAGAAAAAGTTTCTGGCCGACTTCAGGAAGGCATTCAGTCTGAACGACCGTTTCAGGTTCCGCAGGGAACTGTTCGGGGGAGACGAAGGGCGGATGAATGAAGCGATCAGCGATTTAAATGAGTTGCAATCGTTTGAGGAGTCGATTACATATCTCGACAAAAAATTAAAATGGAATGTGGAAGACGAAGCCGTGGCAGATTTTATTAAATTGCTGGAAAAACGTTTTTCATAAATATAAGCATATTTACTGATGGCAAAATTAACAATTGTTCCCACTCCGGTAGGTAATCTGGAAGACATCACACTCAGGGCCATAAGGGTCTTGAAGGAGGCCGATCTTATTCTTGCGGAAGATACGAGAACAACAGGTTTCTTATTGAAGCATTTTGAGATACAGAACAAGATGCTCAGTCATCATAAATTCAATGAGCATAAGTCGGTTGACCAGCTGGCTAGCCGAATCCGGGGGGGCGAAAACATCGCCCTGGTTTCCGATGCCGGTACGCCCGCCATCTCCGATCCGGGTTTTATGCTTGTACGTGCATGTGTTGAACAAGGAGTGGATGTAGAATGTCTGCCCGGTGCGACAGCCTTTGTCCCGGCTCTTGTAAATTCGGGGTTACCTTGCGATAAATTCTGTTTTGAAGGCTTTCTTCCCCAGAAAAAGGGAAGGCAGACCCGGTTGAAGGAACTTGCCGTAGAACCCCGTACAATTATTTTTTATGAATCTCCTTTCCGGCTGGTAAAGACACTTACTCAACTGAGTGAATTTATGGGAGCCGAACGAAAGGTATCCGTTTCGCGCGAGATTTCAAAATTGCATGAAGAAACGGTTCGAGGTACCCTCTCGGAAGTCATATCGCATTTTTCGATGAACGAACCTAAAGGTGAGATTGTTATAGTTTTAGCAGGCTTAAATAACAAGATGGAAAAAGAGAAAGTCAACGAAGTTTAATTAAAGATTCAATCAAAAACATGAAAAAAGTACTAGTTACGATTATCTGTGCAGCCATGTTCGCCTCTTGCGGGCAGAACTCTGCGGATTATAAACAATTACAGGCAGAAAACGACTCGCTTAAACTAGAAAATGCAAAATCGTCTACTGAGTTGAATGAAATGCTTTCAATTCTGAATGAAGTGGAAACTAATTTCCAGTCCATCCGTGATGCCGAAAATTACCTGTCTATCCAACAACAAGGAGGTGTAGAGCTTAATCAAAATAGCAAAGAGCAAATCAGAAGCAACATGCAACTGGTTACCGAAACCTTGAAAAAGAATAAAGAGCAGATTGCAAAATTGCAGGCTCAGCTTAAATCAAGCGGTTTCAAATCTGCTGAATTGAAGAAGACGGTGGACAGACTTGCTTCCGAACTGGATCAGAAGACTGCCATGATCGTGGCTCTTCAGGAAGATCTGGCTAACAAGAACGTACGCATCCAGGAGTTGGACGAAATGGTTGGTTCACTTACACAGGATGTAGAGACTCTTTCAAGCACTACAGCCGCACAGTCGGAGAAGCTTCATGCACAAGACAAGGCGTTGAATACGGCTTACTATTGCTTCGGAACTTCCAAGGAATTGAAAGACCAGAAGATTCTTAGCGGTGGAGGTATTTTTGCCAAATCAAAAGTGCTTCAGAGCGGATTCAATAAAGATTATTTCATTACCATCGATATCCGTGAAGTAACTGAAATACCTTTGTTCTCACCCAAGGCTCAGCTGAAATCGAACCATCCGCAAGGCTCTTATCAATTTGATAAAGACGAAGATGGCAATCTTACGCTGAAAATTACAGATGTAAAGCAATTCTGGAGTCTGGGTAAATATCTTGTTATCGAAGTTGGATGAAAAACTGATGTACAAGAATTTATTCATTGATCTGGACGATACCCTCTGGGATACGTATCATAACAATAAAGAATGCCTCGAAGAAGTATATACCGATTATAAATTTGATCGGTTCTATGCCTCCTTCGAGGCTTTTTTTGCCACCTATATGCCGAATAACCTCTCCTTGTGGGAGCAATACCGTGAGGGCACTATCGATAAACAAACCCTCATCGTTGAAAGGTTTCTGCATATACTCCGGCCGTTTGGCATATCGGATCCTTCCTATGTGATTGCCCTCAACAGGGATTTCCTGAATCGTACGACATTGAAAACCCGCCTTATCCCCGGATCGATTGAGACATTGGATTACCTTAAGTCGGCCGGCTACCGTCTGTTTATCCTATCCAACGGATTCAGGGAGGTACAATCCAAAAAACTCTTCAATGCGGGACTTTCGCCCTATATCGAACGGATGATTCTTTCCGAAGATGCCGGCATAAACAAACCTCACAAACAAATTTTCGACTTTGCACTTATCAATACCAATTCACGACGCAGCCAGTCTTTAATGATAGGCGACAGCTGGGATGCGGATATTGCCGGAGCCTTTAATGCCGGGATGGATCAGCTTTGGTTTAATCCGGAAGGGCTGCCTTCCAAAGGGTTTGAACCAACCTTCACAGTCAAACAGCTCACCGAGATAAAGGATATACTTTAAAAGGTAGTAGTATTCTATTGTTCGGATAGTGATAGTTAACAATTTTGTTAACGAACATTTAATCGTTGGACCATGGTTGAGATATCGTTGGACCTAGGTCCAACGATATCTCAACCATGGTCCAACGAT
>JAEAMG010000702.1_pt1 | contig 34251 bp, 35 predicted proteins | sample 8958741 | NCBI WGS metagenome assembly JAEAMG01 (sample SAMN16933256, study PRJNA681125) | bioreactor sludge metagenome | isolation source: anaerobic bioreactor treating anionic surfactant - SDBS | place: India: Bengaluru | collected 2019-02-28 | reverse complement strand
TTGTTTAATTTTTAAAATTTATAATCGTCCATATTTTTAGTGGACACTAATGATATAATGTATTAAACTTTTTCCGGCGTGTGTTGTCTCAATCTCAATCAATCATCCCGCATAGATATGAATAATTAGTAGATTTGTTAAAAAAAAGAGTGCTGACTTAAGAATTTTATCAATTATATATATATTTGAAATAAATTAACAACAATATGTTCAAAAAGGGTATCAAATTAACAATTTCTTTTCTTTTGCTTGCCGGGAGTTTAACGGCCCAAGTGAAGAATCCTGTAAAATGGAAGATCGACATTAAAGAGAGTGGTAATAATGCTTATGACCTTATTTTCAATGCAACCATTGGAGAGGGTTGGCATCTTTATGACCTCGGGCCATATACAGATGGACCTAATCCTACTCAGTTCTATTTTGATGAAAGCACCTATTACAAAAAGGCCGGTGGTGTAAAAATGCTAATCCAGCCAAAGATTGAGTTTGACGAGATGTTCCAGATGAAAATCGGTTACTTTCTGAACAAGGCACAATTTTCTCAGACAATCCAGGTTGTTTCGAAGGATTCTGTAACAGTTAAGGGTTATGTTGAATGGATGGTTTGTGACAACGGATCCTGCCTGCCGCCAACCGAATATGAGTTTGCAATAAAGCTTCCCGGTGCAAAAGGTGCGACTTCTGCTGTCGCAACTCAAAAACCCACTGCCGGAAGTGCTGCTAAAAATAGTGTAACTACAGCAGTACCCGCTACAACACCTGCTTCTGCCGTAACTGAAACTACTCCGGAAGCAATCATTGTAAAAGATACAATTGCGCCTGCCCCTGCCGGTGATGTCGTAGCATCCTTTGACGGAAAAGAGGAGAGTAAATCTCTTTGGGCCGTCATCCTTGAGGCAATTGCCTGGGGATTTGTTGCCCTGCTAACCCCTTGTGTTTTCCCTATGGTTCCTATGACTGTATCGTTTTTCCTTAAGAACAGCCAGTCAAACAACGGGTCGAATTCAAAGGCAAAAGGCAAATTGATGGCATCATTATACGGGTTTTTCATTGTTGCTCTTTATACCGTTCCTATTGCTGTCATAATTTTCGTTACATACTTTGCCGGTGGTGAGGCCGTGACTGCTGATATCTTTAACTGGTTGGCCACACACTGGCTGCCAAACATCATTTTCTTCCTTGTATTTATGGTATTTGCAGCATCATTCTTTGGTGCCTTTGAGATAACAATGCCTAGCTGGATGGTCAATAAATCTGACTCCAAATCCGACAAGGGTGGCTTTATAGGTGTATTCTTCATGGCCCTGACATTGGTGCTTGTCTCTTTCTCATGTACCGGCCCGATTGTAGGTACTATTTTGATTAAATCTACCCAAGGTGAGATCTGGGAGCCAATCATTACAATGCTGGCATTCTCGACCGCATTTGCTTTACCTTTCACAATATTTGCATTTGCACCTTCATTGCTGAAGGAACTGCCTAAATCGGGCGGATGGCTCAACTCAGTAAAGGTTGTACTTGGATTCCTTGAGGTTGCACTTGGTCTTAAATTCCTCAGCGTTGCCGACCAGACATACCACTGGGGCATACTCGACAGAGAGGTTTACCTGGCAATCTGGATAGTGGTATTCTTTCTATTGGGTCTGTACCTTTTAGGGAAAATCAGATTTGCCTATGACTCTCCTAAGGATCATGTAGGAGTTGGACGTCTGGCTTTGTCTATTGTTGCATTCAGCTTCGTAGTCTATATGATACCCGGTATGTGGGGTGCTCCTCTCAAGGCTCTTTCCGGTTATATGCCGCCTTTAAATTCACAGGATTTTAACCTCTATCAAGAGAAGCAGGCAGGAGGTATGAATGTGGAGGCCACAAACAATGAGGGAACGACATTTAATGCCAAGTACAGTGATTTCCTTCACTTACCTCATGGTCTTCAGGGATTCTTTGAATATAACGAAGCCATTGCTTACGCAAAGAGTGTAGGGAAACCACTATTCGTCGACTTTACAGGACACGGATGTGTTAACTGCCGCGAAATGGAGGCAAGGGTATGGTCAGACCCACGGGTGTTGAAATTATTTAAGGAGAAGTTTGTAATGCTTGCTCTTTATGCCGATGACAAGAAAGAGGCAGACGAGAAGGATTGGGTTACCAATGAGAGTGGCCGCGTATTGAAGAGCATAGGTAAGATCAATTCTCATCTTGCCATGACCAAGTTCAACGTAAATGCCCAGCCTTACTACGCAATACTGAATCCTTTCACTGAGCAGCATATCACTCAACCGAGAGGTTACGACCTGGATATTGAGAGTTTTATAAAATTCCTGGAATCCGGATCGGAAATTAAATAGAAATTTCGTTTCTTTTATTGATAGAAAGAGGTGTCCAAAATATTTTGGGCATCTCTTTCGTGTTTTCACATACGTTCAACTAATCATTTATAATTCAATTCCAATCTCAGCAACAGCCACTGCTGCTGAGATTGGAATTTCTATTAAAAATATGGACGAAATAGTGATTATTCATTTCATTCTCTTAAACCTATAGAGTTTGAAAACATAAAGTATAGAGATATATAATAACATCATAAGAAACAAGAACGAGGATTCTGGCGCCTTGTTAAAATGGGGGAACAAAACTTCAAATAAAACCTGTTGATCAAGAACACTGCATCCTAAAACAAAGAAAGCATAGGCTATTACCAATCTTATTATAAAGAACAATGTAATTCTTTTCATTGATTTAAAATACTTTAGTGCAATTTAATAAATATATCACAATAAAAAAACAGCCCGGAATGAGCTGTTTTTGCATTTGATCGATTAAGTGACCCCGACAGGATTCAAACCTGTAACCGTCTGATCCGTAGTCAGATACTCTATTCAGTTGAGCTACGGGGCCGGAATGAAAGCTTAATTAAGCTTCCAAATCTTTTACAACGTTATATTTTCTCTCTTTGATACGAGCCTTCTTACCTGTGAGTGCACGGATGTAGAAGATTCTCGCCCTGCGTACCTTACCGCGTTTATTGAGTTCTATTGCTTCAATGAAAGGTGATGTGATAGGAAATATTCTTTCAACACCCACGCCGTTTGACATCTTCCTGACTGTGAAAGTCTCGGTCGAGCCGGTGCCTTTTCTCTGAATAACTACTCCGCGATACTTCTGGAGACGCTCTTTGTTTTCCTCTTTGATCTTGTAAGTAACAGTGATTGTGTCACCTGCCTTGAAAGAAGGAAACTCTTTTGCTTCAGTAGCAAATGCCTGTTCTGCAATTTTAATTAAATCCATTTCTTCAATGTGTTGTTTGCGCAACATTACAGACACCTGTGTTCTTGTAAGCGGTTGCTTGTAAAATTTGGACTGCAAATGTATGAATTAATTCTAATTTAACAAAATTAATTATGTTTTCCTGCTTTATACATAGCACCTCCTATACAATCGTACTTGGCTCCGGTTACGGATGAGAGACAATTTGGAATATCGGATACATATAAAGCCCCTAAAAAGGCAAAAATCAGAGCCTCTTTAAAATTCACAGTCATGGCATCCGGAACGATGATTTCGCTTTGAGGTGCCCTGTAACGCATTCTCTCAACAAGATATTTGTTGAATGCCCCGCCTCCTGTCAATAAAACCTTTCCGCCTCTGATATGTCCTGCAATCTGACATGCAACATGCTCACAGAAAGTTGCAAGAGTATCCTTTAACGGCAAGTTGAAGGAGTCGATCTCCGGTATTACAACCTCTTCTACCCACTCTCTGCCTAGAGATTTTGGTCCCTGCTGTGTATAAAACGGCAAATTATTGAGTTTTTCCAGCAATTCAGTGCAAATATCTCCCGCTCTTGCAATCTCTCCGTCCTTGTCATATTCAAAACCTATTGTCCTTGTGTAGTAATTAAGAACGTAATTGACAGGTGATATGTCATATGCTATTCTCTCAACCCCTTCATCAAAGGAGATATTCGAAAATCCACCGAGATTCAGACAATAACTGTATTCAGAAAAAAGATTCCTGTCTCCTACCGGCACCAGTGGCGCTCCTTGACCATACAGGGCAACATCTGTTGTTCTGAAGTCACAGATGGTATCAACTCCTGTCTCTGCTGCAATTCCAGCTCCTGAGCCGATCTGTGCAGTAAATCTTTTTGAGGGCTGATGGAATATTGTGTGGCCATGAGATGCAATATAATCCGGAACAACTCCGTTTTTGTCCATAAACTCCTTTACCATAGAACCCAAAATGATGCCGTAGTCAGAATTGAAAAGGGCATAATCAAGAGCGGACATGTTCTGCGCTGTCGCGAGCTTTTCCTTTATATCCTGTGAATATTCCCGCGATTCAGCTTTCAGGATCCTGTAGTTCCATTTTCCGTTGTCATATCCGAACTCTGCAAAACATATATCCAGTCCATCCAGCGAGGTCCCGGACATTAGCCCAATAATCTTCACCATCACATTACACTTATCACTTATCACTTATAACTCTTCACTTATAACACTTCACTTATCACTAAGAAAACATCTTCTTCATCCTGTCGAAGAAATTCTTATCATCTTTGTTCGGAGCCGGTTTAAAATTGTCTGACAACCTCATCTTCTCCAGCGCCTCTCTCTCTTGCCTGTCTACCTTCTTTGGTGTCCAAACCTGTATATAGACAAGAAGGTCTCCACTTCCGTATCCGTTTACATCCGGCAAACCTTTTGATCTAAGTCTCAATATTTTACCCGACTGCGTTCCGGCTTCTATTTTAATTCTGAGCTTACCGTCTACAGAAGGAATCTCTGCATCACAACCTAAGATGGCATCAGGAACAGATATAAAAAGAGAATAGATCAAATCGTTTCCGTCCCTCTGAAGTTCAGGATGCTCCTCCTCCTCAATAACTACAAGCAAATCTCCGTTTATACCACCCTGTTTTGCTGCATTTCCTTTTCCCTGAACAGTCAGTTGCATTCCTTGCGCTACACCGGCCGGAATCTTGAAGGATATCTCCTCCATCTCCTTTACCAGACCATCCCCTCCGCATTTCTGACAAGGTTTGACAACTCTTTTTCCCTCACCGTGACATGTAGGGCAAACTGAAGCTGTCTGCATTGTACCGAGAATTGTCTGAGTCACTCTGGTAACCTGCCCGGTACCCTTACATGTCTCACAAGTATGTATGTCAGCCTCAGAAACAGCTCCCCGTCCGTTACACGACGGACAGGCAACCTGCTTGTTAATTTTTACCTTTTTTTCAGTTCCATGGGCTATCTCCTTTAGATCGAGTTTCACCCTGATTCTTATGTCAGAACCTCTGTTGACACGTCTTCCTCCTCTGGTGCTACCTCCGAATCCCCCGAAACCTCCGAATCCGCCTCCGAAATGGCCACCGAAAATATCGCCGAATTGGCTGAAAATATCCTCCATAGAGAAACCTGCTCCACTAAAACCTCCGCCACTGGCTGCGCCACTCATACCTGCATGACCAAACTGATCATAACGTGACTTCTTGTCCGGGTTGCTCAGTACATCATAGGCCTCCGCAGCCTCTTTAAATTTCTCTTCTGCTTCCTTGTTTCCGGGATTTTTGTCAGGATGATATTTGAGTGCCAGTTTCCTGTATGCCTTTTTTATCTCTTCTGCCGATGCCCCTTTTGTAACACCGAGCACTTCGTAATAATCTCTCTTTGCCATCTTTAGTATCTTAAATGCCAACTACCACTTTGGCAAACCTTATTACTTTCCCGTTTAGTGTGTATCCATGTTGGGCTACATCAACAATCTTGTTCCTGTGTTTTTTGTCTGGTGCAGGAAATTGAGCAACAGCTTCATGAAAGTCTGTATCCAACTCCTTGCCTTTAACCTCCATCTTCTTTAACCCTTTTGACTCCAGATAGGAATAGAGTTTATTATAAATCAGTTCCGTACCTTCAATGGCTGCTTTATGATCTCCTTCGGCTCTTTTAAGAACCTCTATTGCTCTTTCACAGTCATCAAGAACCGGGAGTAATCCTTTTATGGTATCTTCCGCGGCTGTCAGCACAAGATCAAGCCTCTCCTTGGCTGTCCTGCGGCGATAATTGTCAAATTCAGCTGCAAGTCTCAGATATTTGTCATTCAGCATTGCAATTTTCTCTTCCGGATTCTCTTTTGACTCAGTTGCTTTTTCATCATTTTTTTCTCCGGCTTCATTGTTTTGCGGCTCATTTACAATTTGTTCCTGTTCAGTACCTGCTGCGGTACTCTCCTGAGCCACGGACTCATCATGACATCTCTCTTGTTTCTGATCTTTCATTATATATTATTTCAATTAATTCGTTTTGCGACGCAAAGATAGTCACAAATAATCTGCCAAAAAGGGATATAAGACAAAATGACACTAATGTGAAAAGTTTGACTGATAGTTGTCACCAACCATGCTTACTTATCATCTGGAGCATACTCTTATTGAGAATTTCCACCTCTTTTCCGGAAATTTTGATCAGCCCCTCTCTGCCAAAGTCATTAAGAACACGGCTGATACTCTCTCTTGAGGCATCAACAAGATTTCCGAGATCCTCCTGGTTAATCTGGAAGACAAATTTGTCAGAATGATAAATGTTGTCAGAGAAATCCAGCAGGACATCCGCAACCTTGCCCCTCACCTGCTTCTGAGTACGGTTGACACACTTCTGGTATGATTCAATCTCGCCCTTGCAAAGCTCAACTATTATCTGATTGCTGAAATCATGATTGAGGGTCAGCATTTTTCTGAAATAGGTAATGTCAATAAAGCATACCTCGGAGTTTTCCACAGCCGTGACAGAGTATTGATTGACCTTGTCTCCGAATGTTGTGGGCAAACCCAGATAATTGGAGGGTTTAACTATTCTCACAACCTGAACATGATATGGCCCCTCAATGTGAATCTTAGCCAGACCACTTTTAAGATATGCTACATTTGTAGAGTATGTTCCTTGCCTGATTATCGAGTCGCCCTTTTTAAAGCTGACAGTAAGACAATTACACGAAAGTTCCCCCAGTTCCTCATCTGTCAGTTTAGTCTCAGCAACAGATTTGAAATTGCAGAGCTTACATTTATTTTCCATAAGAAATTTATTTCTAATGCAAATATATGTAAAATTGTGATATAAATCACATTTCATGTCAACAGAGATCATGTTTTTTACCGGAATATGGGTTTAAAAATGGATTTACTTTGCAAAAAAAGAGACAATGGAAGAGAATAATTCAAAAACAATTGAGCAGTTACAACAGCAGATTGATAAACTGCAGAAGAAAATCACAAAACTGGAGAATAACAGAAAAGATCAACTCTCCATCGCATGTGTTTCAGGAGATCTTGACAAGATTCTCGCCACAATGATAATATCTCTGGCTGCTGCGGCAATGGATACAAAGGTGAAGATATTTTTCTCGTTTTGGGCTTTATCAGCTCTTCGTGATCCCAAAAAACACCCTAAAGGGAAGGATTTCATATCGAAGATGTTCGGATTTATGTTGCCTAAAGGCAAAAATAAGCTTGGCCTGTCAAAAATGAATATGGGAGGAATGGGGCCTGTTATGATAAAGTATCTGATGCGCAAGAACAATGTACTCTCACTTGAAGATATGTTCAAGACCGCCGGGGAGCTCGGAATTGAGATTATTGTGTGTGAGATGTCAATGGGGCTTATGGGTTTCAAAAAAGAGGAGATGATTGATTACCCTCACCTAACCTATGCAGGTGCTGCAACATTCGTTACAGATGCAGGAGAAAGTGCCGCTCAGTTATTTGTCTAAAACAATTAAAGAATTTATAAAAAACATTTTATTATGACACAGGAAGAATTAAAGGCTCTAAATGTAGCTAAAAGTGTAGATGCAAGGGGTACAGCTTGCCCGGGACCGCTATTGGAAGCAAAGAAAGCTATCGGAACTATTGAGGACGGAGATATCATGGAGATACTCTCAGCTGACGAGGGCACCAAGGTGGATATACCAAAATGGTGTTCAAAGCAGGGCCACGACTATCTGGGAACAGTTGAGGAGAATGGCTATTACAAGATTTATATGAAAAAGAACGAATAAAAAGTTATCTGATGGTCAGCCAAGCAAAGATTCTCGTTTTCTCTACAGAAAAAATTTCTGATCCTGCCATTGACATGGCAGGATTGCTCAAGCTTCACTACCCTCCGCAGGTATACACTATTGCTATTCCATGCTCGTCCGGTGTGAAACCGAGGTGGATTTTAAAAGCCCTGGAAAATGGGTTTGACGGAGTTTTTATCGCCGCTGACGGGAGTGATTGCTCTTATGGCGAAACCTGCACAGAAAAGACAGGGGCCATTGTGGGCAAGACACACAATATAATGAAAGAGAGGGGAATTGATCCTGCCAGATTGAAGATGGCAGCTCTATGCTCTGTATGTAGTGAATCATTTGTCAAGCAGATTAGAAGTTTTAATGAATATCTGCTCAAATCAAAAAACAGTTGAAATGGAAATCAGGACAAAACTTAAGTTTGATGCCATTGTCATAGGTGGAGGAATTGCCGGAGGAGAGGCTGCACTTAACCTGGCAAATAACGGGTACAAAGTTGCAATAATAGAGAAAGAGCTCTCCATCGGAGGGAAGATGATTCTCCTAAGCAAAGTCTTTCCAACACTCGACTGCTCTGCCTGTATCACAACTCCTAAAGTGTCAGAGATATCAAGGCATCCCGGAATTACAATATTCACAGAAACCGAAGTTGAGCATATTGAAAAGAGAGGGGAACACGATTTCTCGGCCTATGTCAAAAGACGTCCGAGATATGTTATCGCAGAGGATTGTACAGGTTGCCAGCTGTGTGAAAAGGCTTGTCCTGTCATTACAAAAGATCAGTTTCAGTTTAACCTGATAGGCAGAAAGGCTGCATTTATACCCTTTAGTATTGCCAGTCCGAAAGTGGCAGCAATAGATATGGAGAACTGCACACTATGTGGGGCTTGTGAAAAGGTTTGCCCGTCAAACTGCATTGATTTCACACAGGAGGACAGGTTTTACGAAATTGAAGCCAGGAGCGCGATTATTGCTACCGGATTCAAGCTGTATGACCCGGCTAATTTACCAAGGTACGGTGCCGGACTTTACAAGAATGTCCTCACATCCATGCAGATGGAGAGACAGCTTGCACCTACACGGCCGTTCAACACAATACTAAGACCCGGTGACGGAAAGGTTCCGGACAAAATTGCATACGTTCTATGCGCCGGTTCAAGGGATGACTCTGCCGGAAATCCGGTTTGCTCACAAATATGCTGTATGTACTCGATTAAACAGGCGCAGCTTCTCATGGGAGCACTTCCTATGGCCGATATAACCATATATTATATCGATATAAGGGCTTTTGGCAAAGGTTATGATGAGTTCTATGAACAGGCCAAAGGCATGGGTGTGAAATTCATTAAAGGAAAGATTGGTAAGATTTCAGAACTTGAAAACGGAAGTCTTACACTCAGATATGAGGATATACAGAGCGGACGTATCAAAGAGGCAGAACATGATCTTGTGGTTTTATCGGTGGGTGCCCTTGCAAATAAAGAGACACCTCTCCTGTTCAAAGGTCTTCGCCCTGATGTGGATAAACAGGATTTCATTCTTCAGGGAGACCCTGTTCTAAGCCCTGCCAGGACCACAATTGACGGGATCTTTGTTGCCGGTACAGCCTCCGGTCCGAAGGATATTCCGGATTCAATATTGTCAGCCGGTTCGGCTGCGGCAGAGGCACTTTCATATTTAACCAGGTAATTAACACAGAAAATGGATAAGAAACTAGGAGTCTATATTTGTGCCTGCGGAGGCAATATATCAGATTACGTAGATATCGAAAAGGTTAAAGAGGCAATCAAGGACGAGGATTGTGTCCTGCTTGCCAGAACCACTATGTTCGCTTGCGGAGACTCAAATCAGAAAGATATGGAAGCCGACATTAAGGAGAATAACCTCAGTGGAATCGTTGTGGCTTCATGTTCACCGAAACTGCACCTTACAACTTTCCGCTCAGTAAGCGAAAGAGCGGGGCTGAACAAATACAACTATGTTCATGCCAATATCCGAGAACAGGCCTCATGGGCCCACTCGGACAACAAGCAAGGGGCTACAGAGAAGGCAATTCACCTTGTAAAGGCTGCAATTGCCAAGGCAAGATTCGCAAAGTCACTCGAACCTACCAGAATCAAATCTCAGAAGTCCGTGGCCGTCATAGGTGCCGGAGTAGCAGGAATCAAGGCATCCATAGCGCTTTCAAATATGGGCGACACAGTATACCTGATTGAAAGAGAGGGTGAGATTGGAGGAAAGCTTGCATCTCTCGGGAAAATTTTTCCCGGTAATGTAAAGGGAGGAGATATGGTCGAGAGGTTGAATGCCGAGGTAAAAAATGACGAAAAAATCACCCTTCTGACAAATACAAAAATAAAAGAGTGTAGCGGAAATATAGGCGATTTCAATATTAAGCTGCAGGAAACCAAGAGCGGCGAAAGTTCTCCGGATTCAGAAAAGGAGATCAATGTCGGATCAATACTTGTTGCAACCGGATTCGAATCATACAATCCCAACGTGGGAGAGTACGGGTACAAGGAGATTGATAATGTTATAACCCTCCCGGAATTCAGAGAGTTGTTGAAAAAAGGGAATGAGGGAAAAAATCTCATTTTCAAAAACAGAAAAGTCCGTGACATCGCTTTTATCTATTGCGTTGGAAGCCGTCAGATAAAAGGTGAGAACAAGTATTGTTCAAGATACTGCTGTTCTGCCGCCATACAAAGCTCATTGGATATAAAGGAGCAGTTCAGCGATATACAGGTCTACCACTTCACCAAAGGGGTAAGGACATATGGGGCACAGGAGCTGAAATATGCCGAAGCAAGCCGCTCCGGAGATATTTTCATTCAATTTCCTGACAAAGAAGAGCCTGTAGTATATTCTGAAAAGGGACAAACTTTAGTAAAGGTTAAGGATATTCTCTCTTCTAAAAAGGAGGTAGAGGCAGCGGTTGATCTGGTTGTCCTTGTCACAGGAATGGTTCCGGACAGCGACAAATCCGTGGGTTCGCTTCTAAAGCTTCCTAGAGGACGTGACAACTTCTTCAATGAGATTCACATGAAACTCCGTCCTGTTGAGACAGTGATAGACGGCATCACAATTGCCGGAACCTGTCAAGGGCCTAAGGGTGTTATGGAATCGGTGAACTCTGCCTTATCCGCTGCTGTCAAGACCCACTCATTTGTCAGTAAAGGAGAGCTTGAACTTTCGCCAATAGTTGCATATACGGATGCAAACATTTGCGAATGGTGCGGGGCGTGCAGTGAAGCATGTCCTTACAATGCAATCAGCAAAAATGATATTGGTGGAAAAACCGTCGCTGTGATAAATAAGACAACCTGTAAAGGGTGCGGAATGTGCCTTCCTGTCTGCGAGTCGGATTCTATTGAACTGACATCATTTACAAATAAAGAGATAGAAAGCATGATAGAGATACTTGCAAACTGATAATATGGAAAAGACTACAAGAGAAACAGTAAAAATCCGCAGAGAGAAGTGGAAAGTATCAGATGCGGTCAAGAATAACCTGAAAGAGTTCAACAGGATAAAACGATCAATACTCCAGGAGCTCGAGAAGGAGGATCTTACAGTTGCCCAGTTATGTGAAAGAACCGGGATGGCTAAAGATGAGGTTGTGTACTATCTTCTCTCACTTGTCAAGTTTGGATTTGTGGAGACCGGAATTATTGATGACATGGATGAATATTATAACTACAAAATTAAGAGGCAATGACCAGGATAGACCCAAAATTCGGAAAGAGACTCAAAAGATACGGAGCATTTGACTATGATGCATGCTACAATTGCGGTACATGCACATCTGTTTGCTCACTGGCGAAGAAAGATGAAGAGTTCCCCAGAGAGATGGTAAGATATAGTGCAACAGGAAATCAGGAAGAGATATTATCCTCTCTCAAACCATGGCTGTGCTATTATTGCGGTGAGTGTTCTACCAACTGTCCAAGGAGTGCAAACCCCGGGGAGCTGATGATGTCTCTGCGCAGGTGGCTTACAGCCCAATATGACTGGACAGGAATATCAGGTTTGCTTTTCACCTCATTGAAAGCAACAATTGCAGCGCTTCTTGCAGTAGCCGCCGGAGTAATTATGTTTGCTCTCTTCATGAATTTTGACATCGAAGCTATAATGAAGTATGGCCATTACTTTGAGATGGCTGCCATATCCGGTGTTTTTGCCGTCATTTTACTGCCTAACCTCATAAGAATGTGGTATTTCACCATCATAAAACCCGGCTTCAAAGTTCCTGTAAAATCCTATTTTGTTGCATTGAAGGAGTTATTCATACATATGTTCACCCAAAAAAGAGCTCTCGGATGCGATGACAATCAGAAAAGATGGTTTGAACATTTTATCCTTGTCATAGGCTATCTCAGCCTACTCTTTACCACAGTCTTTCTGGACTGGTTCGGAACGTCGAGTCTTCCGGTCATTATTGGAGGTTATGTGGTCAGTGCGATAGTCTTCATAGTTACAGTGGATTTTGTGGCAGGGAGGATCAAAAAGAGCCGAGAGATAAGCAAGCACTCACGCCCTTCAGACTGGCTCTTTGTAATATGGCTCCTTTTAATGGGTTTGACTGCCTTTATCGTCAGAATGGCAATTGATACCGACATATTGAAGGATTCCTTCTGGATATATATGATTCATCTGACAGTACTGGCTCAATGGGCTCTTATCATAGTACCTTTCGGGAAGTGGACACACTTCTTATACAGGTCATTTGCAATCTATTTTGCTAAGTTGACATGTAAGTAAATTGAAATTCCCATACATCCGATTGTTTTTATTTCTACTTTTGTTGTGTTATTAAAACACATCCAATATGGCAGTAAAAACAGAGGGAAAAATCTCTCAGGTCATAGGTCCGGTTGTGGACATCAGTTTTGAAAAAGAGGATCCGGATGAATCTGTCACACTACCCGGTATTCATGAAGCAATAACTATCGAAAGACCCGAGGGTCGCAGTCTGATCGTTGAAGTTCAGCAACACATCGGAGACTTGACAGTCAGATGTGTTGCTATGGATTCTACTGACGGTTTAAGGCGCGGCATGAAAGCCTGCTCTTCAGGAAAAACAATCCACATGCCTGTAGGGTTGCAAATAAAAGGACGTCTTATGAATGTTGTCGGAGAATCAATTGATGGTCTCGGACAATTGCAAATGGAGGGTTCATACCCTATTCACCGTGATCCCCCAAAGTTTGATGAACTTGTAACCAGTAAAGAGGTGCTCTTTACCGGAATAAAGGTTATTGATCTTCTCGAACCATATCTAAAAGGAGGAAAAATCGGATTGTTCGGTGGCGCAGGTGTGGGTAAGACTGTTATAATCATGGAACTTATCAACAACATCGCAAAAAAACACAATGGCTTTTCAGTCTTTGCAGGTGTTGGAGAAAGGACAAGGGAGGGCAATGATCTTCTCCGGGAGATGATTGAATCCGGAGTAATACGTTATGGTGAAGAGTTTCTCAAAAACATGCTGGAAGGTAACTGGGATCTCTCTAAGATTGACAGGAATGAACTGGAAAAATCACAGGCCACATTAGTTTTCGGTCAGATGAACGAACCTCCGGGAGCCCGTTCCAGTGTCGCTCTATCCGGACTCTCTGTTGCAGAATCTTTCAGGGACTCCGGTACAGAAGCGAACGACATTCTCTTTTTTATTGATAATATATTCAGGTTTACTCAGGCAGGATCAGAAGTTTCTGCACTTCTTGGCAGGATGCCTTCTGCAGTGGGCTACCAACCGACTCTTGCGACCGAGATGGGTACGATGCAGGAGAGGATAGCATCTACAAAAAAAGGGTCTATAACTTCCATCCAGGCGGTTTATGTACCTGCTGACGACCTTACAGACCCTGCACCTTCCACAACATTCTCTCACCTTGACGCTACAACCGTCCTCAGTAGAAAGATTGCGGAGTTAGGAATTTACCCAGCTGTTGATCCCCTTGAATCTACATCAAGAATACTTGACCCTCTTATAGTCGGGGAAGAGCATTATGAAACAGCCCAAAGAGTAAAACAAATACTGCAAAGAAATAAGGAGTTGCAGGATATTATATCAATTCTTGGCATGGAGGAATTGTCTGATGAGGACAAAACGATAGTAAACAGAGCAAGGAGAGTCCAGCGTTTTCTATCACAGCCATTCTCCGTAGCTGAGCAATATACAGGCATTAAGGGAGAGATGGTTCCGATAGAGGATACCATAAAGGGATTCAGGATGATTCTAGACGGAGAGGTTGATAATCTTCCTGAACAGGCATTCCTGAATGTCGGGACAATAGAGGAGGCTATTCAGAAAGGAGAGAATATGCTTAAACAAGTATAATCAAAACTTATATGAAGCTGTCAATACATAATCCGTGCAAAAATCTTTTTAAAGGGGAGGTCACATCCGTAACTGTCCCCGGGACAGAGGGGCTGTTCACAATTCTGGACAAACACGCTCCTATCATCTCTCTGCTTGATTCCGGAAGAATCATTATAAGATTGGCTGAATCCGGAGATGAGAAGAGTTTTGACGTACCTGACAGTGGTTATGTTAAGGTTCTGAATAATTCGGTGGCAATTTGTATTAATTAAAGATAAGAGTCATGGGAGTACTAAATCACAGGTTTCTGAAAACTCTTCTAATTGTCTATGTGGCATTTGGAATAGTTATCGGTTTTATTATATACTACCTTCTACCTGAACACTATTTTGAATGGTATCCTGTAATACCCTCATACTACTCGGTAATTGCTGTTGTTCTTTATGTGTCTCTACGGTACTTCAGAGAAAAGAATCCAACAAAAATGATCCAGGCATATATGATGATGAGAGGTATAAAACTCCTGGTGACAATTTTGTGCGTCTTGTTGTACAATCTTTTCATTGATGAGAAAGATGAGGAATTTACTATAGTGATATCGTTATTCTACTTCTTTTACCTTGTAATCGAGACATATTTATATGTCAAATTTGAATTATCAATAAAGAATGATAAAAAGAGTTAGATATATTGTCTGTTTCTTGTTGTTAGCAACAATTGGATTCTCACCATGTCGCATATACGGCCAGGAGATAGATGCAAAAAAAATTATTTTTTCGCATATAGGTGACTCTTACGGTTGGCACATAACAACCTGGGGAGAGCGAAAGATAGGTGTTCCCCTTCCGATTATTATTATTGATCATTCAAACAAATTAAATCTATTTTTATCCTCAAGGATTGAAGAGGGTTCCGTTTACAAAAATTTCAAAATTGCTGATAGCGGAAAATTTGCCGGAAAAATAGTCGAAGTAGGGAAGAGTGGCGAGATTACAAGGCCCATTGATATTTCTCTAACAAAAAGCGCATTTGCCCTTTTGTTAAACAGTATTATTCTTATCTCTATAATACTATTTGTGGCTAGATGGTACAGAAGAAAACCATTGACGCCGCCTACAGGTTTTGTTGGTGCAATGGAGATATTTATCATGGACATCAACGACAATGTCATCAAACCATCTATCGGTGAAAACTATCATAAATTTGCGCCCTATCTCCTGACTGCATTCTTCTTCATATTTATAAACAATGTAATGGGTCTGATACCTTTGTTCCCGGGCGGGGCCAACACAACCGGAAATATTGCCGTGACAATGGTACTGGCTCTGTGCACATTTTTCGTTGTGAATATTTCCGGAACCAAACAGTACTGGAAAGAGACCGTATGGCCCGAAGTTCCATTGTGGATGAAGGTTCCTCTCCCACTAATGCCTTTGATAGAAATCTTCAGCGTATTTTCCAAGCCATTTGCACTTATGATACGTTTATTTGCCAATATAATGGCAGGCCACGCTATTATACTATCACTCACGGTATTGATTTTCATAACGGTAGCTATGGGTCCTGCAGTTAATACCGGAATGACGGTGATATCTGTAATACTAAGCATTTTCATGAACTGTCTGGAACTTTTGGTTGCCTACATACAGGCTTATGTCTTTACAATGCTCTCCGCTATATTTATTGGCCTTTCTCAGGTAGGAAGGAGAAATGTTGAAACATGTTAATATTTAATTTAATAAAATAAAAAATATGGCTCTATTTACATTACTTGAAGTAACTGCAACACACATCGGGACAATGGGTGCCGCAATTGGTGCCGGACTAGCTGCAATTGGTGCCGGCATCGGAATTGGTAAAATCGGAGGGAATGCCATGGATGCAATTGCCCGCCAGCCGGAATCTGCAGGTGACATAAGGATGACGATGATCATTGCTGCAGCACTGGTTGAAGGTGCATGTCTCTTCGCTATAGTAGTCTGCTTCCTCGCAATTTAAAAATAGCAAAATGTCTTTGTTGACTCCTGACGCAGGATTGCTATTCTGGATGATTATATCATTCGGAGCTGTCTTTTTCATCCTGGCGAAATACGGTTTCCCTGTTATTGTAAAGATGGTAGAGGAGAGACGGGCCTTCATACAGCAATCCCTTGATGCTGCCAAGGCAGCAAATGTCAAGCTTGAAGAATTGAAAAGAGAGAGTGATGCCATTATTGCATCCGCTCGTGCTGAACAGACCAAGATACTGCATGAGGCAAATGTTTTCAGGGAAAGTATCCTCAGTTCTGCAAAAGAGGAGGCTGGCAAACTGACGTTGAAACTGATTGATGATGCAAGAAAGGAGATTGAAAGAGAGAGGGAGAAATCTATGAAGATGATACGCAATCAGGTTGCCGATCTCTCGGTTGATATTGCAAGAAAGGTAATCCGCAAAGAACTTGAGGCAGATGATGCACACATGGATTTGATTGAAAAATATATTAAAGAGACCACTAGTATTAAATCGTAGATGAACATTGGCATAATATCAACCAGATATGCCCGTGCATTGTTGGGTCATGCACTGGAAAGAGGCTCTGAGGAGGCTGTTTACAAAAACATCCTCAGACTGTCACAATCCTTCAGTGAAGTGCCCGGACTTGAAAGTGCCCTACTCTCTCCTGCTACTCTGGAAAAAGAGAAGCTGTCCCTGCTAGTTACAGCCTCCGGAAGTGATCTGTCCGCTGAGTTCCATAACTTCTTAAGATTGATACTGGCAAAAGAGAGGGAAACTCTTCTCAGGTCAATATGCACTATATATCAGGATCTGCACAATAAACATCACAACATAACTATCTGCGAGCTGGTAACCTCAATTCCTGTATCGCATGAAATTGAGGAGAAGATAAGAAGGATTGTGACCTACAGGACCCGCGGGCCGGTGATAATAAACAAAAGGGTTGATCCGGAAATAATTGGAGGTTTTGTCTTTGAGATCGGTGACTACCGGCTTGATTCGACTGTCAGGACTCAATTAGAGAAGATTAAGAGAGAATTAACAGAATCAGAATATCTGTAAATAACATAATATGTCCGATATATTTAAAGTAAGTGAAGTCTCAGACATTTTGAGAATGCAGCTTGATGGCATCAACAACAAGCTGGAATTTGAGGAGATTGGCAAGGTGCTTCAGGTAAGTGACGGAGTTGCCCGTATCTTCGGATTATTCAATGCTGAATCAAACGAGTTGATCAAGTTTGACAATGGAATGGAAGCTGTTGTCATGAACCTCGAGGAGGACAACGTAGGTGCCGTTTTGCTTGGACAGTCAGATAAGATCAAAGAGGGAGACAGAGTGACCAGGACGGGAAAGATTGCCTCGATAAAAGTTGGCGAGGCTCTTCTTGGACGGGTCATCAACACATTGGGAGAACCAATTGACGGAAAAGGAGCCATTAAAGGTGAACTGATAGAAATGCCTCTGGAGAGGAAAGCTCCAGGAGTTATCTTCCGTCAACCAGTCAATGAGCCTCTTCAAACCGGCATCAAGGCTATTGATGCAATGATCCCGATAGGAAAGGGACAAAGAGAGCTGATTATTGGAGACCGGCAAACCGGAAAGACTTCAATCGCCATTGATACGATAATCAATCAAAGAGAAAATTTTCTAGCGGGGAAACCGGTCTATTGTATATATGTCGCTATAGGACAGAAGGGATCAACTGTTGCATCCATTGTAGAGACTCTCAGAGAGAAGGGTGCAATGGATTACACCACCGTAATCACTGCAACAGCTTCAGACCCTGCAGCCATGCAGTATTTTGCACCTTTTGCAGGTGCCGCTATTGGAGAGTATTTCAGGGATACAGGCAGAGACGCACTGGTTGTATACGACGACCTCTCAAAACAGGCTGTCGCGTACAGGGAGATTTCACTTATTCTTAGGAGGCCTTCTGGCCGCGAAGCATATCCGGGAGACATATTTTACCTGCATTCAAGGCTACTTGAGAGAGCGGCAAAAATTATCAATCAGAATGAGGTTGCCATCAAGATGAACGATCTGCCCTACAGATTGCTTGACAGAGTTAAGGGCGGAGGATCCCTGACTGCTCTGCCAATAATCGAGACTCAGGCCGGAGATGTCTCGGCATATATTCCGACAAATGTTATTTCTATCACAGACGGACAGATTTTCCTTGATACAAATTTGTTCAACCAAGGTAATCGTCCGGCAATTAATGTGGGAATATCAGTATCCCGTGTGGGCGGTAAAGCTCAGGTCAAGGCGATGAAAAAAGTTGCCGGTACTCTCAAGATTGATCAGGCTCAGTTCAGGGAACTGGAGTCATTTACAAAATTCGGTGGCGATCTCGATCCTGTTACGGCAATGACAATAGACAAAGGACAGAAAAATGCAAGACTCCTTGTCCAGAAACAGTATACACCAATGCCTGTAGAGGAACAGATTGCTATTCTTTATTGCGGGACACACGGTCTTCTAAAAAACATTGAGGTGGACAAGGTATATCAATTTGAAAAGGCTTTTCTGAACGCCTTGAGATCTACGGATATACTAGCCCACATAAAGAGTGGGTTGTTCGACGGACAAATTACAACGGAGTTGGAAAATATTGCGACATCAATTGTCGCAAGTATGACAAAATAAAAAGGCAGAATGTCATCACTCAAGGAGATAAAAGGGAGGATTGACTCAGTAAACAATACGTTGAAAATAACTTCCGCTATGAGGTTGATTTCATCGTCAAAGTTTCACCGTGCCCAGATAGCTCTCAACAATTCAAAACCATATCTGGAGGCTTTGATTGAGATGTTTTCTGATTTACAGACCGATGATGCAATACCGGAATCAGAATACTCAAAGGAGAGAGCTCTGAAAAAGGCAGCCGTTGTTATTGTCTCATCTAATGCTTCATTATGCGGTTCTTTTAATATCAATGTAGAGAAGTTATTGCACGAGACTATCGAGAGATTGAGAAAAAACGGAGCTGAGAGTATAACTATATACACTATTGGAAAAAGAATCACCTCTCATCTGAAGAGTCCTTCATACACAATTGTGGAGTGTGACCATTTACTGTCAGAAAAGCCGGATTATTCAGGCAGTAAGAAGATAGCCGTAATGTTGATGAAACAATTCTCAAGCGGTGAGATTGACCGGGTGGATTTAATATACAACCATTTCAAGTCAATGGGAACTCAGATTCCGACAGTAGAGCAGTTTCTTCCGATCATTACAAAAAAAGAGATTACTTCCAAAGGTGCCTATTATCTATATGAACCTGATAAAGAAAATATTGCTGCCGACATAATTGACAAACAGCTCTTCGCAACAATCTTCAGGATTCTGCTTGACTCTTCGGCTGCAGAACATGCTGCAAGGAGTGTTGCAATGCAACTGGCATCTGATAATGCCGGAAAATTGATCCAGGAGCTTACACTTCAGTACAATAAGACCCGTCAGCAGGCAATTACAAATGAGCTTCTGGATATTGTCGGGGGCAGTACCAGATAGTTATAAACTATTCCCGGCCCTGCTCCACCTTTTATATAATTCAAACCAGGTTATACTTACAAATCCCATGAACAAACATACAACAGCCTCGATAAGCGAGATTCTTTCAAACTGAAACAGGTCCAGAAGGAAAGGTATATTAAGAATGAGTATAAGGAAAAATACTGCCCCGCCCACAACCCATTTCACGGTTTTATTTGGGGTTGTCAATATCTTTATTATGCTCTCGCTCCAGGATCTGTTGGAGAGAATTATAGCAATATTTGAGGCAATAAGTGTAACAAAAGACATAGCCCTTACAGCTCCGTCACTGTAGCAAAGGTATTGTCCGACAAAGAATACGGCAAGCGTGTTGATTAATACCGCGATTCCCTGAGAACAGCTTAAAAGAATCTTGTTTACTCCAAAGAAAGGCTCGTCTGCTGATCTCGGAGGTCTGCTCATAACATTCTTCTCCGCTTTCTCGGCCTCAAAAATCACAGAACATGCCGGGTCAATTATCAACTCAAGGAAGACGATGTGTACAGGCCAGAGAAGAAGCGGCATATCCTTGAAGAATACAGGTATCAGAGACAATCCGGCTATAGGGACATGTATTGCAAAGATATATCCGAAGGCCTTCTGCAGGTTATCAAATATCCTTCTTCCCATTCTGACCGCACCAACAATGGAAGCAAAGTTGTCGTCCATCAGGACAAGCTCAGAAGCTTCGCGGGCAACATCGGTACCCTTTTCACCCATTGCAATACCGATATTTGCAGATTTCAGTGCCGGTGCATCATTTACCCCGTCACCGGTCATTGCCACAATCTCACCATTTTTCTTCAGTGCGTTTACAATCTTCAGTTTTTGCTCAGGAATGACTCTGGCAAAAATATTTACACTCTTTATCTTTTCTGAAAGAGTACTCTCATCCATATTCATCAGCTCCTGACCGGTTATACACTTATCACTATTCACTAAACCAATCTCCTTACCTATATTCATTGCTGTCACAGGATAGTCCCCGGTAATCATTATTACCCGTAATCCTGCCTTATAGCACTCCTTAACCGCTGAAGGTACATTTTCACGGATAGGATCAGACAGACCTATCAGACCAACAAATTCAAAATCAAAGTCATGCTGTACAACAGGTAGTCCGGTCGGCTCCAAACGAGCCTTTGCCACTCCGAGTATCCTTAAGCCAACGGATGCCATATCAGAAACAACCTTTTCATATTTTTCAACAAGCTCAGGAGTAAGATGACACAAATCAAAAATTGCCTCTGGAGCTCCCTTTGCTGCAATTACCTTCTTAGTTGAGTCAGGACTCTCGAACACCCGGGACATAGCCAGCATCTCTCTAGAGAGAGGATACTCCTTCACCATTTTCCAGTCATCGTGAATATGCTCTGTATCTTTTAGAAACCTCTCACCAAGAGTCTCGATGGCTTTTTCCATAGGGTCGAACGGCTTTACCTGACTTGAGAGAAGCCCATACTCAATTATCTCGTGATACTCTTCCGGGAATGTTTTCGAGTTGGCGATATTTATGAGATCCTCTCCGTTATATAAGGAGTTGATGGTCATCTTATTCTGTGTAAGGGTTCCTGTCTTGTCGGTGCAAAGCACTGTAGCAGAACCAAGTGTCTCAATCGCAGAGGATTTTCGTGTAAGAACATTGTGCTTTGATATTCTCCATGCACCCAATGCCATAAATATAGTAAGTACAACCGGGAACTCTTCTGGAAGCATTGCCATAGCCAGGGTTATCCCGGCCAGGAAACCTTTTAGCAGGTCTCCTCTGGTGAGAGTATATATTAAAATTACCGAGACACAAAGAATAAGACCAATTATTGCCAGCCTCTTTACCAACACACCCATCTCTCTCTTGAGCTTAGTAGGTTGCTCCTCGACTGACTCGATAGCCTTTCCTATTTTTCCTATCTCGGTAGCTTGTCCGATTGCAGTAACTTCATAGACCCCATTGCCCTGGACCACCATTGATCCCGAATACACATAAGGTATATCATCCCCGCCCGGAACAAAATGGCCGTCGTTCTGAAGCCATTCTCTTTTCCTGACAGAAACAGACTCTCCTGTCAATAAGGATTCATCAATCATTAAATTGACACTGTGCAGGATTTTTCCGTCAGCAGGTACTCTGTCCCCCTCCTGAAGAACAACTATATCACCCATTACTACCTCTCTTCCGGCAATTCTCTTTACTTCACCCTCTCTGATTACCAGAGCCCTGGGACTTGCAAGATCCTTAAGAGCATCGAGTGCCTTCTCAGTCTTTCTCTCCTGAAAATACTCTATACCCATGACAAATATCACAAATGACATCAACATCACACCCTCCCTGATATCACCAAGGAAAAGATATAACGAGCCGCAAATTACAAGTAATATGAACATTGGTTCCTTGATAATTCCCAAGGCTATCTGAAGTGTTCCCCTCTTTTTAGATGAAGGCAGTTCGTTGAAACCATACTTGGACTGTCTTGATTTTACCTCCTGTTCACTAAGCCCGTGAAATTCAAGATTGGATACTTTGTTTTGCATTTTAGAGTATAATTTAATGTTAATCAATTATTTTGCCGACAATGCGGATTAACTCCTCCAACTCAGAGTTTGTCACCTTTCTGGCTATGTGTTTAGCTATTGCAATATGTGCTATGTCATGTGTGGCGTTAAGTTCCATACCACGTTCTGTAAGATGAAGGTGAGCACTGCGTCTGTCTCTGTCAGAACGGACTCTGTCTACAAAACCCTTTTCTACTAATTTGTCAATAGTCACAGTAACTGTTGGTTTCGAAAGTCTGAGTTCACGGGATAGTTCAGTAACTGTCGGGTTATCGAGATTTGCAATCTTCTCCAGGTAATGCATCTGAGTCTCTGTCAGACCATGTTCTTTACACTGATCCTTTGCCTTCTCTTCAGAGAGAGCAATGAAATTCGAAAGTTTTGCTATTGTGTCAGTAATAGTTATCATGGCGCAAATATAGTTAGTTTTATCTAACTAACTAATAATTTTTTGAAATAAAAAAAAAGGTGCCCGGAAAATTCCGGACACCTTCTTCTCATTATAATTTAAAATTAGATTTTATTGTCGCTTCCAAGCACATTAATCACCTTATGCTTGTATAGAGCTTTCAAAGCATCGCGAGCAGGGCCCAGATACTTACGAGGGTCAAACTCTTCAGGTTTTTCGGCAAACACCTGCCTGATGGCTCCGGTCATTGCAAGACGACCGTCTGAATCAATATTGATTTTGCAAACAGCACTTGCTGCTGCCTGACGAAGTTGCTCTTCAGGAATTCCTATTGAATCTTTAAGCTTACCGCCGAATTTATTAATCTGAGCAACAATCTCCTGTGGTACACTTGATGATCCGTGAAGAACGATTGGGAAGCCGGGTATTCTTCTCTCGATCTCCTGAAGTATATCAAGTCTGATTTCAGGTTTCTGTCCCGGTTTGAATTTGAATGCGCCGTGAGATGTTCCGATTGATATAGCCAGTGAGTCAACACCGGTCTTCTTAACAAACTCCTCTACCTCTTCAGGCTGTGTGTATGTATGGTGCTCAGCCGATACCTCATCCTCAACGCCTGCAAGAACTCCGAGCTCTCCCTCAACTGTCACATCGTGTGCATGAGCATACTCTACAACCTGTTTTGTAAGTTCAATATTTTTCTCGAAGCTCAAATGAGATCCGTCAATCATTACTGATGAAAAGCCCATATCGATGCAAGATTTGCAAAGTTCGAACGAATCACCGTGATCGAGGTGAAGGACTATCGGAATATTGCACCCCAGCTCTTTAGCGTACTCAACAGCTCCCTGGGCCATATATCTGAGCAAAGTCTGGTTGGCATATTTTCTTGCCCCGCTTGAAACCTGCAAAATAACTGGTGATTTTGTCTCTACGCATGCTGATATGATTGCCTGCATCTGTTCCATATTGTTGAAGTTAAATGCCGGAATCGCGTAACCCCCTTTGATAGCTTTGGCAAATAACTCTTTAGAGTTTACCAAGCCTAATTCTTTGTATGATATCATATCGATTATAATTTATAATAACTGTTAACAATTAAATCGCTGCAAAGTTAACAATAAAATTTAACTTTGTAATTAAAACCAAATCATTGTATGCAATCATACGTTTTAAGGGAAACAACCTGGAAATCAATTAAGCAGGCTGATATCAAAATTGCACTTCTCCCTTGGGGTGCAACTGAAGCCCACAACTTACACCTTCCATACGGAACAGATACCATTCTCGCAGAGAGAGTTGCATCAGAAGCTGCAAAAATTGCGAATTTGTCTCAAGCCGGAGCTATTGTGCTTCCATCGATAGGATATGGAGTGAACACCGGGCAGATGGATGTCAGACTTTGTATGAACATGCGGCCTTCAACACAGCTGGCAATTCTGGATGATATTCTCGAAGTTCTCGTACAACATGGAATAGATAAGTTAATAATCATAAATGCACATGGTGGCAACTCCTTTACCCCTATTATAAGGGAGCTCTCCCTGAAATACCCTTCAGTGCTGGTATGCAACATCAATTGGTGGACAGCATGCAAACCGGATGGATATTTCACAGATCCTGGAGATCATGCAGGCGAACTGGAAACTGCATCCATGCAATATGTTGCTCCCGAACTGGTTCTCCCTCTCACTGAGGCCGGAAATGGAGAAGAAAGACACTTCAAGTTGAAAGGTCTGAGAGAGAAGTGGGCATGGATACCAAGGAGATGGATCTATACGACTGAGGACACAGGAGTCGGTGATCCTTCAAAAGCTACGGCAGAGAATGGCGAAAGATTTGTGAATGATTGCGTTGCTAAAATTGCCGATTTTATTGTTGAATTTTCCAAAATTAAATCCGAGAAGGATCTGTATGAATAATAAAAAGGTTATAATTTTCTCGGCTCCTTCAGGTGCGGGTAAAAGCACTATCGTCACCTATCTGATGAAGAGATATCCGATTCTTGGCTTTTCTGTTTCTGCAACATCAAGAGCCCCGAGAGGAGCTGAAGTCAACGGCAGGGAGTACTACTTCTTCACATCAGAAGAGTTCAGAACCAAGATAGACAATGACGAATTTATTGAATACGAGGAGGTTTACAAAGGCTCTTATTATGGTACACTAAAAAGTGAGATTGACAGGCTCTGGAATAACGGTAAGATCATTGTTTTTGACATTGATGTCGTAGGCGGTGTAAATCTCAAGAATCTTTTCGGAGATTCGGCACTTTCGGTCTTTATAAAACCACCCTCATTGGAGATCTTACGCGAGAGGCTCACAGGAAGAGGAACGGAGGACATTGAGTCTGTTGAAAAACGGGTTAAAAAGGCTCAATATGAACTTACTTTTGAAGATAAGTTTGACAAAGTACTGATTAATGACAATCTGGAAGCATGCCTAAAAGAGGCTGAGAGAATAACCGAGGAATTCATATCATGAGAGTTGCCCTCTATTTTGGATCATTCAATCCGATGCATACCGGACACCTTGCCATTTGCCAATATATAACCGGAAGGGAGGACATTGATGAACTGAGATTGGTTGTCAGCCCGGCAAACCCGCTTAAGGATGTATTAAATGAGAAGAACGGCAATCAAAGGTTAAATCACGTAAAGGAGGTTGCTGCAAAAATTGAGTGTCAGGTCAGGCAAAATGGCAGTCGCTGCAAGATAAATGTATCTGACATTGAGTTTCATCTTCCTAAACCTCTTTACACAATAAATACTCTCAGGATTATCTCCTCCGGAGAGCCCGGCAACACATTCATATTAATAATGGGCGCCGACAACCTCTCGATTATTGAAAAATGGCACAAGTGGGAGGAGCTGCTGAACGAGTATGAAATATGGGTATATCCGCGAGACGGATTTGACCTGAGATCCCTCTGTGACAAATATAAAGTTATTCCGATTGATGCACCTATGATTGACATCTCTTCAACTCAAATCAGAGAAGAAGAGTTGTCCGGAAACGACATGTCCGCTTACAGGGTTTGAGTGAGAGCCCGCCAAAGGTTGTCATCCGGTACAGGCGCCTCAACAAAAATCTCCGTCTTTTTCACAGGGTGGATAAATCTTATACTGCGGGCATGCAGAGAGATACCTCCATCAGGATTTGACCTGGGAGAACCATATTTAAGATCCCCCTTAATCGGAGAGCCTATTTTTGAAAGCTGACATCTGATCTGATGGTGCCTGCCGGTTAAAAGCAATACTTCCAACAAGTGGTATCGGTCGCCGGAGGCTATTAACTTATATTGCAACCTTGCCTCTTTCGATCCCGGCTTCTGGATATCACAGGCAAAAGATCTGTTCTTCTCTTCATTTCTAACAAGAAAGTGTTTCAACTCCCCGGCCTGGGGTTCCGGTTTTGTAGCAACTATTGCCCAGTATCTCTTCTCAATATCTCCGCCCCTGAAGAGTTCGTTCATTCTCTCCAAAGCCTTGGAGGTCTTGGCAAAAACAGTTATACCGCTGACAGGTCTGTCAAGTCTGTGAGGGACACCGATAAATGCATCCCCGGGTTTATTATCCCTATTTGCAATAAACCTTGCCACCCTGACACTGAGAGGCTCGTCCCCGGTCTTGTCACCCTGCACTATATCCCCTGCCTTCTTGTTTACAATCACAAGATGGTTATCCTCATAAAGAATCTCGGGTTCAATACTGTTCCTGGTCATTTGGAAAATCTTTGTCCTTGACATCCTTAATATAGTTCTGAACTGCTTTAAGCATCTCCTGATGAAGATCGTGATATCTTCTGAGGAATCGCGGTGAGAACTCCTGTGTGAGACCCAGCATATCATGCATCACCAAAACCTGTCCATCCACACCGTTTCCTGCACCGATTCCGATTACAGGAATCTTCAATATTTCTGCTACTCGTTTCCCCACTTCCGCAGGAATTTTCTCCAACACCAGGGCAAAACAGCCGGCCTGCTCAAGAGAGATTGCATCCTCGATCAGTTTGTTTGCCTCAGCCTCCTCCCTTGCACGAACATTATAGGTACCGAACTTGTGAATGGATTGAGGGGTCAGGCCTAAATGGCCCATCACCGGTATTCCTGCAGAGATTATAGTCAAAACCGACTCGATTATTTCCGATCCGCCCTCAACCTTTAATGCATCTGCCTCGGCCTCCTTCATTATCCTGATTGCATTGGAAACAGCAAGTTTTGAGTTACCCTGATATGTGCCGAAAGGCATATCGACTACAACCATAGGATTTTTGACAGCCCTCACCACGCTTTGAGCATGGTAGATCATCTGCTCTATCGTAATCGGAAGGGTTGTCTCATGTCCCGCCATAACATTAGCGGCAGAGTCTCCAACCAGTATTATATCAATTCCCGCCTGATCAATAATTTTGGCTGATGTATAGTCATAAGCTGTCAGCATTGCGATTTTCTCACCGTTCTGCTTCATTTCCAACAACCTCTGGGTTGTTATTATTCTTTTTTTCCCTTCAACTGACATTGTTGTTTCAAATTTGATTTTTCAAACAGCGCACAAAGCTAAGGAAATAATCCGAATAGAGAGTCTGACACCTTGTCAGTTTTTCCATTTGGCACAATGTTCGATACATACAGGGCAAACACAAATAGAAACAAACAAAAATTAACAGATATTATGGGAAAAATTATTGGAATCGACCTTGGTACTACAAACTCCTGCGTAGCCGTAATGGAGGGAAATGAGCCAACAGTCATTATTAACAGCGAGGGTAAGAGAACAACCCCTTCAGTTGTTGCTTTTGCAGACAATGGTGAGAGAAAAATCGGAGATCCTGCAAAGAGACAGGCTATCACAAATCCTACAAAGACCATTTACTCTATAAAGAGATTCATGGGTGAAAGCTTTGACAGAGTGCAGACAGAGGTCGGACGTGTTCCTTATAAGGTAGACAGGGGTGACAACAACACATCTCGTGTTAACATTGACGGTCGTCTATATACTCCTCAGGAGATATCTGCAATGGTACTGCAGAAGATGAAAAAGACCGCTGAAGATTACCTCGGACAAGAGGTAACAGAGGCAGTCATAACAGTACCTGCTTACTTCAGCGACTCTCAAAGACAAGCTACAAAAGAGGCAGGCGAGATCGCAGGTCTTAAGGTTAAGAGGATTATAAACGAGCCTACTGCTGCAGCACTTGCTTATGGCCTTGACAAGATGCACAGGGATATGAAAGTTGCCGTTTTCGACCTTGGAGGCGGAACATTTGATATCTCAATCCTTGAGCTCGGAGAGGGTGTTTTCGAAGTTAAATCTACAAACGGAGACACACACCTCGGTGGTGACGACTTTGACCAGAAGATTATCGACTGGCTGGCAGATGAATTCAAGAGCGAAAACAGCGGAATCGACCTTAGAAAAGACCCTATGGCTCTTCAGAGACTAAAAGAGGCTGCTGAGAAGGCAAAGATTGAACTGTCAAGCCAGACAACATCTGAAATAAATCTTCCTTACATCATGCCTGTTGACGGTGTTCCAAAACACCTTGTAAAGACACTTACAAGGGCAAAATTCGAACAAATCTGCGACACTCTGATACAGAAGACAATAGAACCATGCCGCAAGGCTCTGAGCGATGCAAACTACAAGGCATCGGATATTGACGAGGTACTTCTTGTAGGCGGTTCAACAAGAATCCCTGCTATCCAGCAGATCGTAGAGAAATTCTTCGGCAAGGCTCCTAGCAAGGGTGTAAATCCTGATGAGGTTGTAGCAGTTGGAGCAGCAATTCAGGGCGGTGTGCTTGCAGGTGATGTGAAAGACGTTCTTCTTCTTGACGTAACACCACTTTCACTGGGAATAGAGACTTATGGTTCTGTTATGACTAAACTTATTGAGTCAAACACAACAATTCCTACACGCAAGTCTGAAGTTTTCAGTACAGCCAGCGACAACCAGCCTTCAGTAGAGATACACGTGCTTCAGGGTGAAAGACCGATGGCTAAGGATAACAAGACAATCGGACGTTTCCACCTGGACGGAATAGCTCCTGCACCAAGAGGTGTTCCTCAGATTGAAGTTACATTCGATATCGATGCAAACGGTATTCTTAACGTTTCTGCAAAAGATAAAGGTACAGGCAAGGAGCAGAAGATACGTATCGAAGCTTCTTCAGGGCTTAGCGATGCTGAGATCAAGAGGATGCGTGACGAGGCCAAGGCAAATGAGGCTGCCGATAAAGCCGAGAGGGAAAAAATCGACAAGATCAATGCCGCAGACGGTATGATCTTCCAGACCGAGAAGAACCTCAAGGAGTACGGCGACAAGATTCCTTCAGACAAGAAGGGTGCAATCGAGAGTGCTCTTGCCACACTGAAAGAGGCACATAAATCAGGCGATGTTGCAGCTATCGACAAAGCGATGGAGAGCATGAACGCTGCATGGCACGCCGCTTCTGAAGATATGGCCAAAGCAGCCCAGAGCGGACCTTCACAGAGTGCATCAGCAGATGCTGGACAGGCCGGTAACACCGGCAACAGCAACGGCGGTGACAAAGAGGTAACCGACGTGGACTTTGAAGAGGTTAAGTAATAGTTAATAGAGAAAAAGGTAAGAGTGAAAAGTTAAAAGCTGGAACAAATACCGACTCTGCGTTAAGCCGCTGCAAACATTTTGTTTGCGGCGGCTTATTTGTTTTACCAATTAAATCCCCCTGTTGACACTATTGGTTGGGATAATAGATTATGAAACCATTTCATATAACAACCGATAATACATATGAGAGCAAACAATCAATTTGTTGAAGTCGGTTTATTAGTTAGGTCTTCAGATTAGTGTTATTTAATAAAAGAGTTTATAAACTGGACTTGCAAACTTATTTGAGACAAAAAGTTAAGCAACATTTTTAATAATCTGTTTTTTAATATTATACTGTTCCCAAAATTCATCAATAGTCAAATTCTTTAAAGCTGAGAATCTTCTCTTATGGTTATACCAGGATTCAATATACTCAAATACCAACAAGCGCATCTGTTCTCTTGTAATAAGTCTTGTGCCATAAATCAATTCTGTTTTAAAGGACTTGAAAAAACTTTCTGCTACTGCGTTATCCCAGCAATTACCTTTACGACTCATGCTCTGCTGAGCATTAAGAGATTTCAAGATATTTACTGTCTGCTTGCAGGCATATTGAGAACCCCTGTCAGAATGAAAAATCATATCCTTCGTAAAAGGCCTGTTTCTGTTGGCCATCCTTATAGCCGGGATAACTGTTTTAGATGCACTCATGCTATCGCTCATCGACCAGCCTATGAGTTTACGGTCAAAAAGATCCAAAACACAAGTCAGGTAAAGGAATCCATCCAGACAAGAGATATATGTCAGGTCAGACACGCAAGCTTTAACAGGCTCTTCATGTTTAAAAACCCTATTGAGCAGGTTTGGGGCTACTTCAAAATCATGAGAGGAGTTGGTGGTAACCTTGTAGCGTTTAGAAAGTTTGCTGCGCAATCCCATTTGTTTCATATGGCTGGCAACAGTTGTTCTGGAAACAACAGTACCGCAAGCCAGCAAGTCTTTTGCAAGACGGGGACTACCATTACGACCTTTAGCTTTAAAGTATGCTTGTTTAATCTTTTTATCAAGTTCCATATAATTCTGTTTGCGCTTGCCCACGGGTTCTTTAAACCAACGATAATAGGAGCTTTTGGAAACATTCAAAACTCTGCACATCACCTCAATCGTCCATCGTTTCGAATTGTAGTCTTTGATAAACTGAAAGATCAACGACCGCTCTTGGAGATGATGCCTAAAGCTTTTTTTAATATATCACGTTCAATCTCAGCATCATTTAAACGTTTTTCAAGCTCTAAGATTCTTTTACTCTCTTCACTGAGAGATTGGATGCCGTTTCCGGGAAAACTTGAGTCTCCTTTCTCCTGGAACTCCTTACGCCATCGATATAACAAAAATGGCTCTATTCCTAATTCTTGCGCAAGTTCCGAAACATTTTTGCGCTCTAAACTTAACTTGACAGCATTGTCTTTAAATGCTTTGTCAAAATGCATACGTTGTTTTCTCATAATACACAAAAATAAACTTTTGTGCTTATCCATGTGTCCCAACTAAGTTAGTAATTCCAAACATCGTTTATTGTTGATAACTAATTAGTTTCTTTTATTTAACAATTACAAAAGAAGTTGTATTTTTATCCTGTATTGAAAAAAGTAAAAAAACGCCAAAGTTATATTTCCAGATAGAAAGCCACACAAAATTAGGCACATACTAAAATATCTTATATCAGACGCTCTTGATATAGATAATCCTTATATTGTAAAATTGAAAGATATGACTGACTAGCTAAAAGAGAGCGAATTTCTATGATAGCTAGGATTTTGCAGATTGATCCCGAAGAGTTGCTTATCCTTTGGCTGACAGACAAGGTTGCATAGGTATAATAAGGCATAAAAGACTTGATATTTATGTGTTAAAAAATGGGAACTAAAACTTTTAAAAATATAAAATTATGGCAATCACAGCAAGAGGGTCTGAATGGAGTAAATGGGATTTACATGTTCATACTCCAAATTCGTTATTTCATAATTATCAGGCAAAAGAGACAGTGGATGTCTGGGAAAGGTATATAAAAGATTTAGAATCTTTACCTTCGGAATTTAAAGTATTAGGAATAAATGATTATCTTTTTATTGATGGGTATAAAAAAGTACTTGAATATAAATCGCAGGGCAGATTAAAAAATATTGAGTTAATATTACCTGTAATAGAGTTGCGGCTGGCAAAATTCTGTGGGAACGCTCAGCTCAGAAGAATAAATTTTCATGTCATTTTCTCAAATGAGATTTCTCCAGATATAATTCAATCACAGTTTTTAAATGGATTGTCTGCTAAATACAAATTAGACCCTAATTGCAATCAACAAAACTGGGGTGGAATTATAACAAGAGATAATTTAGGAGCATTAGGAAAAGCAATAAAAGGGACAATCCCTCAAAGTGAGCTACATAAATATGACTCTGACTTAAAAGAAGGATTTAATAATCTTAATTTGGAAATTGATTCAATCTTTAACCTATTAAAGAATGCCGACCAATATTTTTCCGGCAAATACTTAACTTGCATTGGGAAAACAGAATGGGATTCATTTAATTGGAATGATAGTAGTATTGCTGAGAAAAAGTCAATAATTAATTCAGTTGATATTGTTTTTACTGCCTCTGAAAGCATAGAAAAGTTTAATACTGCTAAAGATAAACTTATTGAAAGCAATGTGAATAGTCTTTTGTTAGATTGTAGCGATGCTCATATCAATATAGATAGCATAGATAAGGATCGAATAGGCAACTGTAATACATGGATTAAAGCAAACCCAACATTTGAAGGATTAAAGCAAATCCTGTTCGAACCCGAAGAACGAGTTAAAATACAAGAAACAAAACCTGAAGAGAAAAGTGTTTACCAAGTCATTGATTCTGTCGTTTTGAAAGAAACTGCTTTTTGGGATGAAACGATTCACTTTAATGAAAATCTCAATGCAATAATTGGGGGACGTTCTACTGGAAAATCAACTTTGCTAAAGGCTATTGCTAAAAAAATAGATAAAAAAATAGATTCCGAAGACGAGTTTGTAAAAAATCACTTGTCTGGGGTTGCCGTAAAATGGAAAGATGGAGAAGAAACAGCAAGTAGGGATATCGATTTTTTCCCACAAAGCTATATGTATGAAATTGCAAAAGACGAAAAGAAAACCAATAAGTTAATTCAGGATATTATTCGAAATAGGGATGAAAATGAAATATTGGAAGAATACAAGTCCCAAAACGAGAACTTAAAGAAAGCTATAGCTAAAAGCATATTGGATATTTTCCAAACACAATCTGATATTGAGAATCTACAAGAGCAATTAAAAGAAAAGGGCGACAAAAAAGGAGTTGAGACTGAGATTGAAAGATTAAATTCCAAAATCAACGAGCTAAGTAAAAACAGTCAAACATCAGAAGATGAATTAAATATATACCGAAAACTGCTCCAAGATATTTCAGAAAGCGAACGACTAATTTCACAGGCAGACAGTGATTTAAAATTGTTTGAACGAATGAAAATAGCAACACCAATAAATAATTCATATCCGACTGAAAATGGATTCGACAAACTGTCTTTTCTTCTAAATGAAGATGAGTTGAATCGCCATTTCAAAAATCTAACCACAAAAACAGAAAAAGAATGGCTGCAAATTGTTGAGAATGTTGTAACCTCTACTAATAAAGGAAAAACACAAAATACTTCAAAACTTGAGGAAGTGAAGAAGAACGACACGTTCATTAAAGTCACAAAATATTACAACGACAATAAAGAGTTAAATGATGTTCAACATAAATTAAAAGAGGAAAATAGGAAGCTACAAGAAATTTCTCAACTTGAAAAACAAATATCCAACTTAAATACGCAAAAGAGCAGTGCGTTACAAACCATTATTAAAAATCACTTGTCCTACAAAACAAATACAGAAAATATTGTAAAGAACCTTTCTATTGAATTCGATGGTGTCAAAATCACACTTAAAATGAATTTTCAAAAAGAAAATCTTAAAAATTATATAGAAAGTAGATTGAATCAACGAGGAAACGAAAGACAGGGTTTCATTGACACTTTTATAAATCAATATGAATCTAAAACCTCTGAGCAAAGTAAGATTTTTCTATCAAAAGCGCTTAACAAAGAAGTAGATTACAAGAGCTATAATACAAATCAAAATGTTGTAAATGAGCTTTATACAACAAATTGGTTTGATGTTTCTTATGAACTTTCCTATCAGGATGATACTTTCACTGAAATGTCTGAAGGGAAACAAGCTTTTGTTATCCTGAAATTACTATTAGATTTCAGTACAAAGAAGTGTCCTATTCTCATTGATCAACCTGAAGATAGCTTGGATAACCGAGCCATCTATAATGAACTTGTACAATATATTAAAACAAAGAAAAAAGAGCGACAAATAATTCTTGTGACTCACAACCCTAATGTTGTAGTTAGTGCCGATGCTGAAAATGTAATTGTTGCTAATCAAAATGGCAATGACTGCTTAAATAGAGACAATATAAAATTTCAGTATATCAATGGAGCTCTAGAAAACACAAAAAACAAAGACGGTAATGTGATAATCATTCTTGAATCACAAGGAATAAGAGAGCATGTTTGTGAAATTTTAGAAGGAGGTCGAGAAGCTTTTGAAAAACGAGAAAAGAAATATGGATTTAAAAAGTAATAATAAAGATTAGAACAGAATATAGAAAAGCAATGTAATCAGCAAATAAAATTACCCATTTTTTCGTAAATAAGATTCCTCATTTT
>JAEAMG010000699.1_pt1 | contig 34399 bp, 21 predicted proteins | sample 8958741 | NCBI WGS metagenome assembly JAEAMG01 (sample SAMN16933256, study PRJNA681125) | bioreactor sludge metagenome | isolation source: anaerobic bioreactor treating anionic surfactant - SDBS | place: India: Bengaluru | collected 2019-02-28 | reverse complement strand
CAACCACGATTTGCCGAGCGGCGTGAAAAAGCCTTTTTCAGCATCGACGAATTAGCGTGCTAGCCGACGCGGGGCAAAGTCAATTTAAACGCGATCCAGCCTTCGCGTGTTTCGTCGTTGTCCACGGTGAGGTCTCCGCAGTGCGCCCGGCTGATCTCTCGCGCGAGACTCAACCCCAATCCGCTGCCGTCTACCTTGCGGTTGCGTGAAGGGTCGCCGCGGTAGAAACGGTCGAAAATCTTCTCTCGGTCCATCCGCAGGTCGGGGTCCCTGCTGTTGGCGATGATGAGCGTGACGGCTCCCTCGTTTTCTCGAAGGCGGCACTCGATGAATCCGCCTTCGTGGTTATATTTCACGGCATTGCTGAAAAGGTTCTGAACGACTTGGCGTAAGAGGTCTGGATCTGCCATCACGCTCACCCCCGGAGCGAGATCGGTGTGGAGCGTCAGCCCCGGCGCAAGCAGGGGGGCGTCTTCGGCGAGGGCCTCGATTTCATCGGTCAGACAAACGCATTCCTGCGAGAGCCGTAGCTGTCCGGAATCGCTCTGCGCCAGAAGCAGCAGTTTGCGGACAATGGATTTCAGGCGCTGTACCTCCTCCAGCAGATCGGCGTAAGTGCGTTGCTGGTCAGATCCGGCCGGGGCGCTCTGGAGAGCTTGGTTCAGTTGTCCTTGGAGGATTGTCAGGGGGGTCTTCAGTTCGTGGGCTGCATCGGCGCTGAACCGCGCGGCTTGGTTGAAGCTGGTTTCGAGGCGGTCTAGCATGCCGTTTATCACTTCGATCAAGGCTTGGAACTCGCGGTCTGCCCTTGGCACCTGCACGCGCTGGCTCAACCCCTTTGCGGTCATGCCGCCTGCGATTCGCGTAAGGATTTTAACGGGGCGTAACGCCTGACCTGCCAGAAGCCATCCGCCTGCGGCGAGCAGGAATAGGCCGAGGGGAACAGCCACCGCAAAGGTGGTCCTGAGGCGTTTCAGCTCGGCCTGGAGGTCGGCCATATCCGTTCCGACAAGCAATGTGACATTCGGGTTCCGCATCACGGCGAAGCGCCAGGTCTGATTGTCTGCTCGGAGGGTCATGAACTGCGGACGGGTCACCCGCAGCCGTCTGGGAGGCCGGTCTTCGCCCGGACGCAAGGAGCGAGGCGGCGGTGGCGGATCCGGTCTGTCGGGAGGTTCCCCGAACTCGAGCGGAGCTCCGAGATCGGGAAGGATGAGCCCTGCGCCTGTCAGTGCCGACGGCCACCGGGGCGACGTGTAAAGGGTAGCGCCGTCGCGTGTGATGACTTTGACAAGAAACCGCCGACGGTTGTTCTCGCCATAAAAGGAAGAAAGATTGTCGTCAAACTGTGACCAGTGCTCTGGGGGCAAGGGTCGGTGCAACTGGCCGTCTGCCAGCGCAAAGAGATGGCGGTCGATTCGCTCTGATCCGGTGCGCCGGATGATCGACAGGAAGAGGCTGGCGAAGGCGAGCAGAATGACCCCGGAGGTGCAGATGGCAAAGAGGGCCATTTTCAGTTTGAAGGACCGTAGCATATCGGTTAAACCTTGCGGATGCGGTATCCGACTCCGCGCACCGTCTCGATCAATGGCGTGGCGGATTCGTCACCTATTTTTTTGCGGAGCCTCCGGATGTTCACGTCCACGAGATTGGTTTCCGGATCGAAGTCGTAGCCCCACACGTGCTCCAGTAATTGGGTGCGCGTGTAGACCCGTCCGGGCGCGTGCATCAGGCGCTCAAGCAGGCTGAACTCGCGGGCGGTCAATTCGATTTCCCGCGAGCCGCGCCGCACGTGCCGCTGTATTAGGTCGACCGTAAGGTCGGCGACCTGTAGCAGGCCGGGCGGGTTATCCTTGGAGCGCCGCGCGACAGCGTGGATACGCGCGATCAGCTCTTCGACATAAAAGGGCTTGGTCAGATAATCGTCCGCGCCGAGGTTGAGCCCGTCGATCCGCTCGTTGAGTTCGGTGCGCGCGGTCACGAGGATAACCGGCACTGCGTTCTTTCGCTCTCGCAGCCCTCGCAGGATACTGAGGCCGTCGCGGCCAGGAAGCATGATGTCCAGCACGATCGTGTCATAAGGGCGCGTTGTGGCCAGTGTGAAGGCCTCGTCGCCATTGCCGCACAGCTCCACGTCAAAGCCTTGTTCCTCCAGGCCTTGCCGGATGAAGCCCGCAATTTTGCGTTCATCCTCGACTACAAGAATTCTCATGCGGTAATATTACAGCGACCGGTGCTGAAAGTTCCAGCCTGCAATAATGACAGTTTCGTCATTTTGAGACACGGGCATCTGTCATGTTCATCGTGTTTACTCTATCACGTAACGGACACAGGGTGTGCCCGACGCGGATCTGGACGAAAGGAGAGCAGGTATGAAGAAGAGTCAAGTGTTAGGTGTCATGATGGGTGCTGCGCTGGCGTGCGGCACGGCGCTTGCGCAGGCGGAGGGTCCTCAAGGCCCGGGGCCTCGTGGCGACAGGCCGGATGGATCTCGGCGGGAAAGCGAAGGACGTGGCCGGATGCAGCGCCAAGGACCTTCGGAGGAGGGCTTCTGCCCCGCGATGCGTCAGGAGCGTGGGCGTGAAGGGATGGAGCGGCCTCAGATGCGGCCCGATGGCCCGGGGCCCGGGATGGAAATGGGCAGGAAGCCATTTCTGAATCCTAAACGCTTGAAAGAGGCTGGCGCCACGGAGCAGCAGCTCGAGGCGTTGAAAAAGTTCGCCGACGAGCAGCAGTTCAAGCGGATTGACCTGCAGGCTGCTGTTGAAAAGGCTGAACTGTCGCTTGAACAGTTGATGAGGAGCGAGACCGTCGACGAGAAAGCCGCCTTCAAGGCGGTTGACGCGCTTAGTCAGGCCCGTACCGAAGTCTTCAAGCTGGAAGTCGGTTCCAAGCTGAAAATGCGCGAGATTCTGGGCGCAGAGGTAGAGAAGAAACTGCGTGAGATGGGACCGCCCGAAGGCGTAGAACGTCCGGCCCGCGGCCCGCGCCCGGATGGACCGGCACGCAAAGACGTGCCTCCTGCCGGTGACCGTCAGTAGCCTTCGCGGAAGACGGTGACAGGTTCGGGCGGCTCTTCTACCCCTTGGGAGAGCCGCCCGTTTTCTTTTTGACGATCCTCGCCCTTTGTTGATCCGGAGGAACGCGTTTTCAGTTTCAATTGCCGGTTTCTCAGGCCTTGTCCATACGGAAGACGCGTTTGGCTTTGCCCTCGCTGCGCGGCAGGGTGCCGGGCTTAAAGATGTCGCCTTTGGGGCTGAAGCCAAGGGTTTCTTTCAGGTGTTTCTCAACCATGTAGCCGGTGACTCCTTCCTGCGCTTCGACATTGATGCGCACGTCGGTGACGCCGTGATCGTTCTCAAGGACGATTTGGTATTCGGGCAGGACTCCCGGGATCTCCATCAGCGCCTGCTCCACTTGCTTCGGGAAAAAGTTCACGCCTTTGACGATGAGCATGTCATCGCAACGTCCCTCGATGCGGTCAATGCGCAGGCTGGTTCGGCCGCAGGCACATCGTTCACGGCTCACGATACGCGTCAGGTCGCGTGTGCGGTAGCGGATCACGGGGATCGCCTCGCGCGTCAAAGACGTGAAGATCACCTCGCCGACCGCGCCATCCGGCAACGTCGCGCCGGTCACCGGATCCACAATCTCGGTGAGGTATTGGTCTTCCCACACGTGAATGCCGCAACGCCCTGCACAGTCCATACCGGTCGTGCCAACGCCGCCGGTCTCGGTCATGCCGTAGATGTCGAAGGCTGTGATGCCCAAGCGGTTTTCCACGCGTTTACGCATCTCGTCCGAGAAGGACTCCGCGCCGAATATGCCAATCTTGAGGTCGGGAAGTTCCAGGCCTTTCTCGTCTAACATCTCGATGATGCGTGCCGAGTAGGACACCACCGAGCCCATCCCCTTGACCTTGAAGTCGCGCAGCAGCATGATCTGTCGCATGGTGTTACCGGAACTGGCGGGCACGGCGAACAGTCCCGCGCGCCGAGCGCCGTGGTAGAATCCAAAGCCTCCATTGAAAAGTCCGAAGGTTGGCATGATTTGGATCGCGTCGCCCGGTTGCAAGCCAGCCATCACCTGGCAGCGGGCCATGCACTCGGCCCATTGTGCCAGATCCGCTTCAGTATAGGCCATCACGACGGGGGTGCCGGTGGAACCGGAACTCATGTGCATCTCGCGGACAGATGCGCGCGGCATGCAGAGCATTCCCAGCGGATACTGATCGCGAAAATCGTCTTTTGTCAGGAACGGCAGCTCGGCGAGATCATCGAGTGAGCGAATGTCTCCGGGCTCGACCCCGACCTCCGCCAGTTTACGGCGATAGAATTCATTATTGGCCCAGACATGCTTGACGGTCCACTGCAACCCCTTTAACTGCGCCGCCGATAACTCGTCACGGGACATCGTCTCTGCCCGTTCGTTCCAAAACCTTAGCCTGTTCATGACGTCGTCCTCAAAATCCCGCCGGCCCCGCCAGCTTATTTACCTCAATAAAATGACCGTTATCGTATCGCTTCAGAAGGTCTTCGGCAATCCCGAATTCGAGCGAACATCCGTGACCTACGATTGGGCATATCTCCGTTACCTTGACTTGCACGCGCGAATGACCTTTTTGAGGGTTTTGGGGTTTAAAGGTATGGGCGATTTTCAGCATTTATGCGGATGTTTACCCTAGGGGAATACTCTGCCCGATGCCCACCCAGGCAAGAACGGTTCTCCCACATTTGGGAGGGCGAGAATGACTGAGGTCGGAATGCTGAGGACAAAGGGTTTGAGTACTGAGGAGCGTGATAAGGGTGGAGGTAACACGCCGTCTGAGAACACGGATAGAATTTTTTCATGACGGCGCAAATCATTGCCTCTGGCCGGGCGGTGTCAATCCGATTCTTGGCCACATCGAAACACTAGCCCAAGCTTTAGAGCGGGCTTCGAAACATATTTTTAACCCGCGGGGGGCGCGTGCAGTGTCGGAGTGTCAGGGGGCCGTGACGCTGATGCGGTACAGGCACCGCGGTTGATTGGTCGCTCCGCCGGGGTCGGTGAACGTCAGTATGCTGCCGGTGCCGGACTGCGTGGCGTAGGCGTTGGTCCAGACCGCCGGTGCAAGCGAAGGGGTGACCTGCAATTGATAGGTGTGGCCGATCACGGAGGGGAGCCGCACGAGGATGTCATTGTTGGATACGCTGGCGTTGCCGATGACGACGCTACTGGCATTGAGCACGGTGCCGGGATTGATGAAGGCGCTGTGGAAAATCGTCACGCCATTGATCACGTCGAGCACGCCGTTGTTGACCACGGGGGCGAAGAATTCGAGGGTGGTGCCGTTGAGGGCGCGAATCGTCGCATGGTTGGTGACGGCACCATAAAAGGTGATCTTGCCGCCGGGGAGGTTGGCGAGGAGCGTGCCGTTGCTGATGGTGGTCGGGCCGGTGTAGGTGTTGGTGCCGGCGAAGAGGAGGTTGCCGAGGCCGAGTTTGATGAGGCCGCCAGAACCGGTGACGCCGCTGCGCAGGGTGATGGTGTAGACGGAGGTGTCGAATTTGGTGCTGCCGTTGGTGCCGGTGAGGGAGATGGGGCACGCGGTCTGCCAGTTGGTGGAGGCGGAGACGGTGCCGCCGCCGAACGCGAGCTGCGTGCTGGGATTGCCTTGGATGCCCCAGCGTCCGAGCGTGAGCATGCCGCCGGTCAAGGTATAGGTATCGGTGCCGGTGGTGTCGGCGCGGTTGTCGAGCACGAGCGCTTCGGCGCGGAGGAGGCCGCCGGTTTGGGTGAGCAGGCCGGTGCCGTCCACGCCGAGGTAGAGCGCACCGTTAGCTTCGACGTTGGTGAAGGGGTTGCTGGCGCTGGTGCCGGTGAGGAGGAGCGCGCCGTTGTTGAGCGTGTAAGTGCTGGTTTCGTTCGGCCAATGGCCGATACGCATCTGACCGGCGACGGCGACGGTGCCGCCATTGTGGATAATGTCGCCGTTGATGCCGCTGGTTTCGCCGACGAACAGGTTTGTGGTGAACAGGGCCGCGCTGTTTTGGATGATGAGGTCGGCGTTGGTGGTTTGGCCGACGGAGACGACGGGGATGGTGTTGCTCGAACTGCCGGCGAAGATGGCGGTGCTTTTGCCGCCGCCGCCGATGTTCAGGCGGGGAAAATTGTTGGTGCCTTGGAAGGTGAGCGTGCCGCCGCCGGATTTGGTGAGCGTGTTGGTGCCGGCAGCGGGGCCGAGGATGGTGAGGGTGCGGTTGCTGCCGACGATCCAGGTCTGCGCAGCGGCGAGCGTGACGGCGGCTTGGATGGTGGCAGAGCCGGCGTTGACGGTAGTCATGTCGATGCCGCCGGTGCTGAGCGCGAGGGTGTTGCTGCTGATGACGAGCGGGGTGTCGAGTTCGTTGATCGTGAGCCGGCGCAAGGAGAAATTTCTACCGAGGTTGCAGGTGAATTGGTTGGTGGTGAGATCGCCGAAGACGACTTCGAAATCGTTGGTGGGGATCTTTGCGGCGATCCAGTTTGCGCTGTTGGTCCACGCGGCATTGTTACCGCCACCGGTCCAGAAAACGACGTTGGTGGGCGCGTAGAAGCGAACGTAATCGACGAACATTTTGGTCGGGCTGTTGGTGCGGCTGCCGTAACCACCAGCCGGGATGTTGCCGGCCCAAGAGTTGGATTCGACTTCGGAACTGAGGATGGCGCGTTCGGTGCGACGGGAGACGGCGGAGGTGGTCGCCCAAGTCTGGGCGCTGTCCACGAAGAAGGTGTAGTTGGTTTCGGTCCAGCGTACGGCGAAGGTGTGGTAATTGGTAGCGAGGCCCAGGTTGGCGGTGAGACCGCTGCTGACGGATTTGTGGTCGGTGCCATAGCCGTCCCAGTGAAGTGTGTGCAGGGTTTTGTTAGAGATGTCTGTATTGGCGCTGTCCACTTTGCGTTGTTCGGTAATGTCGATCTCGGTGCCGGCAGTGGCGGGGTCGCCGAGGGGGTTGCCGATGGTGGCGGGCATCATCCAGAACGCCGACCACATGCCGTTGGAGCTGTCGTAGTTGATGCTGGATTCCCAGTAACCGAAGCGCTGGCGGAAGCTCGTTTGGGTGTCGATCATCCCGGTGAAGTTGGTGCCGCCTTGAGTATAGGTAATGATGACGAGCACTCCGTTGCTGACGGTGAGGGCGTTTGTGGTGTTGTAGGCATCGCGGCGCCAGCCGGGCTGGTGTTGGGTCCAGACAGACCAATTAACATTGCTACCGGAAAATTCGTCGGACCAGACTTGGTAATAGCCGGCCGGCGGCGCTGCCGGGAGTGTTTGCGCCCACCAAACCCCCATCCCCAGACCAATCGTTACCAGCCAACGTCTTGAGATTGATAATAAAATGCTTTTCGGACGACACCGGTCCGCGTAGGCCTGAAGCATGCCTGAACCGATATGACGTAAACAAGTCATCTTTATAAAATGCCAGAAGCCGGGACAGGAAGTCAAGCACACCAAAGAGTCAAGCACTCCAAAGGACGTATAAACTGCAATTTCGAGGAGGGTCGGGGTATCGGGAATGACGGGGCGATGCCATTCACATCCGACCCTCCGTGGTTCTCTGCACAGGCGCACACGCTCCTGCCAGTCTGGGCGGTTAAGCGTCCCGATTGGAAAACGGCCCCATCTTAAGGCTTTTGCCTGCCCATCGTAAACGCCGGGCGGCAAAAAACTCCCTCCCGGACCGGCACCAAGCCCTTTCGCACCACCCCTCTTCACACGGCCGTTCGGAGCCGCGCCCTTCCGGTCCTTTCACGGCGCAGTCTATAGTAAGCAAAAATCGGGGCTTGCGTTTAGCGCAAAGTCATCGCCAGAAAACGCCGCGCGAAAGCCGTTCACTTAGAAACGCCCTGCCCCAATGGGCGGAGGTTCCCGTTTTGACTTTCATTTCAGCTCTCGTTTTGCTACAAAACACCTTTGTTTAAACGCGGGACACCTTTGTTTCCCGTGTGTTTCCGTTTTTGAGGTCTCCGTGTATCTTAAACAGATCGAAATTACCGGTTTCAAGAGTTTTGCCGACAAGACCCGTCTGCAGTTTGAGCCTGGCATGATCGCGATTGTCGGCCCCAACGGCTGCGGCAAAAGCAATGTCTCAGACGCCATCCGCTGGGTGTTGGGCGAACAGCGCCCCACGGCCCTTCGTTGCGCCAAGATGCCGGATGTGGTTTTCAACGGAACCGATACGCGCAAGCCGCTCGGCATGGCCGAGGTCTCGATCACGTTCGCCGATTGTGAAGGACTGCTCGATACGGAGTTCAACGAGGTCACGATCACCCGCCGCGTCTTCCGCTCCGGCGAGGGACAGTATTTCATCAACAAGAACCTCTGCCGCCTCAAGGATGTCCACCGTCTCTTCATGGGCACGGGAATCGGAACCACCTCGTATTCGGTGATGGCGCAGGGACAGATCGACGCGATTCTTTCCTCCAAACCCGAAGACCGCCGTGCGGTTTTCGAGGAGGCTGCGGGCATCACCAAATTTAAGGCCGACCGCAAGGAGGCCCTGCGGAAAATCGAGCAGACCGACGCGAATCTTCTGCGGCTCGCCGATGTGATCCGCGAGGTCAAGCGCCAGATAGGTACGCTCCAGCGCCAGGCAGGTAAGGCCCAGAAGTACAAGGAGCTGCGCGATGAGCTGCGCGGCCTCGACATTTTCCTCACGCGCCGGCGCCTGGCCGCTCTCGACATCCGCATCCGCGAGCTGGACACCTCGATCCACGCGCTGAATGAGCAGCTCATCTCTCACCAGGAGTTCGTGGCTGAGGCCGAGGCCGAATCGGCACATATCCATGGTCTGATACACGAAACCGAGGAACGCATCGCCGCGCTCGCCGAACAGGCCGCGCAGGCGGATAACCGCTATATTCGTGCCCAAGAGGTCATCAAGGTCAACGAGCAGCGCATCGCCGAATACCGCGCGTGGGCCGAGCGTGACAACCGCGAGATTTCCGAGACCCAGGCGCAGATATCCCAGCTCCGTCTCCAGCTCGAGTCGTTGGCGCAGAAGCGTTTGTTCACGCAGCAGGCCGCGAGTGTCGAGCGCGCGAAGATGGAGGAGGCTCAGGCCCGATTTGACGCGCATAAGATCCAGATCGACCAGACCCGCACGCAGCTCCAGCAGGACCGTCAGCGCTCGGTCGATTGCGAACGTCGCAGCGCCCAGATCCAGCAGAAGCTCTCCGAAATGGAGGCGCGTCAACGCGACTTGCTGATGAAGCGCGACCGGCTTTCGGCCGAGCATCGCCAGGTGCAGGAGAACCTCGCAGCGGTCGATCAGGCCCGTGCCGACGTTAAAGCGCGTCTCGATACCCACCATGCCGAGGCCGAGAGCGTGCGCGAACGTTTCGAGTCCTTGGAAGAAGAGCGTGCGTCGGCCACCGACGAGCTGCGTGCGGTGCAGGACGAAAACTCCCGGATGCAGTCCGAAGCTGCAGCGAAACGCGCTCAGATCGACCTGCTGACCGACAAAAGCGAGTCCTCCGATGAGTTTGCCTCCGGTTCGAAACAGCTTCTTGATCCGGCCAACCCGCTGGGGCTCGATGCGCAGGCTGTGCTCGGACCGCTCGCGGACAAGTTCAGCGCGCCTTCCGAGTTGCGGCTCGCGCTTGAAGCCGCGCTGCGCGCGTGGCTGGACGCCGTGGTCGTGCGCGACGCCGCCGGCGCGCGGCAGGCGTTGGCGCTCCTGCTCGCGCAGGGCCAGCACGCCGCCGCCCGCGTGGTCATCGCGCAAGACACGGCCTCCGCTGTCGCTCTGGCGACTCCTTCGGGCCTGACCCCTCTGCTGGAGCACGTCACCGTGGCAGAGGATTTCGCCGCCGCGGCACGCCGGTTGCTCGGTTCTGTTTTTCTTGCGGATACGCTCGACGCCGTTCCTGCGCTGCTTCCCGAGGGGTGCAGCGTGGTTACCCGCGGCGGTGCGATCTTTCACGCAAACGGGTGCGCTGAACTCTGGATGCCAGAGAACCAGGTCTCGAGTCCGCTCGCACGGCGCATGTTGGTCGCCGACACCTCCGAACAGCTTGCCGGCCTGGATGAGAAGATCGCGGGGCATCGTCGTCGGCTGGAACAACTGAACGCTCGAGCGGGCGAACTGTCCTTGCTGATCAACCAGACGCGGCAGGAGCTGGATGCGAACAGGCGTAAGGCCGCGCAGGCCGAAGGCGAATATCAGTCGGTCAGCCGCGACGCGGAGCGTGCTCGCGCCCGTCTGGGCGTCGTGACCGCTGAGCTCGGCACCCTGACCGAACAGACCGCCGGCGATGATGAGACGCGAAGCTCGCTGACCGAAGAGTTGCAGGATCTGATCTACACGCGCAATCAGTTGCTCGAACAGACGTCCGAGAAATCGGCTCAGCTGCAAGATCTCGAAAGTGTGTACGGCGAGCTCAGCCACAACCTTACCGAATGCCGCATCCAGGTCTCGAGCATGACCCAGCAGCTCGAACATGCCGCCGCGCAAGGCGAGGCGGTCCAGACCCGCATTGACGAGCTTGACCGCACGATCCAAGGCCGCAGCCGTGGCGTGATGTCGTATGACGAGAGCATCACCCGTCTGGCCAGGGAAATCGAAAACCTTGAGGCGAATCTCGACCCCATGCGTATCGCCGCCGAATCGCTGCACATGAAGATCGAGGAGACGCGCCGCGAGCGCGCCGCCCGGCAGCGCGAGTTGGAGAAGACCGACGCGACGCTTTCGGAGCGCCGCCGCGTATTGGATGCCGCCCGCGACGATAAGGGCAAGGCCGAGGTTGAGATCACCGAGTCGCGCATGCGGCGTCAGAACCAGCTCGACCACATCTACAATGAGTACGGGCTCTCTGCCGACGAACTGGTCGCGCATGCCGATCCGGCCTGGGAGGGCGGTGAGCAGCCGTCCGTGCCGGAAATCGAAGAGCGGGCCGCCAAGCTGACGGCCGACATCCAGGCGCTCGGCCCCGTCAATCTCGTGGCCATCGAAGAGTACAAGGAGCTCGAAGAGCGCTACACGTTCCTCAAGGCGCAAGAGGAAGACTTGCTGAAATCGAAAGAGCAGATCCTCGAGTTGATCACCATGATCAACAAAAAATCGGGCGAAATGTTTCAGGCCACCTTCGATCAGGCCAACGCCAATTTCGAAGCCATGTTCACCAAACTGTTCAACGGTGGCCAGGCTAAGCTGGTCCTGCTTGAGAACGCCGAAGATCCGCTGGAGTGCGGCATCGACATCATTGCCCGCCCGCCCGGCAAACGTCCCCAGACGGTGACCTTGCTCTCCGGCGGCGAGCGGACCATGACGGCGGTAAGCCTGCTCTTTGCGATCTTCATGATCAAGCCCGCGCCGTTTTGTATGCTCGACGAACTCGACGCCGCGCTGGATGACAGCAACATCGGCCGTTTCGTGCAGGCGCTCAAGGACTTCCTGATGCATTCGCAGTTCCTGATCATCACGCACAACCAGCACACCATTGCGGGTTCCGACATCGTTTACGGCGTGACGCAGCAGGAAAAGGGCATCTCCAAAATTGTTTCGATGCGTCTCAAGGAGATTGGCGTCAAAGATCTGTCCATGGGTGCGCCCGAAGCCGGGCCAACGGTTGAAGAGGACAGCGGGAAGCCAAAGCGTTCCCGCAAGAAAAAAGCGGCGGCCGTCGAGGCTGAACCCGATGCGTTGCCGCTCGCTCCCGAATCGGATCAGGACTGAGGTCCGGGAGCTACGCGTTCGGAAGATAGGCCCCGAAGGCTTTCAGCTTCTTCTGCAAAGCCTTGACGTCGAGACCGTGAACCGATAAGCCACTGTCGGACGCCATCGCCGCGGCAATGCCCGCCGCCTGTCCCGTGATGTAACAGCCGGGCATCACCCGCAGCGAGCCGTGGACCATCTGGTCGGTGCTCACGCAGCGTCCGGCAACGAGCAGGTTGTCCAAGCCCTTGGGCGTCAGGATGCGATAGGGGATGCCGTAGCTCTCCCCTTTTCCGTACCGGAACTCCTGATCGAACTCCTTGCGGTGTTTCTCGTAGCTCTCCTTGTCCGTGGTCAGCGGATGAATGTCGATCGGATACGCGTAGCGTCCGATTTCGTCCGGGAAGACGGCCCGCCGTTTGTAATCGGCCAGATTCAAGGTGTAATCGCCGGTGATGCGCCGCGTCTCGCGGATGCCCAGCAGGGAGCCGGTCTGCACGAGCCGCACCTTCTCGAAGCCCTTTAGATAATTGCGGTAGTAGCGTTCGTACTCCTTCATGCTCTTGCGGCCCCACACCAGCGCCTCTGTGAGCGACTTCTCGTCCGTGCCGTCTACGCCGAAGGTATGGCCGATATTTCCTCCGCCCAGATCATCGCCGAGTTTGTGCATGCCCGTGAGATGTTGGTCGCGCACGGTGAATACGCCGTCGGCAAAGGCCTTCTCCAGCATGTGCCCGTCTGGTTGCGGGCCATTCGGACGGTTCGCGATCCATGTTTTCCAGTCGATTCCGCTCCAGACACTGCAGAGCGTTCCGGGCATGAGGTGTCCCTGCGCGTCGCCTTTCTCAAACGGAGCGCCTGCCCACGCAGCGAGATCGCCGTTGCCCGTGGCGTCCACATAGACCTTGGCTTTCACGGCAAACAGCCCGCTGGGCGAGGAACAGACCACGTAGCGGATGCGCCCGTCCTGGGCCTCTACGCCGCTCAGCGTGGTGGTGAAACTGAACGTCGCTCCCGCTTCGGTCAGCAGTGCGTCATAGACCCGCTTCAGCGCTTCGATGTCGGTGGCTGGACCGGCGAGGGACTTCTCCTTAGCCAGGCGCGTGATGAGTTGACGGCCGAAACCCTCCGCCAGAAAGTGGATGCCGTCGTCCAGTTGCATGAAGACCGGCACACGTCCCGCCGTCCCCATACCGCCGAAACAGGTATGCGCCTCAGCCAGAAAAACGCTGGCACCTTGGCTCCGGGCGGCGACCGCCGCCGCTGTGCCCGCGGGTCCGCCTCCCGCGATGAAAACGTCCACCTCATGTTTGACCGGAAGCTTGCGCTGGAAGAGTACTTCGGCTGCGCCCGCGGCAGGCGTCACCTCCGCACGTCCGCGTCCAGCCGCCAGTGCTCCCGCCAACAGCGCGGAGGCTTTCATCCACTCCCGTCGATTCAGTTCCTGCATGGTCCATTCCTCTCGGTAACGTGAGCGTTCTGCGTCGGACGTTCAGCGTTGAGCGTTTCTGGCCGCGCGGTGGCCGAAAAATCTACAGCCGATCCACCTTCCCCTTGCCCAGCCCGTCCAGACAGGTTGCCGCCGCGCCGAAAAGGGCGGCTTCGTAGCCCAGTTTCGTTTGTTCAATCACGACCTCGCGACATTGGGGCAAGGTGCCGCACGCGAACTCCTCTTGGATTGACGGCAGCAGAAGACTCAAGGCGTGTGCCACGCCGCCGCCGATGTAGAATCGCTCAGGATTCAGAACGTTGGCGGTCATCGCCAGCGCGCGTCCGATGTGGCGTCCCGCTTGCGCAAAAACCGCGCGAGCGACCGGATCACCTTTCATGGCTAGCGCCTCACATTGCTTGGCATCCGCATCGAGCCCCGCTTCGCGAGCCAGTCGCCCGATCGCCGTCCCTGAGGCGTGCGCCTCCAGGCAACCGCATCCGCCGCAACCGCATGGGCGTGGACGCTCGAATTCGACTTTGATGTGGCCGAGTTCACCTGCGCAGAAGCTCGCGCCGTGTATCAGCCGCCCGTCCGCTACCACCGCACCGCCGATCCCGGTGCTCACCGTCATCCACAAAAAGTTGTCGACGCCTTTCGCGAAGCGCAGCTCTGCCAACGCGCAGGCGTTCACGTCGTTCTCAATGAATACGCGATCGCTCCCCACGCCCAGCGAGGCGACGAGCAGGGGCCGCACGGAGAAGGCGCCCCAGCCCGCCGAAGGGGAACCTAGCACTCGGTCACGCCCGTCGGTCATGGCCGGCAGGCTAACGCCCACACCCGCTAGGTCTTCCAGATAAATGCCGGCTTCTGTCGCACACTCGCGAAGCATTTCAACGCAACGTGCGAAATACAGCGCAGGATTCGAGGTCGGTACAGATGCGCATTTTTGAGCCTTTATCGCTCCGGCTTCTGTCATCACCGCCGTCAGCACCTTGGTGCCGCCGCCATCTATTGCTCCAATCAACATATAAAGCTAACCCTATGGAACCGGTCGCCAGCGTTTAGCGTTCACCGCAAATCACGGCTCTTCTTGTCCTGCCAGTTTGGCCAATCCCGGGCGCATCGCGCAAACGAGATCATGGAAATAGACCAGGTGCATGTCTTCCAGCATCTCCATGGAATCTGTCGGCGCGATGAGGATGTGGTCACACAGCGCCTTCATCTGACCGCCGTCGCGCCCGCCGAACCCGACCGTGGTCAGTTGCATCGCCCGGGCGGTCTTCAGCGCGTGGAGGATATTGGGAGAGTTTCCGCTGCCGCTGAAGGCCAATACGATATCGCCTTTCTTCGCGTAGGTGCGCAGCAGAAGGGTGTAGATCTCTTCGTAGGAGAAATCATTCGCCAGACAGGTCACCAGAGCATTGGAGTCGCTGAGGCAGAAAGCCCGGAACCCAGGGGCGTTGCCAGCGCGGCATCCCTTTACCAGATCGTTTGTCACGTGAGACGCGGTGGCTGCGCTGCCGCCGTTGCCGATCAGGAAGACCGTCCTTCCCTCTTGTTTGGCTTTGAGCAACACAACGCCAATCTCCGCCAGTTTGCCGAAATCCGTCCGCATCAACCGTGCGGAGGTGTCCGATGCGTAAGCTTCCAGAGCCATCCTCAAATTGTCTTTCATACTTTTCCTAGAACCTCTCTCTCAGTTTGTCCGTTTAATTGGAGTCGCCTTCCAGTTCCCTCAGCAATGCCACGAGGAAGGAACGGTTGTCGGCGCTGGTATAGGTCATGCGCCCGCCCATGCGCGAAAAAGTTTTACAGAAGCGCAGGTAGTACGCGGGATTGTCCTGCGGAGGCTCCCCGTCGCGCACCCAATCCCAAGAAGAGTGGGCCAAATCGACCACGTGTATGGAGAAATCCTCGATTGTGCCGTTGCGGGCACGCGCCGCGTTGCGTGACATGGAAAGCGCTTTCTCGAAAATCATCGGCGACATAACCGCAGATCCCACGGACAGGTAGACGCCGCCCTCCAGCCGGCTCACGGAGTCCACAAACGCCAGAAAGTCCCTGTCAGCGGTACGGCCGATTGCGGCACCGCGGTTCATGGGGTGCGTGTAAATAATGTCATGCCCGAACATGGGATGCGCAGTGAAGGGGATCCCCGCCGTATAGGTCGCCGCCTGCAGGCCGTATGCTTTGAACGGGTGTTCGATTTGCAGGAACCCCGGTTGAATCCTGAAGCGGGTGAGCAGCGCCCCCAGATCGGCCGCCGCTGCGGCGTGCGCCAGAGCCGTTTCATCCGCACGCTCGCTTGCGCCTGCTGCTATCGCGGCGGCGAGTTCATGCTTACTTGGGATGGGCAGTCCGTCCTCCGCCACCAGTGCGCCCACCGCTTCGCCGTAGCCGAGGCCCCGGTACGCGCCTACGGCCAGTGCAAGATTCAGGTACGTTCCGGTCTCCTGCCAGATGCCGAACTGGCCTTCGTCGACATAGCGTTTCACGTCCTCGCCGGAGAGACCCTGATAAGCGAACTCCCAGTCGTGGATCACGCCCGCGCCGTTGGTTGCGAAGTGAGTGATCCAGCCCCCTTTCATCAGCCGGACCATGACGTGGGAAAGCCCGTTCTTAATCGAATGCGCGCCGAACGCCAGGATGACCGGAGCGCCTCTCGCCCGCGCCGCACGAATCTCTGTGGCGCTGCGGACAACACTTTGTTCCGCAGCCGTATCAAGATGGAGGGCATAGGTGTCGGGGTCGATCCTGTCCCGTTGGAAATCGAGCTTGTTCTTGCGCTCGGAAAGCGGCTTGACACGTATCGAATCGCGGTCGAAAAACCGATTCATGGATTTTGCTCCCTCCAGAGGGCCAAAGCCGAGCTAAGATCAGCCGGCGCCGCGGTTCCCGTTGTGCCGAGTTGACGTACCGTCACAGAGGCGACCAGATTGCCGATCAGCGCGCCTTCAGGACGCGTCGCACCTGCCGCGAGTGCCAGCACGGCTCCGGCCGTAAAGGAATCGCCCGCGCCGGTGGGGTCGATAGGCCCTTGTACGTGGACGGAAGGCACGGTCAGCGGAGCTGCGCCGGATACGTATACGCCGCGTTCGCCGGCCGTTACGAAAACAGGCGCGCCTAAGCGCGTGGCGAGCGCTTCCGTCTTGGCGTGGATCTCGTCGTCGGGCACAGAGGCATCAGGTGCCGGATTCTCGATCCCGGCCAATTCAAACTGATTCACTTTGACCATGACGTTGCGGTACCGGCGGATGCGTCCGCGAGAATCGGCCCAGAAAACGATGTTAGGGAACCGTGGCGCATGGTTCGCCAAGGCCCTGATCAGCGGCGCGGTCAATGCGCCCGCACCCTCTTCCGTCACCTGATCCATCACCACGAGCGCATCAGTGTTAGGAAGTACCCGGTCGAGAGAGGTCAATAGCTCCTGCACGATACGCTCCGGTGTGGGAAGTCGGTTCTTGATGTCGTAACGGTTGTGTTCGCCTTCGAGTCCGGGACGTGTGCGGTCCCGCGGCTTGAAATAGGTCGGCGTTACGCGGTCGTCTGCCACATGCAGATGCGACACGTCGCACCCCAACGCGGTAAGATCTTTGCGCAGTTCCCAGCCTTCTCCATCGTTGCCGGTAAAGCCGAGGGCGACGATGTTTTCAGCACCGAGCGTCGCGAGGTTGTTGACGACGGTTCCCGCTGCACCCGGCGCGTGACGAATCGCCGTCACCTGATGCGCGACGCGGCCTGTCTCGAGCGAGAGCTCAGCCAGCGAGGGCTCGACATCCAGATACTTGTCCAAAAAAAAGTCGCCAAGTACTGCGACGCGCACGTTGCGGAAGCGGGCCGTGAGCGCTCGGAGACGGGCTTCGTCAAACAGGTGGAGGGCCTCGGTCCTCATGGCCTCTGCACCTCTCCAGCCTGCCAGAGATACTCCAAAAGCCGAGACGTTTCACGGTAGTCGGGAATCACCACATCCGCGCCCGCGCCGATAAGGCGCTCGCGCTTCCACGCATCGCATGTACCCGACCGCGCGCTTTCGTCGCTTGCGACCGCCACCGCGATGCCGCCGACGGCCTTGCAGTCCGCGATCTCCACGTATCCGTCGCCGAAAGCGACGAGTGCCGCACCGTCGACCGCGTTATCCTTCAGGATGCGTCGGATCACCCGCTCTTTGGAAAAGCTTGCGAAATCAGCCTGTGCGCCGTAGATGCGGCCCGGCGCGAACGTGTCCAGCCCGAGCAGTCGCGCCTCTTCCAGCACGTAATGCTCATCCGTTCCCGATGCGATGTAGATTGTGGTGCCGCGCTCACGCAAGCCGGCAAGAATATCGAGAGAGCCGGGGACCAGCATCTCTTCGCGCCGAATCGTTCCAGCGGCCAGCCCTGTGCGTCTTTTCGCGATGCGGGACATCAGGCAATCGTGGTATTCGGCCTTGTACTCCTGCGGATCGGCGGGCGTGCCTCCGCGCAGGCGGATCTCTTCCGCCAGCCGGATCATCTGGTAGATGGTCTGCTTGCCGGTCAGTTCCGTAACAAAGTTGCGGACGAGAGCGGTGATGGACTCGGGCGATTCATCAGCCTTCGCATGGGGCATGAGGTGTCCGGCCAGCAGGGGGACCATCAGCTCCATCCAGCCTTCGCGGATCAGGCTTAGCGTGCCGTCGAAATCGAACAGCGCATGTCGCGGCGCTTGTCCGGACACGAGCGGATGAATGAGCTCAATCGCCGTTCCGGGCAAGCAAGTCGTGCGCGTGGGCACGGAACATACGGAAACATAATCGCGTTCTCTCAAAAACGGACCTCCATCCAATACCCGCTCGATTTCAGAGCGTCCAGCCTTCACGGTAGACGCGTTGGACAAAGGCCTGCGCCCCGTCGTCGTTGGTGACTTTCATGTTTGGTCCATCCCACAGCAGGCGGCGGTCGGGGAAGCGCACGGCGAGATTTCCCAGCAGAACCATTTCGGAGAGCGGCCCTGAGAAATTGAAATTAGATCCGGCAGGCTTTCCGTCCTTGCAGGAGCGGATCCAATCTTTCTCATGACCGTTCTCTCCGCCGGGAACGCGCTCGAGCGTTTTGGGCGGAAGTTGAAACGCCTTCATGCTCTTTTCCGGGATGAGGCGCGGGCTCCGTCCGTAGCATCCGCACATCAGCTTGCCTTTGTCGCCGATGAACAGGACGCCTCCGTCCGAATCGCCCATCTGTCGTCCCTCCTCCAATTCCTCTGGCCGCTCCGGCATGAGGCCGCCGTCCCACCACGTGAGTTTCAGTTCGGGCATGCCTTCCCGCGCGGGAAATTTGTACCGCACGATGGTGGAGCGCGGGAAGTTCTCGTTCTTGGGTTCGGTCTTTTTCCACAGGCCATGCCAATAGGTGGAGATGTTGCCTTCGACGCTGGTGGGGTAACCCAGTTTCAGCGACCAGAAGATGCAGTCGAGAATGTGGCAGCCGAGGTCGCCGAGCGACCCGGTACCGAAATCACACCACGCGCGCCAGTTGCCGGGATGGTAGGTGGGGTGATACGGGCGGAACGGGGCGGGGCCGATCCATTTATCCCAGTCCATGCCCTGCGGGACGTTCGGGGTTTCCGTGGGCCTGCCGACCTCGATGCCCTGTGGCCAGACGGGACGGTTCGTCCACGCGTGAACCTCCCGCACCGCTCCGATCGCGCCGCTCCAGAGCCACTCGCAAATCAGCCGGGTGCCGTCGCCGGAATGTCCCTGGTTGCCCATTTGCGTCATCACGTTATGTTGGCGCGCGGCCTCGGTCATCGTACGCGCCTCGAACACCGAGTACGCCATCGGCTTCTGGACATAGACGTGCTTGCCGGCACGCATGCAGGCCATTGCGATGGCGGCATGCGTGTGGTCGGGCGTGGCGATGACCACCGCATCGATGTTCTTCTGCTTGTCGAGCATCTCGCGGTAATCCATATAGGCTGTCGCGTTGGGGTGCTCTTTGAACGTGTGCGCGGCATAGTTTTGAGGGTCCACATCGCAAAGCGCGACGATGTTCTCGTCAGAGCAGTTCTTGATGTTATGGCCGCCCATGCCGCCGACGCCGATTCCGGCGATGTTGAGCTTGCGGTTGGGTGGCGTCTGGCCGTTCAGCCCGAGCACATGGCCTGGCACGATCTGAAATGCGGCTGTCGCGGCAGCCGTGCGTTTAAGAAAGGTTCTGCGTGTGGAATCCATCCGTATTGTTTTCACAGAGTCAGCCTCCCGGGTCAGCACCGTTCTTCCGGTGACGATCTTACTTGTTCATGTACCCTTCAAACCATTCTACGCAGGCGCGGACAAGGCCTTCAGTTTGCGCGTCCCACTGCTCGTATTCCAACGTGAGGACGACGGGTTTGCCTTTCGCCCTCAAGACGTTTAGCACCTCATTCAATTTGCCGACGCCGGTGCCGTAGGGAAGCGGTTTGCCGTTCTTGTCCACGTCCACGAGATGTAGCGCGAAAACGCGTGTTTCGGCTAATGTCCGGATGCCTTCAGCGGGGACGACCCCGGCAGGAACCCAATGTCCGATATCCGCGCCCGCACCGATCCACTCGCTGCACGCCGCGACCTTCTCGGCCATGAAGGTTGGATTCCACCACGGATTTGTTTTGGCATGGTTGTGGATATGGACGCGGATCTTGTACGCTTGGGCCAAGCGGTCGATGAGCGGCAGCTGCTCTGGCGGTGGTTCGGTCAGGAGCATGCCGATGCCCAACGCTTTGACGAACTCAAACTGCTTGCGCCAGCCGGCTTCGTCCTTTTCGTTGACAACGCCATAGCTCAGCGCCTTGAGCCCGCAGTTTTCCAGATAAGTCCGCACCGCCGAGACGGTCTCTGGCGACATGTCGGAATACTTGACCGATCCGGTAAACGTGCCGCCCAGTTTTTGAACGGACGTCAGCTCAATGGCCTTGAAGCCCAATCGCTTAGCCGTCTCAATGGTTTCGACCAGCGAGCGGTCCTTGAACGTGTACGCCTGCAAGGCGAGCGTGAACGGCGCCTCTGCGGACGAACAGGTGATGGCCGCAAACAGTCCCCATGCACAGGTGATTTTTTTCATTGTTTCTCTTCCGGCCTATAGCCCACAGCCTACAGCCGAATAACCTTCTCCCCTTAATATTCCCAGCCCGGGCGGATGAAAGGCCGAATGAGGGCGTTGGCCTGCGCATTGTCGGAGAGACACTTGCCAGCGTCCCAGTTGATCTTGCCCGGGATGCGCTGCGCCATGCACCCGACCAGCATGCTTTCGACCAAAGGCACGGAATGACTCGTGCCGGACGAGGTCTTGGTCATGCCGAAACAGGCCTCGACAAACTCGCGGCGCTGGTTCTGGTCTTTTACGCGCGACAGCGTGACGGGGATATCCGTACAGGCCTCGTGCTTGGTGATGGACTTCATTTTCTCTTCGCCCTTCAAGGCGATGTAGCTGAACTCACCGTAATCATCCGTATTTACCATTACGCCTTTGTCGCCCATGATGAAGCAGCCGGTCGTGGGTACTTGCCCGAGCGTGGCGATCACCTGCGGCATGATCTCCGCCGACGGTTTGCGGTAGCCGTCATACCAATACAGTTCCACCGGCGGCTTCTTGCCGCGCGCGGCATAGGTTAGGCGCACTTTGCTGTATTGCGGGAAGGTGTCGTCGTAGCGCTCCGAAATTTCCACCGCCTCGCCCGCAACCACCTCGCCCAGCTCCAAGCCGCGGAAGGCGAGGTTCATGGTGTGGCACGCCATGTCCCCGAACGCTCCCGTGCCGAAGTCGAAGAACGCGCGCCACATGATACGGTGGTAAACCCCTTTCTTGAAGGGCCGCGCCGGTGAAGTTCCCAGCCAGAGATCCCAGCTCATTTCCGGCGGAATCGGGTCCGCGCCCTCGGGCCGTTTCAGCGGCTGTTTCCAGCCCCACGTGTTGCCCGGCGAGATTTCGGGACGGTTTGTCCAGACATGCACTTCCGTGACGTTGCCCAAGAGACCCGCGCGAAGAATCTCAATGCCGCGGCGAGTGCCGTCCCGGGCGCTGCCGTGGTTGCCCATTTGCGTGATGACGCCATTGTTTTTGGCCACATCCTTAAAATAGCGCGCCTCCCAGATTGTCCTGACGAGGGGCTTTTCGACGTAAACGTGGCAGCCTCGCTTCATCGCCTGAATCGCGGCGGGAGCATGAGTGTGGTCCGGCGTTGCGACAACCACGGCATCCATGCTTTTCTCAACGTCCAGCATTTTTCGATAGTCGGCGTACGTGTTAAAATCGGCCTTCAGCCCTTTTTCAAGGTGCCATTTTTTCGCTGTGTCCAGCATGGTTGAATCCACGTCGCACATCGCCACCACGCGCACGTTGCCGCACTCAACCATCTCAGACCAGTCGCGCAAGCCCTGCCCGCCAGCGCCGATCACGCCGAGATTGAGCATTTCGCCCCGTTTGCGGAACCGGGCCGAACCCCGCAGGCAGGTGCAGCCGTTCAATGCGGCCGTGCCTGCCGCCAGCGCGGAGCTCCGCAAAAACGCCCGGCGCGAAAAACCAGTTTGTTTCCTCATCGCTATTTTTCCCCTTTCGGCTGATCATGAAACCTTGGCATCCCTCGAAGGCTCCGTCGCGGAGGCTCGCTCCGAGAACGAGCGCTGCCGTGAAGGTCGGCTTATCGGTTTCCCATTTACGGTGATCACCTTACGCCTTTGCTCCCGGATTTTCAAGATGACACTTGCGCATCTTTTGTGGTAATTTTGCGCAATCTATGTCTCGTAACCTGTTTAAAATACCGCAGGTCGCGCTGCTGTTTGAGACCAACGAGCAGGCGCACCGCGACATTTTGCGCGGCGTCTTGCGCTACGAGCGCATGCATGGTCCCTGGAGCCTGCATGTCGCCGAGGGCCGCACGGGTGAGCAGCGGTTGTTGACCATGAAAAAGTGGGGCGGCGCTGGCCTCATCGGCGTAATCCAAAATCGGGCCTATGCCGAGGCCGTGCTGGCCACGGATGTGACTGCCGTGCTGATCGATCCCATGGATGAATCGAGCTTGCCGAAGGGCCTGCTCGCGCGACACAGTGTATTGGCCTCGGATCTGCATGCCATCGGCAATTTGGCAGCGGATTTCTTTCTGGAGCGCAAGTTCCTCCACTTTGCGTTTGTGGGCGAGGTCCATGGGATCAACTGGTCGCGCGAACGTGGCGCCGCCTTCGCGGACCGTATCCGGAGCGCCGGATTCGGCTGCACCACCTATGGACCGCTATCCCCTCGCGAAAAAAGAGACTGGGGCATCGAGTGTGACCGTCTTTGCGAGTGGCTCAAGAAGTTGCCCAAACCGGTCGCTGTGTTCGCTGCGATGGATGTGCGTGGGCGGCAGGTGCTGGACGCGTGCCTGATGGCGGGCCTCGATGTGCCGCATGAGGTGGCGGTGCTGGCGGTGGACAACGATGAGCTGATCTGTGACTCCACCACGCCGCCCCTCTCGAGTATCGCGCTGGATACGGAACGCATGGGATACGAGGCGGCGCGGCTGCTCGATCGGGCCATGCGCCAGGGTCGGCAGGTTCGGCGGGTGACCCTGAAGTTTGCTCCGCTCGCGGTGGTGCCCCGTCGTTCGACCGAGGCGGTCCACATTGCCGATCCGCTTGTGGTGCAAGCGTTGGAGTTCATCTGGCTGAATTCGCAAAATCCCATTTGCGTGCCCGATATTGTCAAGCATACGGGCGTCTCGCGCCGTCTGCTGGAACTGCGTTTCCGTAAGGCGCTAAACGGCACCCTTCAAGAAGAGCTGCAGCGCACGCGCCTGAAACGGGTGAAAACAATGTTGGCGGAAACGAACCTTTCGGTCACAGTGATCGCGAAAGCGTGCGGCTTCACAAGTAAGAGTTATCTCGGCAAGGTCTTTCGACGGACCTTCCAGACGACGATGACGAGGTATCGCGTGGACCGGTAGAGACAGGTGGGGATGGGAGAGGGCGGGAAAACCTGTGCGTCTTCGTGCGGATGTGGAAAACGGCTTGTTTTTGATTGTGATTGATGATTTTTAAGGGAATAACAAATGGGGGGGCGTGATGGTTTGCTTGCTGAGTGTTGCCGTTTTGGCGTTGTGTGCGGAATTTGTACGTGGCGCGGGGGATGAGGAACGGTTGAGAGATGTCGAGACGGTCAAGTCTCGGATGGTGACGTTCGCACGCAAGGCGTCGCCGGATCCTAAACAGGCACGGGCTGTTGTGCAATCCCAACAGTCTGACGGCGCATGGGGAGATATCGCGTATGACGCAAAAGATCGCATGCTCTGGCCGCCCATGGCGCATCTGGACCGGCTGTCGGTTCTGGCGGAAGCTTATGCGTCAGATAAGATTCCAGAAACCGAGCGAGCAGCTGTGGCGCAGGCCTTTGTGCGGGGTTTCGACGTGTGGTTGGCGCGTAATCCGAAATCTTCGAACTGGTGGTACAATGAAATCGGTGCGCCCCAGAGCCTCTACCGTACGATGCTGCTGGCGGAGCCGTTGTTAAAGGACGGCCGCCTCGAAAAGGGGTGCACCCTGCTGACACGCGCGAAGCTCGGCATGACCGGGCAGAACCTGGTCTGGCTGGCTGAGAATGTGATCGGGCGGGCCTGCCTGCAAAGCGACGCGGCGCTGATGGCGGAGGCGTTTAAACGGATTGAGGCAGAGATCGTGGTGACGGATAAGGAAGGCATCCAGCCCGACTTCAGTTTCCATCAGCATGGCGCGCAACTCTACTCCGGCGGCTACGGCAATGGTTTCGCGGCGTCGGCGCCGCGTTTCGCGCTGTTGGCGCAGGATACGTCGTTCGCCTTCGCCCCGGAGAAGATCCGGATCTTGGAGGATTATCTGCTGGAGGGCCAGCAGTGGATGATCCGCGGTGGCCTGTTCGACTATTCGGCGAGCGGACGCGAACCCACGAGGCCCAACAGCGGGAAAGTCGGCGGTTATGCGTCAAACGCGCGAAATCTGCTTAAACTGAAGGACGCGACACGGCGTGCGGAGCTGGAGCGTTTGGCGGCGCGCATCGAGAAGGGCGTGACGGCTGCCACACCCGCGCTGACCGGACACAAGCATTTCTGGCGTGCGGATTATACAGTGCATCATCGTCCGGAATGGATGGTTTCCGTGCGCATGACCAGCGACCGGTTGTTGCAGACGGAGGTCGTCAACGAGGAGAACTTGCTCGGCGGGCATCTGTCCGACGGCGTGATGTATCTCTATCCGACCGGTGGCGAGTACCGCAATATTTTTCCGGTATGGGACTGGACGCGCCTGCCGGGCATTACGGTGGAGCACGACCGGCCTCTCGTGCGCGTCAATAACCGGCGCAAAGGTTCGCGTTCTTTTGCGGGTGGCGTGTCAGACGGCACGTGCGGCGTGTCCGCCATGGATTTCGAACGTGACGGTTTGGCCGCAAAAAAGGCGTGGTTCTTTTTTGACGGCGAGGTGGTCTGCCTGGGTGCGGGAATTACCTCCACGAACGGCTATCGCGTGATCACGTCTGTGAACCAATGCCTCGCGAAAGGGCGGGTGACGGTGAAACGGGCGGAGGGTGAGGCTTCGCCGCTTTCTGGCCCCGAGAAGATCGAACGGCCAGAGTGGGTACATCACGACAAGGTGGGATACGTTTTTTTGGATGCCGGAGAGAGCGTGGGGGTGGGTGCCGCGGTGCAGACCGGGAGTTGGAAACGTATTTCAACGCCTCAGAAACCGGAGGCGGTCGAGGCGGAGGTCTTCTCGCTGTGGATGAACCACGGCAAACAGCCGCAGGCTGCAACCTACGCCTATGTCGTGACGCCGAAAGAGGCGTCGGACCTCGACGGTTACGCACGGGTTTTGCCGGTGCGGGTGGTGGTCAACACACCGCGCTTGCAGGCGGTTGAGCAGACGCGGGATGGCGTCTTGCAGGCAGCTTTCTATGAGGCGGGAAAGTTTGAGGGTGGTGCGTGGGGAATAGTCTCGGCGGACGCGCCCTGTCTGCTGATGCTCAGGAGGCAAGGGGACAAGGTGGTTGCAACGGTAAGCAATCCGCTGAACCAAGAAGGGCGCGTTACCGTGCAGACATGCGGACGCCAACGTGAAATCGCGTTTCCGGAGGGTGCGCGTGCGGGATCCAGCGCAGCCGCGGGTTTTTGAGGAGCACACGGGCTTTTCGCAAAAAGAAACCGGATAAGCTATTGTCCGAAAGGTATAATTTGATAAACTAGGTATATCAAAAAACGGAGATTTGTCATGTGCCGTATGATTTGTATACTGGTAGCGCTGTTGGCGGGCACGTCAGGGGCCGCGGAGGAACTGCGCCAATGGAAGAGCAAGACGGGAACTGCCATTGAAGCTTCTTTTGTGAAGGAGGCGAACGGGGTCATCACGCTCAAACGCAAAGACGGCGTAACGGTGCAGGCCAAGCTGGACGCCCTGTGCGAAGAAGACGGCGAGTACGTCAGGGATATCACCTATGTGCCTCAAGAGATTGCCGTGGTCTTCAGGCAAGAGGACTCGGGATACCGCTATGTGGAGAAAGGCGAATCGAAAGCCGCGACGATCCGCGATACGGTCGTGATTAAGATTGACGGTTCAAGAGGGGACGCGAAACCGGAGATCAAGGATGACTCCACGTGGAAGATCGAATCGGTGGATGCGGTCGGGAAAAAAATATTACCGAAACGCGCGGGTGACGCGGACGAATTGACGACGGAAGACAAGTTCGTATTTGTCACGTACCGGGTGAAGAATGATTCGCTCGTTCCGATTGATGTGCCCTCTCCCGCGCTCTATGATGTGCAGGGCCGAAGGTTCTGTCAGACCGAACGCCGCTATGCGCAGTATTTTATTCCTGAAGGTGCCCTTTTTTCCGGGTCCGATTCGCTCCAGCCCGGACTGAAGAAATTGTTCAGCGCTTTTTACGAATTGCCGGAAGATGCCGTTCCGGCTGCCGTTGAGGTTTTCCCCTCGGTCGTGAGGAACTACATGTTTCGTCAAACCTCGAGAACGGAACCGGCTCATGGAAAAAAGATCATGTTGGAGGTGAAGGGTGCGGCGGCGTCCTCTCCAAAGCAGGCCGACGAAGCTCCCTCGAACGCGGCCTCAGACGGAAAAACCTCCATTTTTATGCGCTGTACGCGGGTCGGGCAATCAGGGGATACGTCAAGTGTCTGGTATTACGACCGCAGCAAGAAGCGCTCGCTGGCCTATGGGATCGAATTGCGGGTTCTTGGCAAACAGCAGAAACAAGTTAAAATAAAGGCCTTTTTCATCGGGGAGGCCTCGGGTAACCGGGACCTTGTGGTGGACACCAAGACGGCGGATGTGTCCCTTGAGCCGGGGAAAATCGCACGGACGACGCTCCAGTCGGAAGAGATCGGGGAGCAGTCGTACACATATTATTATAGTACTTCCCATGACCGGGTCAGCGGCGCAAAATTGAAAGGCGTGATCGTTCAAGCCTGGATCGGCGATGAGATGGTCTCCAGTTGGGGCTCGTTGAACCAGTGGAAGAAGTTCGCGGACCTGCCGGACGTGGTTAAAGTCATGGGGGAACTGAAGAAGAGCGAGGACGGAAACTGAGGGAAGGATCGGATATGTGGCTGAAAGGGGCGGTTGCGGTGGGGTTGGTCTCCTGCGCGTGCGCGGAGATGAAGGTGCATGTGGCGGCGGATGCGGGCGCAGATGGCGACGGTGGCTGGCGCAAGCCGTATCAGACGCTGACGCAGGCGCGTGACGCGATTCGTGAGGCCCGCAAGGCCGGGACGCTGAAGAGCGGTGAAGCGGTGACGATCCTTGTGGGACCTGGCGTCTACCGACAGGAGTCCTCGTTCGAATTGGCCGCCGAAGACGGCGGTACAGTCGGCGCGCCGGTGGTCTATCGAGCTGAGAAGCGCGGAAAAGCGCGGGTTCAAGGCGGGGTCACGCTGGAGCCGTCGGCCTTCAAGCCGGTAAATGACGCAACGGTGCTGGCACGGCTGGACGCGACGGTTCGCGGCAAGGTGTTGGTGTGCGACCTGTCAGCGAAAGTGCCGGGTGTCTTTGAGACCTTCAAGACGTCTTACCATGGGGTGCCTGCCGCGCCGTGGCTCTACGTCAACCGTCAACCGATGACCTTGGCCCGCTGGCCCAACGTGGACGCGCCCGAGGCTGGCTGGGCGGGTTTTACCAAAGCGGTTGACACGGGCTTGCCCAAAGCGGACTCCCCCGATCCCGCGCTGCGTAAGGCGCGCCCGGGAGCGTTCGAATTCGAAGACCCGCGCCCCGCGCGCTGGAATCTGGCGGAGGGCGTGTGGCTGTTGGGGTATTGGACTCATGACTGGTGCGATGAAGTGATCCGTGTTGCCTCTTACGATCGGGAAAAGAAGGTCATCGCCATGGCGGCGCCGCACAATTACGGCATTATGGGAGGCACGTGGGGTTCGGCGAAACGGCGCTTTTTCGCGCTGAACGCGCTGGAGGAGTTGGATGCGCCGGGCGAATGGTATCTGGATCGTGCGCGTAAGCTGCTTTATTTTTATCCGGAAGCAGGGTTTGAAAAGGCCGCCATCGTGCTGGCCACGCTGACGCAGCCTCTGGTCAAGTTGAATGGCGCGAAACAGGTGAGGTTCGAGAGCCTGGCTTTCGAATTCGGTCATGCGGACGGCATCGTGCTGCAGAATGCTGAACATGTCGAGATTGTCGGTTGTGTGGTGGCTAATCTTGCGGGCGGCGGCATCTCGGTGAGCGGTCAGGCGAATACCGTGCTCTCGTGTGACGTTTTCAATCTGGGGAAGAATGGCCTTTCGCTCAACGGCGGCGACCGCAAGACGTTGACGCCCGCCAAGAATCTGGCGGTCAACAACCATATCCACCATTACGGGTTTTTCCAGCGGACTTACGCCCCGGGCATCGGGGTCAACGGGTGCGGTCAGATCGTGCGCAACAACTGCATCCACGATGCGCCGCACAACGCGGTCCTGTACGGCGGCAACGATCACCTGTTTGAGAGGAACGAGATCTACCGCGTGGTCATGGAGACCGGCGACGCCGGCGCGTTCTACACCGGCCGAGACTGGACCAGCCAGGGCAATGTGCTGCGCCACAACTACATCCACGATCTGGGCGGCGGCGATGCCAAGCACGTGAACACCATGGGCATCTATCTCGACGACTGCGACTGCGGCGACACACTTGAAGGCAACGTGTTTTACCGCGCCGGACGGGCGATCATGATCGGCGGCGGGCGCGACAACCCGGTGCTCAACAATCTTGTGGTCGCTTGTCCGATCGGTCTGCACATCGATTCGCGCGGCATGTCATGGCCGCATTGGAACAACACCAACGACCCGAGCTGGTGTTTAGATGCGAAGGCCCGTGCGTTCGATTATACGAATCCGCCGTGGAGCCTGCGCTATCCGCGCTTGGCGGCGATCATGAACGACTCGCCGCGTGAGCCGCTCTACAACCCGATCCGCCGCAATGTGTTTGTTGACTGTACCAAACAACTGTGCGACTTCGACGGCAACGTGAAGAAGCTGCTCGGCAAGTTCGAAATGGCAGACAATCTTGCGGTGAACACGACCGGTGTGACGAACGGGATCGCGGTGGCGAAAGACCTTCAGGGATTCGCTAACCTCGCGGGCACGCCAGATGCGCCGGTCGACGTCGGGTTCGCGGATGTTGCGGCGCAGGATTTCATGCTGCGTAAAAACGCGCGGCTGCTGAAAGAGCTGCCCTCCTTTGAGAAGATCCCGTTCAATCAGATCGGGCTCTTTAAGGATGACTACCGGCGCAAACTCTCGGCCAGATAAGAGATGATGGTGTAAAGTAGGGCTAGAGATTGCCGCGGCTTTATGCCATACTGTTCTCACGGTTGTGGGGAGAGTTGGGTATGCGCCTGATGATTTTAAAGCGATTGGCGTGGTGTTGTGCCGCCGCATTGGGCATGGTGGCTGGCGGCTCTAGAGGAGATGTGTATATTTCCGAACTGCTTGCCGACAACGAGAACGGCATTCGGGATGAGGACGGCGACCGGCAGGATTGGATCGAACTTTACAACACGGGCGAGACATCCGTGAATCTCGACGGCTGGTGGCTGACGGACAATGCGGATAATAAAACCCAATGGCGGATTCCGGGCGTAGCCATCTCCGCGAAAGCCACGCTCTTGGTCTGGGCTTCCGGAAAAAACCGTGCCCTCCCCCCGGAACCGCTGCACGCCAATTTCAGTCTCGCGAAGAGTGGTGAATATCTCGGCCTGTTTCGGCCCGACCCCACAAACGGGCTCCCCGTTTTGGTCGATGAGGTTGCGCCGGGGTTTCCCGCCCTGCCGCCGGACGTGTCGTATGGACGCATGTCAACGCAAACAACGATGACCTTCGTGGCCAGCGGTGACGTCGGCCGCTATCGGGTCTTGACGGCCGCGGAAGGTAATACCTTTTATTCAGGTACAAACTACGTCTCCGGCCATCTCGGAAACAACCAAACCAACGGTTGGAATGTGAGCCCGCTCTTTAACGACGCGACGTGGACCAACGGCGCGACGGGTATCGGCTACGCGACGTCCGGTTGGCTGAATCCTTGGATCGGCACGTCGCCCTCAGGGAACTGTCAGTCCAAACTCTTTAACATCAACACCTCTCTCTGCTTCCGCCGCCTTTTCAATGTGCCCTCCCCGACGAACGTGTTTTCCTGCAAGTTGCGCATGAAATACGAGGATGGCTTTGTCGCGTTCATCAATGGCGTCGAGGTGGGACGGGCGAATTGTACGAACGTGTTGGCCTACAATACGGCGGCAAATACGGCGTTGAGCGAAACGGTCGTGAACAGTTGGACCGAGTTTTCGTTCACGAATCGGCTTCTGAATGCGGGAACGAATCTGCTGGCGATTCAAGGCTTGAATGTGTCGCTAACCAGTTCCGACTTCCTCCTTTTGCCGGAGGTGACGGGATTCGGACCTCTTGCGATGAGCCAGACGCAGGTCTATTTCAGCGTGCCCACGCCCGGAGCGCTCAACGGAACGGGTACTTCCGGGCCGCTGTTGTCAGATGAGAAGCCGGCTGACCCCGACGTGCCGCGTCCGCTCGGAACAACCGAAAGTCCGCCGCTGACAGTATCTGTGCGTGTGACCCAAACGAAATATAACGTATCGGCAGTCCGCGTGTATCACCGCGTCATGTACAACACGGAGTCTGCGGCTGTGGCCATGCTGGACAACGGCGTCTGGCCGGACGCGAAAACCAATGACGGGATTTATTCGGCGAGCCTCCCGACCACTAACGTTTTGACGGGACAGATGTTCCGCTGGCGCTTTGAGGCGCAGGACGTGTCGAACGGGGTCACCAAATTGCCGGCCTATGCCGATCCGCTCGATTCGCCGCAGTATTTCGGCACGGTTGCGGTCGACGCTTCGACCGCTTCCAGCCAACTTCCGGTGCTGGAGTGGTTCGTTCAGGGATCACCTACGAACGGGCCGACCGCCGCCACCTTCCGGGGGAGCTGTTATTACCTCACCAACTTCTATGACAATATCGGCCACGAAATTCACGGTCAGTCGACGGCCGGATTCGGAAAAAAGAGCTATGATTTCGATTTCACGGGCGAGGACCGGTTTCTGTGGAAAGCCGACGAGCGGCGTATCAAGGACCTCAACCTGCTCTCGAACTTCGCCGACAAGACTAAGACGCGGAACTCCTTCTCCCACTGGGTGGGAAAAATGACCGGTACGCCCTACCATTTCTGTCAGCCTGTCCGCGTGCATCTGAACGGCGTCTTCCACGGAGTCCTGGACATGATGGAAGACGGCGATGACCGGATGCTGGAGCGCAACGGGCTCGACCCGGAGGGTGCCTTCTATAAAATTTATGATCCCAGTATCGTGCTCAATGCCGAAAAGAAGACGCGCAAGGAGGAGGACAACAGCGATCTCCGTGCGCTGACGAACGGCCTTGCAATAGCGAAAGATCTTACCAATCGGCAGGTCTATGCCTATGACAACGTGGACATCGCCGCTGGCGTGGATTATTTTGTCACGCGCTTCCTGAACAGCGATACCGACCACGGGCATAAAAACTACTTTCTCTACCGCGACTCCAACCTGACGCGCGAGTGGCGGCCGATCATCTGGGATGTGGACCTTTCTCAAGGACATTGCTACAACGGGGTTGAGGGGTATTTCGACGACGACCTGATCACGAATGCCACATTCGTCGGTAGCAGCGCGGTGTATGCCTTTTTCAGCAGCGCTCCCGAGGTGCGACAGATGGTCGCGCGCCGCGTGAGGACGCTGATGGATACTCTGGTGCAGCCTCCCGGCACAATCAGCGGGATTTTTGAGACCCGCATGCGGGAGATCGCGGCCAGCGTCGATCCCGATCCGGCGAATCCCTCGCCGTGGACGGACGGAGATCTCGACGCGGCCCGGTGGGGCATCGACGCCCGTTTCATCCAGAACCGTCCGCGCGAGGAGGTCGAACGCGTCATCACCAACTACTTTGCGCCGCGCCGCGCCTTCCTGTTCAATCAGGGAGCGGGGCGTCCCTCATACAGCGGCGTCTATTTTCCCAATGCGGCGCAGACCAACGTGCCCGGCATGGTGGTGATCGATTCGCTCGACTTCCTGCCTGCCAGCGGCACGCAGGCGCACGAGTATGTGATCCTGCGTAACACGACCGGACAAGCCGTGGACATCTCCGGCTGGACGGTGAGCGGCCAAATCAGTTATACCTTCAAAGGTGGCACCGTGATTCCGGCAGGCGCGGGCACGGCGGCCACCAATTACATCGGGCTGTTGCATGTGGTGAAAGATGCCTATGCCTTCCGCTCTCGGCCCGTCGGCCCGACGGGTGGCCAGCGGCGTTTCGTGCAGGGCAACTACGAGGGTCAGCTCTCGGCCAGGGGCGGCACGATCAACCTGCGCGATGACACGGGGCTGCTGATCGCGACCCGCACCTATGCGGGTACCCCAACCCAAGCCCAACAACAGTTGCGTATCACGGAACTGCAGTATCATCCGGCGGTGCCCACTCCGGCAGAGTCGGCCGCGCTCATCGGAGTGACGGCCGACGATTTTGAATACATCGAGCTGCTCAACCTGAGCCTGCAACCCTTGCCGATGACCAACGCATGGTTTTCTCAGGGAATCAGCTACACCTTCCCTGGAATCAGTATCGGAGCCGCTCAACGTGCGATCGTAGCCAAGAACCCGATCGCGTTTGCCCTGCGCTATCCCTCTGTCACGACATCGGTGCTGGGACCTTACGCGGGAAATCTCGACAACGCGGGTGAACGGCTGGAACTCAAGGATGCCTGCGGTGAAACGATCTTCGACTTCGAGTACAAGGACGGATGGTATCCGGCCACCGACGGCACCGGACGCTCGCTGGTGGTGCGTGACGCCACGTTGGCGCAAGACGCGTTGGACGAATCCGTCATGTGGGGCATCAGTATCAATCAGTTGGGAACCCCCGGAGCTGGCGACTCGGAGACGGCGCAGGCCTACTACGGCTGGGACAATTTCCATTTCACGAGTGAGGAGCGGGCGGACCCTTTAACCGGCGGACCCTACGCCGACCCGGACGGCGACGGACGAGTCAACTGGGCGGAGTATGCATTGGGTACCGACCCTTGGGTCGATGATGTGGATTCGGTGGGCTTCACTTTCGTCTCCGTCTCGAAAAGGACGTATGACGCCCTGGTGTTCAACCGGGCGTCCAACGCGCTGGATGTGCAGTACAACATTCTGGCCACCGGCGACTTGGAGTGGGAGCTCTGGTCGCAAGTCGGGTCAGTCGTGTATCGGACTAATCCGTTAGACAATGGCCGGGAAAACATCACACTGCGCGAGTCGGACGCCGCAACGGCCCGCAAGCGGTTTCTTAAGTTGCGACTGACGTTTGTGGAGTAACGTAGGATGAAATCCCTTCTCTTGGGTAGAATCGCCATCGCGCTTGCGATAGCCTTGGCATGCGTCGTCGCTGCAGAGACGGCGGTTCCTCCGTTCGGCGAAAAAGTGCGCCTGCGCGGAGACTTTCAGAACGCACGGATCACGTTTGAGCACACGGGCAAGGGTACCGTGGCTTTTCTCGGCGGATCGATTACGGAGATGAACGGTTACAGGCCCATGGTCTGCCAACTCCTGCAGAAACGTTTTCCGAAAACGGTTTTCACTTTTATCCCGGCGGGAATTTCCTCGACCTGTTCAACGACCGGTGCCTTCCGGCTCGGAACGGATGTGTTGGATCACGGGCCGGTGGATCTGCTCTTCGTCGAGTTTGCGGTCAATGACGACCAGGATGCGCACCACACTCGCGAGGCCTGCGTCCGCGGCATGGAGGGCATCATCCGTCATGCGCGGCAGGCAAATCCGGCGATGGATATCGTGATGACCTTCTTTGTGAACGAAGCCATCCTGAAAACGCTTCAGGCGGGGCAGACGCCGCTGACGATCGAGGCGCACGAGGCGGTCGCGGCTTACTACAGCGTTCCGACCGTCAATCTTGCTAAAGAGGTCGCGGAAGAGATGACAGCAGGCGCGCTGACGTGGGAACAATACGGCGGCGTGCATCCCGCGCCATTCGGCAATGCGATCTGCACGCGCATGATTGATGAGCTGTTTAGCCGCGCGTGGGCCAAGCCGCTTGCGAAGGAGGCGACCCTCGTGCCCAGTTTGGTGCCGCTGACGCCGCTCGATCCGCTGAGCTACGCAAGCGGACGGTTCATCGACGTCGCTGAGGCAACGATCAAGCAAGGCTGGACGCTGGGCCTGCCGGACTGGAAGTCCTTGAAAGGCGGCAAGCGCGCGAGGTTTACCTCGCTTCCCATGCTTTGCGCGACCGAACCCGGCGCTGAACTCTCCCTCGCGTTCGAAGGCGCTGCAATCGGTGCGTACATAGTGGCAGGCCCCGATGCGGGCATCGTCGATGCGAGTGTCGACAACGGGCCTTTTCAGAAGGTGGACCTCTATCATGCCTACAGCAAAGACCTGCACTATCCCCGCACGGTGATGTTTGCGACCGGGCTGGCGGAGGGGGCTCACACGCTGACGCTGCGAATCGCCGCCGACACCAAGAGCGAGGGGCACAGCGCGCGAATCATGCGGTTCGTCGCGAACTGACTGGGTTGCAAACGATTTCAGGCTATTCGATAAAAACAGTGGGTGATAAGTTCGAGTTGTTGCGTTTCAAGTAAGGGCCAGTCTGCATGTTACGTGCCATAGTGGATGTTTGTGATAGCGGAGGACGAGAACAGGTCTCCGGGCGCTCTGCCGGGAGTACCCGAGCAACTGTTGTCCCCAAACCGATGCGGATTCGCGGCTGCGCGGGGCTGGCCAGATACGTATCTGCCAGTCCCGCGTCAGAC